>Ga0126338_10003955_pt1 | contig 10483 bp, 5 predicted proteins | sample OrbCmetagenome_2_FD_92529 | JGI IMG/M metagenome (GOLD analysis project Ga0126338, IMG submission 92529) | Coral microbial communities from Petempiche,Puerto Morelos, Mexico - Orbicella C C metagenome | ecosystem: Host-associated > Invertebrates > Cnidaria > Coral | place: Petempiche,Puerto...
AATCTCACGATGTCTGTACTCCAAAAAGACCGTTCAGATCTTTTAAATTCGTTCAAAAGAGGTAGAAGAACAAGTGAATTAATCCCCTAATTAGGCAACCTTGAAATTATTTCAGACATGGTACCCAGTTCTTCAGTGGATAATGCTACCACGCGCGCGCGTTGCATGAAAATTTTCTTGGATGGAAATGCATGTAAAGCTACCTGGGCTGTCCACGCGAGTAAAACCCACGTCACAGGATTGGGTATTTCTAGGCCTTCCCAGGATTTCTGAAACCGTGACTGATCTAAAATTAGCTTGAGGTATACGGCCTTTATGGAGGATCAACTTCTTTACTCTTCATCTTCTCTTGAATGGTTTTGACCATGAGAGAGCGTAAACACAGTTCAGATCAGGATTTCAAAATATACTGATATGCGCAATACGATGTTTTTTAACAACTGCAGAAATTTTCGCGCGCTCATTCACTAATTTTCATTGTCAATGAGCGGACAAGAACAATGTCAAAGTAGTCTGTGGATCAACTCGGCTATCGCCTCGCGGATCCACAGCTGGTTTGACAATGTTACGACGAAATTCATGATCAATAAAAGGAGAGACGCATGAACAACTGGCGTCAATTTGATAACTTACAACTGCAAACTGTAATCGAGAAAAATTTCTGATATCACCCAAAGAGCCAATCTTGTCTAGGGCGCATAGAAACAGAGGGAGGAAGAGGAAACTCTGCCACGTTAGTCGTTGGACGCCATTCACTAATAGAATGTTTCTTGTGGAGGGCATTATAAAGGGAAACAGCCGACGAGAAAGACGTGTTTTATGCTCAGTGAAGAGTGAATCGCTCTTAGTGACCAACAGTATGCAAATTTTACGAAACAATGGTAGAGGATCAAGAAACTTCATCTTCTGTAAAGGGGCAAGCAATGGAATTCAAACAGAGTTTAATATGTTCATTTGCTACAACGTAAAATATACTTCGTAAGGTCACAACGGCAAATGATTTCAATGTCGCAAATCAACTTATCTTCTCTGTGTATATTATTCAGGAAAGAACTTCATTGCAAATGGTTTGCATCTCGTCTTAATCTTTACAAACTGCTTTCTTCCCCTTTGTCGTCAGCCAATTACCTTTTTAGGATTAATTACAACTGATTTGATGATAATTTTGCCTAAAACGCTAGCTGGGGGCAAGGTTTGGGAAAATGTAACTGACTTTTTTCCCTTTTTCATTCCTCTCGACATTACAACAGAATGTTTCTGTGGAACTATTTTTCCAATTACATACTTGCATAATCTATACAGGTATTTTTGCTCATCACACGGTCTCCCCCTGCAAATAACAGATTACATGACAAAAACTTCAACTTTCAAAAAAGCAACTCGTATACCTTTAGAACTGGTAAATATCCCTAAGAGATTCTTTGTACTCTAAAAAAAATCGTTCACAGCTTTTTTTTAAAGCTACAATGCTACAAGTTGTGAGATATAACGTGTGACATGTTACTTACATTGTAATTCACTCTAGAAAATCAATTATAGTGACTTTTCCTTTCATGAAAATCATCCAACAACTTCCAGATAACAAATCTTGCAAGACACATCACAAAGCTTTCATCCACTGAATTACAAATCAGCCTTGCTTTAAATATAATAATATTAAGATAACTTTCAGCAACATGATGTAAGAAAAGGGAGTTAAAATATTACTAAAACTTGACAATATCCTCACCAAAATGAGAACTACGAGGCACAAAAAAATCACTATGTTAACTTTATACTCCCTTGAAGAACTAACACAACCTACATTATTTTGATACTCTTGCTACAAAACCTAACCTGCATGTAATGAAAAACAGAGAGCTAAAATGCAAGACCAAGATCCATTTAAGATGCTTTTCCAATCATTACAAAATTAATCAATTGCCACAGTACTGGACCTTTGCAGGCATTATATAATTTATGAGAAAGAAATCAACATGGGCATTCATTGACACCCCAGTCGGTCAATTCTCCCGATTTTAAATATAACACTACTTAATTTTTATCCATTAGTAAATGTTCATATAAAGACAAACAAAGAGCAATGGCTACTTTCCCTTATAGCTGATAGTTTGTTGCAAAAGAACTGAGAAAAACAAGCGGTAAAATGGCTGCACTAAAATCACATTGGAGGCGCATGTTTCAGGACCAGATTTCAACATCACAGAGGCAACGAACTATACAAGAGAAACCTGAATCCTGTGACAACTTGAACGAGTTGCGGTTGATTAAATGTAAGCAGCCACTGAGTTGAATATATTTTAAAACTGCATGGATGGAGGCCACAAAGGACTTGTTACAAATTAAAGTACCCACTGTGTAGTAAAACAACCTGACATTGAAAACCTATGCTAAGACCCAACAAAGCTTGCTGTCTGTGACTAAACTGCACTATGAACAGCCGAGCAATCTACCATGGAGTTAAAATCATAAAATATGTTAATTAATATAAGACAATAGTTCTTTTCACGCTAAAGTTCAAAGTTTAAGTGTTAGGGTCATCCTTGATTGCCTGCTTTTCCACAACAACTAAAAGTACATGCACACGCCCTGTAACACTGTACGTCTCGTGTGACGTAATGTTAAGCCGTAAGACTGGTATCTCTTAAACGTAGGAAGTTCAGTCACAAGTCCCATGACATTTCCTGTGAAGTTACGTCCTGAAGTCCTAAATCCTCTGTGAGGTTCAGTCCACAAGTCTTGATGTACATTACAGTCCACGAGAGGCGTATCTCTCCTGACGCAGTCTGTAAGTGCCGTGTTGCCAGTGATGTTCTGTCCATAAGTTCCACATATTTTGTGACGTGCAGTCAAGTGTAGTCCATGTCCAGTCCACAAGTCCCATATTTCTCCTAGCGTCAGGTAGGTGTAGCAGCCCTTGTAGCAGTCGAGCGTGTGTGCTTGCATATGAGGAAAAGCTTGTAATCTAGTCTGTTCCCAAACTTTTAGCAGGTGTCTTGTATGAGAAATAAATGTGAAACTGTTTGTACTTTACCTTTTATACATCAATCCATGCTACAGTGGCAATGTGGTTCCATTAATAATTCAGGGGGGGTCATCATGTGCGTGGGCGTTTTCTGGAAGCTTCTGACTTTGGTGGGTCGGCATGCATCACCTTAAGCTTCATCCCCAGCACTTCATGGCCGTGTATACCTTCTATAGCTGCATCAGCGGACTCCTTGCTTGCAAACTTGGCGTAACCAAAGTTGCGATCCTTCATCATCCACACGTCAATCAGGTTTCCGAACCTGCTGAAGACATCTTTTAGTGCGTTCTCTGGTGGCGGTGCTGGCTGGCAAACTATAAACAGCCTTGATGCCACCTCAGAGTTTGCATCTGCCAAAGGAGATGGTGCTGGGAGGGCTGCTGAGGTGTAAACAGCAGTTGAGTCCACGGCGAAGGAACCACCTGTTAATGACGATTTAGAACCATATGACTGAACCTGAAAAGTTGCATCACTGCCCTGTCCTGTGCCATTGTTGCGCATCCCTGGGGGATCTTCCGCATACTTTACCACAAGCTTTGAACCCAGGGGGTATTCAAACCCATTGAGCTTTTCTTTGGCATATATTGCAGACCCTACAGAGTTGTATGTGACATACGCAAACCCCTTTGATTCCCCAGTGTTAAAGTTCCGCTTTAAATCGCACATTTGCATACCAGGGATGATGTCAAACAAGCGTGACAGCTGTTCCGGTCCTATCATCGGGGAGACCTTGACAAACAGTCGCGTGGGGGTATGCGATGTTGTTATTGATTCTGCTACGGCTGCCACGGGGTTTTGCCCACTATAGTAATCTACAACCCCCTGTAGGGAGGCTGAAGCATTTGCATTCATGTTGACTGAGGGTGTAGCAGTAGGTGGGTAGTTGCTTGCCTCTAAGAAAGGATTGTGTGGGATCAATGTGGACTGCATTGCTGCAGCTGCTGCAGCTGCATTCCGAGCAATTTTGGCTGACTTGGGTTCTGCCCAGACGGCCTTAAGGGTTTTGTCACAGTTTTCAAGGGCAACAGCTGCTGACGACGACTTTTTAAACTTCACGTAACCAAATCCCTTGTTTTCACCAGTTTTGTGATCACGTACTACCTGAACATACTCTATCTCCCCAAAGCCTTGGAACTTCTGGCGCAAGTTATCCTCTGAATATTCTTTGGGGCAGATAATGAATAGACGGGTGAGTGCTGTTTCATCATGAAAATCTGTTTTGGAGCCTGAAACCTTAGACTGGGCAATCATTGCCTGTGAAAGCAAGAGAAACAAAAACTTGTAGTGCTGCAGCAATAAACTGAATACTTGAAATACTGGTATTAAACAAGTTTACCAGAATTGGTGTTTCAAGTTTGCCCACAACCAATTTTCACAGAATTGATGCAAGCTAGTATGAACTGAATTGCTGAAAGTCAACTGATACTCAACAAAGCACCAAAGAGTCAAACTTTATTATGCTTATTTTACTTGGTCGACACCCAGAGATGTAGAGTTCATGCACTGAAATACCTGTACCACGATGTAGATAAATCTAGCATGATTGAAATAAATTATGAAACCTTTAGTAATATTTGTAGTTTGCATACATTGTACATGTACATGTATTGGTAACTATGCTGTGCTGCTACATCTGGGCAAGACACTTAATTCAAAAATGCTTCTCTCTAGCCTTAAGTGCAAATTGTTGCTAAGAGATTTCTTTGATAAATCTTTCATACATGTATTAATTACTGTCGCACTGTGAAGGACTAGCTTCCCATCAAAAGAAAGTAGCAATATTTCTTATTTGCTAATGCTAGGGAAGCGTGAAATAGCACTACAGAGTTTTTCCCTTTCCTACAAGTTGTATACACCTGAGTACGAGGAATAACAGAATGATTGTACTACTTAGCATTTTTGGTCTACCCCAAAATACATTTCGCTTGCTTGTTGATATAGAGAGACTAATTTATCAAATAAATGTCTTCAATTTTGTTTGCACAGAAACATAGATAAGCCTTGGCCACAACCAGAATGAGGTTGAAGATAAAACTGATTGCTTCAAATGAAACAAAACTGAGTATCAACAAATCATATGAGATTGGTAGAAACCTGCTCTGCAGGACATTAATATTAACACCATATCTTGGCATCACTAATCGTCCTTCTCTTGACAGAAATTTTATAGCCCCAGAAACAGATGTTAACATATAAATAAATACAAAATTAGAAAACACAAAATCCCACAGTATATAGCAGTTATATGCATGCAAAATGAGAAATCTGTTTACAAATTTGTACACGTGTTTACTAGTTTAGGAGACACAAACAGATTGAATGCAATCGTACAAAACAAACAACAAAGTGAAATGGGAAATTCACAGTTCCCAAACTCCAAATTTCCAAAAAATGTAAAATACACAGTACAATGTTATTAGGAAGAGACTGCCAGGTGCAAATTCGGGAACGCTAAAGTAATTTCAAAACACCTACAAAATAATTGGCCATTTTTCTAAAAAAAAGACATTTAAGTTTGATTTACAAAGAGTGCAATTATAGCTATAGGTTTAATTGAAAACTCTAACAACAATATTGGTGTTGAGATATGCAAGCTTTTCAAAATTCAATTATTGTTGAAAAAAAGGTTCATGCATGTTTTCATAACAACTATACTTTCCACAAGGCATCTTTTAGACAAATCTAGCAATCTTTTCACATATTGTCAAGATAAATGTATCTGGAAGCTATGAATCAGGTAATCTGTCTTTTTGAGGAAGCAGATAATTTTAATGCACCTATGAAAAATTTATTTTGGAAGGGAAAATCCTTTTAGAATCTCCATCCCAATAGGGCGTCAAGCTTCCACACAAACAACAAAACAAGATAAGGACTAGTAATTTGTCATGAATTTTTAAAAGTTTCCTCTCATTGCTTTGAACAAAGGGCTAATGGAATTGAGCTGCAGGGACAACATGTAGAAACCAAAACACAACTTTCAAATTCGAAAACCTAATTAAAGTTGTCAAGTTTTGAATACATTCAAAGTCTGATAAAGAATTGAGGTTGTAAGAGTTATGGTAATCTACTGCCAATTGTGAAGTTAATTGGGGAACGTGAAAAATTTATGCTTTGGAAAAAGATCTAGTTTGCTATTCCACGTTGCAACAGCCACAGTGAATTTTTTGGGTCATTTAAACTTATTTTAGTATACACTGAACAAATAACATGCAAATGAAAATTTTGAGAGAAAAGAAAGCTTAATAAAGCAACTCATAGAAAAAAAAAACTGTGGTAAAGCAATTTTTCTTAAATGGACTCAGCCATAATCTAAACTGATGGTAAAGAAGTGGTCATGTAATATAAATTATTGAACGCTTTTAAAGCACTCGTTTTAAAGATAATAAATTTAGTGTTTTTCCTCTAATTCGCCAACAAATCCGGCAAAATTCTTCAACAGCATCTCAGACAAAATCCAAATCTCAAAGGACTAAGAATATTCATGAAACATGAAATCGCTGCACGGAAAAAACGCCCCAAATCTCTGACTGCTGTTGTTTTCTGTCGGCGCACATGGCATTTTGTAATTAGTAGGTTGCCAGAATGCTTTCACAAACTTTAACGCAAACTTCAAAATTTGACGGCAACGATAAATTGTTTGAACACTGAGGGAATTAGAATCTTGACGTACCTTAATGGGCTTTGGATCTTCCCCAATCACCTTTCCATCCATTTCTTCGCAAGCTCTAGCGGCGGAGGACGCTTTCGCAAACTTGATGTAACATACGCCGCGGTTTTCCTTCGTGTGCTTGTCTTTGACAACCCAGATATCCTCGATGCCCCCAAACTGCTCAAATGCAGCCTTCATGTCATCTGACGTGTGCTTCTTACTACAGACTATAAAGATACGAGAGAAAGGCGGATTGTCGACATCTACACGACTAGAAATAGAGCCTGTTTCCATGCTTTGCTGACTGTTCCCAGCCATTTTGAACCGTTGAACGCAGCCTAGTGACGCGAAGTGCCTCGTGGGAAATGAACAGTTCCTCGCTTTCCTCTCGCCCCAGTCTCAACGATAAGCGCTTTTTGAAGGGGACGGGATGGTAAGGTAACCTTTGATCTTTATTTGACCTTTTATTTCCGCTGTTCATTCTTGTAATAATATTTGTTAAAGAGATTTTAATTTTGTAGTTGAATAATCGTATTAGAAAGCCAAGGCAAAATTATCCCACCATACTTCAAACTTCCGTGGAAAATCCTTTTTTTTTTCACTGACTTCAGTGAAAATTGTACGCATTTTATGGCTAAAATGATTTCCAGAAAAATATTCGATAATGATCAAATGAAAAATGGGTAAAAGATACCAAGAACATGGATAATTCTAATTTGGCCAAGTTTTCGTGTTCCGCAATCAACCAAGTGTTAGGTCAGCGAATACTTTTATGTCACGCAGCCGCACTGAAGTCATGTAGCCTCGCGCGTCCATTTTGTTTTTGAGAATTGCTCTGAATCTATGGCGCGGCGTTCTTTTGTCTCCCCGCTGTTTGATAACCTGTAATCCAGGATAGTAACGCTCTTCAAAGGGCTTCATAATCGTCGAACTTGCTAAACATGGTAAAAGAGATGATAGGAGGTTGCTGCGTTTGTTCGGACGAGAGAGGTTGGGATGAAAACCCACTGGTTTACTGCGATGGACATGGCTGCAACGTTGCTGTGCATCAAGGTATTAAAGCTTTGCTTTAGACGCCTTTGATTCTCCTAGCAAGGGTAAAGCTTGCTTGATAATCTGACGCTTCTATTTTCTTGATAATCAGCGTGTTACGGTATCGTGCAAGTTCCAAAGGGACCTTGGTTTTGTCGGAAATGTGAATCGCAGGAGAGAATCGCTCGAGTGGTAAGTTGAGCTTGTTGTATTAAACCGAAGACTTTGACAAATTAAACAAACGCGGTTTTGTCGCATAGTGCTGGTGACCGTGGTTTTTAGCTTATTTGTGAAATGATTGTTTACTGGGCTTCGTCTCTTCGTTTCCTCGGAAGAAGGCTGTGACAATTCAAAGCTCGCGTTTCACACGATAGCGTGACTTCGGTACGCGCGAGTTGTAGATTTCATGCTGTTTTGATGCAGTTTTTGGATAGTTTGTAGAGGATTCAATGGGACAAATATCTTATGCTTTTACACTTAGCACAGTTACTATATAGACCTGGACCAACTTGCATCAAATTTCTAGGATTCTCACGTCGTTGTTAATGCAAAATTAGTTTCAACCTCTTCTCTCCAAGAATGATTAATATCAATTTCAGTTCACAACATCAATATGCTGAGAAGAAAACTGGAGGTCTCCTTTTGAGGAGAAGTTCATTACGATGCTTGAGAGGTTGCTTAAATCCAAACAGCATTCATCCTCTTTTGTCTCAATTGAAACAAATGTTGCTGACTGGTTTGATTTGATGAAATGCTGCTGGATTGCATTAGATCTTGCACCCTTACCTGGCAGGTTCCTAGGACCACAAGGGACTTTGCAGGTTTAAAATTCTCTGATAGTGTGTGGCACTCAAGGCAAAAAAGTGTGATTTGCCTCTGGTGTTCTTTGATTTGCTTCAATTTTGTTCTCTATTTTCCTATTATTTTTAGAAAAACTGAGTATCAAGGTTTACAGTAGATTCCCTAGATTGTATGTACATATCATAAATATGGAAAAGATTTAAAAATTTCAATTAAAGTGACAAAAGTTGTCCTTATTGAAATATTTGTCACTTCTCTTTTTGCCAGGTTTACTTGCCCCTGACCCATCCTTGGGTCTCCAAGGATTGTTAAAGTATCAATTAAAGTCAAAATTGCTTTATATGCACATGGAAAAATATGAATCACCTAACTCAAGATATCTGAATTCAAAAAAGCAAGTTTCAACTGTGCCATTTAGCTCTAAGATCTCAGTGAATTAAAGTGACATTGTCCTAATAAAAATAACAACAATTTGACTTTATAGAAATGCGAGTTGTGTCCGTACAAAGAGGGTGCCCTTAAGAGAACAGACACTGGAGGTTAGTATTTGTAAATCCAAGTTACCAGGGGTTTGATTAAGGGCCAGGCACCAAGTGATTTGACTGGCTGTGAGGATGATATTGCCCCACTGGTTTTACTCTCTAGAGGTAGGTTTTCATAGTCTGTCTGTGAATACCAGTCGCCGTGCTGCTGAAAATGTTTACTTAATGAAACCACTGGATTACTGTACAGTATGTTTTCAGTAGTTACATGTACACAAGGGGATGTTATTGTCTTGGTGTTGACAGTATGGGAAGCTTATGTGCTGGTAGCATTGAGTATTCTGGACAGGTTTGAGCACTGACAAGACTCATTGTGATGTGTTTTTAGACAAGACACTTTACTCTCATTGGCACTCAATAGTATAAAAAAGCACCAGAAAACTGTTAGGACACATTACTCGGGACTAACACGAGATGGAAGTTGCACTCCATCCTGGACAAATGGCAATATTCCTATTTGCATCATGCTATGGAAATATATTTACACTCGGCAAAACTAGACTTCCAAGTGGAATGGCAGATAATGCAAATATTTTCCTGTTGGTGTGAAATGCATGAGTGCATTAGAGTTTTTTTGTTTTTGTTTTTGTTTTTGTTTTTTTTTTGTTTTCAGATATTTATAAGGATTGGCAGTTGTAACATACAGTGTATTTCATATTTTATTGTAGGACTCTTTTATATCTGAAGGTCTGGAAGGTTGGGGAATACTGTCCTATTTTTCCCACTGGGGTTTTTGGTTTTTGTGTCAGATAGTCACACAAATTTATACTTTAGTGCTATCTCATTTTGTTGTGTACCTTGTTCTGTAACGAGTAAATATTGCATTTGAGACAGAGCTACATGGTGTACAGATGTAGGTAACCCTACGCAGATGACATTTAACACTCAGGCTCGCAGGTGTAGCTGTATGCTAATCCCTGTGTATGATATGAATATCAATAGGAACCTGGATAAGCCATTCACGTGGACCCAATGTCAGTCAGTCAGACAAAACCAAACCTATTCATTATGTACATGTACACTGTATGTGTTTTATGTAGAAAACAATCAACATGGAAAGCTAGAAGATGCCAAAAATGTTCTGTCTACTATACAATTTTTCGGACCTGGAGATATAGCTGGACATAAGTGTGGAAAATAATGATGTGAAATGTCTGGAAGAGTCTGCAGACTTTTCCAAGTGTCAGTTTTTCCTGTGTCAGTCCTGTTATTGATCACGAATTTCGTCATAACATGACAAGTGGATCCGCAGACTCCCTTGACAATGTTATGACAAAATTCAGTGTTTTACAATTAACAATTATTCGCCAAAGGCGAGGTGAATATTGTCAAACAATCCCTGAGACGAAGTTGAGGGGATTATTTGACAATATTCACTGAGCCTAAGGCGAATAATTGTTTTAGTATAAAAACAGGGACCCAATCATTTGTTTG
>Ga0126338_10003956_pt1 | contig 10482 bp, 6 predicted proteins | sample OrbCmetagenome_2_FD_92529 | JGI IMG/M metagenome (GOLD analysis project Ga0126338, IMG submission 92529) | Coral microbial communities from Petempiche,Puerto Morelos, Mexico - Orbicella C C metagenome | ecosystem: Host-associated > Invertebrates > Cnidaria > Coral | place: Petempiche,Puerto...
AGAAAGGCGGTTTTGATATCTGGACGTTCGTGTTGATCTAGACTCCAATTTCATGTTAAAAGCACTCTTAATTAAATTGTACAATTCATGATTCAACGAAAAGACGGTGAATTTAGTTTTCCTGGCCTCTAAAGGTATACAGGAGAGTTCTTTCCTTTTATTTGAGCTACGATAAGCTTTGTGGAAAGCGCTAGCTAGCTCTAGGACAGAATTGTATCAAGATTATCAGTGACAAGTCAAATTCTGTTGCTATGTTTTTACGGATCCAGACAGATATACAACGTGGTTATGAATAGCCCTAACTAACTGGGGTATTGGAGTTTATTAAACAATTGGGTTCTTATATTTCGTGACTGAGGATTTGAACTCGGGTCTAACGAGGAGCAAATTCAGCTTGTAGTATGTTGGAGACCTCCGGATTACAAGACGGCGTCCTACTGACTGCAGCACAGTGCCTCCCTATTGTCATGCGCTACTTCTTATAAGTCAAGGGAATGGCACCGATAAGAAAATTTTGTCTTTTTGTACGTTGGCCACTTTTTTCTCAAACTGTGACTAGTTTTCTGCACCGGTGAATCTTTACCCTTCATAAGGACAAGTCTGACCCCTCTTCTATAATGAAGCAACTGACGTTGCACGTTCCAAGGAAAGCTTTTGACTTTGTCTCGGGTTTGTGAGCGGGTTGGCCCGTGTTGCAGTTTACTCTCGGCTTCTGCTGCCTCGCATCATCAGTAAGCTGGCTGGAGCTGCTTCTCTATCGAGCACCAGCGTTTTAATTTTTGCCATGATAGATGCGTTAACCTTGACAACAATTCCCAGCCCGGTCCATTAAGACATTACCAAGAATATGAGATTCCTTACATTCGTAAAATCGCTGAGGTTCAGGCGTCCTACCCCTCAAAGGTAATAGTGAAACCTCGGAGCCGACTGGCTCATAGCTGCCGGAGCTTATCCTGGTTTCTGCAGCGTGACGCGGCAAGGAGTATTTCTACTCCCCCTGGACGGGATGCTAGTTCATCGCAGGTCACTGCCCCGGAATTTATACCCCTGGGTTGAGAAAGGCAGTGTCTCGCCCAAGAACACAACACAGTGTTCCTGGCCAGGGTTCGAACCCGGACCGCTCGATCCGGGGACGAGCGCACTAACCATGAGGCCACCGCGCCTCCCCTCAAAGGTAATGCTCCATGGAATAATTAATTAAGCTTTTAGAATTTTAATCTCGTAGGGGGCTGCCTTTTTATGGGTTGTTCAGTATTTCGGGGAAGTAGTATTTATACTATTTGACATGACTACAGTGTTAAGGGATAAGCTTGAATTTTCAAGTGTGGTTACAAACAGTGCCATGTAATATTTAACAATTAGACCCGTAGCCCTTGCGGGCTACGGGTCAATAGGCCATGAGACGAAGCCAAATGGGCCATGGACCCGTGACCCTTGAGGGCGAAGGGTCTAATTGTTTTAGTATGACCCAACTAGTCGGACAGAAAAGGCAACAATAAAGTTGGCAAATGCAAGTTGCAGAAATTTATTTATTTGGGAATAAAACTGAAGAAAGCGTCACGCTCGATTGCGCCAATTTCGCTACTCGAGGACTATTACTAATAATCCTCTAGTAACGTAACCAATTAAAATGCAGGATTTTCATTAGTCCACTAGTTGGGTGATACTAAAAGCTTTTATCAACACGTTGTCAAGAAGGCAAGACTGACGGGAGGAACAATACAATGAATAAGAGAAAAAGGTTTCGTGGAAGGTCTGGAAGTGTTCTCAAAATTGTAACAACACTAACCATATTATTTTATTTCAATTTTCGAATATTGATTAAATTTTTACAGCCATGTTTTATATGCATATAAATATTCACATACGTGCTAATGAAGAAGGCGTTGAAAAGCCCGGGGTTTCCCAATTAAACTTTAACGGTTATTAACGCTGCAGTAAATACTTCGGTCAGTGAGTATGATATGAGATTCGAGTTCACCCAACCCACTTCCATGTATACCTCAGTCGAATTATTTAATCGCTTGCACGTTTTTCTTCCTTAATCATATGTTTATTTAGAGATTTTGTCAGCCACCTCTATTATATTATCATCGTCATTATCACCCACCCATCTATCACGCCGCCCGTCTCCCTTTAGTAATAAGCGCTCCCCTCGAGTGCACCTTTTTAACAAGCGACCATATTGTAATAAGCGCCTCCATAAAAAAAAGTGACATTTATGACACTAACATAGAACAGACCGATTAGATGGATGAATTAAGTTCGTTTTCTCATTTGAACGTAATGTTGAACTTAAACTGACAGTATCTGCCGTTTTTCATCAGATTATAATGTATCAAATTCTTATGTATATGTTTAAAATGAAATAAGCGCCCCGTCCTCGATAAGCACCTCGTCTCCAATAAGCGCCCACCTTAGAACCATCAAAGGTAAATTAGAGCCTCGTACACTAAGTCGAATTATAGATTTACAGATTACGGTAACTTGACGATTTTGTGACAGGTCCAAGTTTTCTAAGAGCAAATAATTAAGGAAACGCCCCGAGTTGACCAACTCTCGCACTCATGTAAACTTGTTGTTGTTGTCATGTAAGCGAGTAGTGACATCAGCGTTTCAGAAGCTAACAGACCTCACTTTTCTTATACCCTTCAAAGCAAAACATGCTTTAGGTCTCACACCACTGCGAAAAAAGTAGTAATCTCGGTAGATGAGATATTTTAACATAGCATGAATGAATTAGACTTCTCAAGCAATTTAAGATTTATATTTCGAGTTAACGCTAAGTCTGTTAAAAGTTTTCAACAATCGATCCCTGGCTTGGTCGATCAGCTGGCAGCGGAGCCGAGCGGTCGGTCAATCGATCAATCAAATCTATTGATCAGCTTGATTGGTTGATTAATGATCACTAATCTATAGAACGTTTGACTCCTGCCTGTGATCCGTAAATTCGTTTTCTCCGGCATAATACATTATTGTTACAGTGATCACATGTCGGTTTTCTCTTTTCTTCAATATCAGTAAAGATGAGCAATCAAAGAAAAATGTCAGTTTCCAACATTGTTATATCTAAAACCAATCACCACTCCTAGGAAAAGTTTTTCTTAGGGAGAGAACTATTAAGGTTATAACTTCGTTGCTTCCAGAGCGACAATATACTTTTGGTTCTCTTTATGAAGAACCGTTAGAGTTGCTACCTTGCAGTTCGATTTCCTCGGAAGCGGAATGTCGATCAGTCGTACCAGTGTCGCGTGCCGAATTGTGCGGCGACGAATCCAAGTTCGAACTGTTATCACGATTATAGATAGCTGACTGCAAGCTTGTCCAGTAACTTGCGCTTGTTTTCTTTCGAATCGAACCAGAAGCGAAGGAAGATAATGTGGTCCTGAAACTCTCTCCGACGTTTCGTGCCGTTTTGCTCACTTCGCGACAAGGACACAGTATGGCCGCAAACGCTTTACGGAAGTGAGGGAACTTGTGAGCATACAACACTGGATTGACGGCTGAATTTCCGTACTGAAGGAATTTTACAGCGCAGATCGCTTGCCATGAAGGCTTTATCTCTGGCTTTAAGTAAGTGATCAAGGAGAGTGTGAAGAAAGGAAGCCACCCAATGATGAACAACGCAATCATTACGATTACTGTCTTGGCAACGCGGACCTCTTTGCGAAGACTCCTTTTAAACCTGTAAGAGTTCTGCACCCTGTTCTTGCGAATAGAAATAACTACGGCAACTTGTGTTCCGCACACAATAAACAGTGGAACGAAAAAACAAAGTACTATGACAGTCACGTTGTATGCTTTTGGTGCTAATGCCATTCCCGGTTTGGAACACAGAGCAACTGGAATCGCTATCGACCAAATTAAGGCCAAAATACACAAGTAGCGTTTGCTGGTGTAGATACGATGGCTCAAAGGCCATACAATGGCACAAAATCTATCCCAGCTTAAAGCAACTAGATGCAGTATTGAACCTACACCGCCAAGTATATCAAATATCACCCAAATGTCGTGCAAATACGCATACCAAGTTTCTCCTTCATGACTAATAAACAGAACAACAATCCACCAAGGAATGGAGATAATGCCAACGAACCAATCAGTGGCTGCCAGAGAAACGATGAAGTAGTTGGTATGAGTACGAAGAAACTTGTTCTTGACAAAAGAGATTATCACAAGGCCGTTACCAAACAGAATGGCTGCGGCAACCATAGAGTATGCAACAGTCCATGGAACGAGAATATCGTAAGTCATTTTTAAGTAGCCACTAGCTTCACTTTGAACGGCTGATGAGTTTCTTGTGGTATTGAACGAAGCTCCTGAAAAAAATTATTGCATGAGAAAAAACAAACTGAGAATTCTTCACTACGACATAAAACTAATCCTTGCCTTCAAAACTGATTTCGCTGTCAAGCATCATCTTCCCTGAACCGCGACCGAGCAAGGCCGTAATACATCAACGGACTTTAGAAATGACCAACATGGAGATGATTGCAATTGCAGTAAACAATTAAAGTTCTGACAAATTAATTCAATAGTGAAGGTTCATTTTAACTCCAGTCGTGCACGTACGCGCACAATGTTTATTTACACTTGATCTTTTTATCTCCCCCGCAAAAAGATCAGCTAAATCAGAATGGAGATAGGAGTATCTTTTACACTCATTGAACGACATGGGCTACTGCATCATATATCTGCCCTAAACCTCTCAACGAAGGTGGCGAGTTTAGATTAAATTATTTTCCATATACTCTTCAGTATCCCTCTTCATTTGCCTTGGTGTGCAGCAACTGTTTGCTATTGTTGTTGCTGTTCTGTAATCTATGGGATAAGGGTTGTATTTCTGATCTTAAGTTTCTTCAAACATGACGTCCTTTATCAAATGCACTAGAAAAGAAACAGTTCTCGCATGTCAAAGTGAGCTTATTTGAATGTGGCAAATTCGTGGGTTTGGTATATAATTTAACATTGATGCATCTGTGAACTCGACGTTGACATGTCACAATTGTAGTTAAGAGTTTCTTCGACCTCAGTTGCTGCTTTTTCGTTAGAAACAGAAGCTCGGAAATTTGATTATTACATGAAATCAAACATATTTTCTCCTGAACCATCGTCTGCGGAACATGTACAGACTACTGAAACGTTTGAACAAATTTCCGCTGGAGTCACTACTCAGGAATTGGAATATTTTAATTAGATTGCAGTCGTCAAATGACGTTTTTTCAGATTGAAACGATATGAAGAGTCGCAGAGCAGCAATAAACTAGGTCTGTTCCTGCTTCAAGTGAAGGAAGACTTGAGGATAATTAACTTACACTGAAGAAAAATTGTGAACAGTATTTCTTGTCAAGAATTTTGAGTTTAAAATGATTGCCATTATCGATGCTGTGATCGTATCCCAATATTCAAATACGGAGTCATTTTTTTCCCAGAGAGGTCTTATCAGGATTTCCATCAAGATTGCTTCAAGTCTTAGGAAAAGGGGAAATTGAAAGGCCAAAAAGGTTGCAAAGTGATCTTCATGTTTATCCATGTAATCTTAATTTTTGCACGCAATACACGAACTTGTAAAGATTCCAACAATTTCAAACAAGAGATAAATATAAATATGTTCCCTTGACCTTCACTGAGGAAAATTCCTTAAAGAACTGAAAGACTTTCGACTTTGTACCTTCATGTACCTTGAAAACACACTGCATCACCCGAATAACGTGTTCTGCTTGTAATAAACCTGAGCTTTCATCGCTGGTCTGTCTATTTAAATTGACTATCACTTCAGCATATAGCTATAATATCAGTTGAACTGGTAGTTTTTCTCTAGAGGCCTTCCCCACTGAGCAGTTAATTTTGCATGAAATTCGGTTTACATGGAGGCGTGTAAAAAAGATCGAACGAGATATAGCTCAGTAGTGGCTCATTTGATCTATTAACAAAACACAAAAGAAAGAAAACCAAGATGAGAACAGAAAAGCATCAACCATTTTAATTTACGTGTAACCAACAATAAGGCGATTGACATTTTCCACTGTTGAGAGTGAATTATCTCGTAATGTGTCAAAAGTCATTTCTAAACACTGACTGACTCGAAGCAGCAACAGCAAATAAAAATTCTTAAGACCCACAAATCAGTCTAAAACAAAAGACGATTACACGACAAAGAACATTTGTAATTCCTTAAAAAATTTATAATGAAATGATTTTTTAAGATGAAACTGAATAATTTTCCGGGTTTTTTTTTTAAATTATAACTGACGTTGATTATTATGAGTAAAACTGAGTCGAGTTCATTCAGACAGTTCCAATCGTCTTAAATGTTACAATTCATCGTCTAAAGTTATTAAATTCATCGCCGCCAAAGGAGAGACACTAGGGCAGAATCAGTGACTTATTTAGCAGTTGAAAGTGGTTTAGTCATTTAAGTATATATGAGGAATCACCTTGAGTTTTGATAATGTGGTACTTAGAAAGTGTCAGTTTATGTATTCGGTCAGCGACAGAAGGAGAAGTTAACAAGTGAATTTAGTAATGGTGATGATAACGTTAACTCAAGAATTATTGTCCATAAAATTTTGTTTACAAATTACAAGGCAATGCGGTCCATGTCCAACACTTGCGTATCATAAACGCTGACTGAATACGCATGCGCAACATAAAGGTTGGAAAATTTTAAAACCACCTCGTATTCGAGAGTACTTCAAAAAAAACAACTTTTTTTTTTTTTACGTCAAAAATTATAATATAGTTTTTAGAAGGTATAATTTGCGGTTCAGTGATTTTTGCTAGAGCCAGACAAGAAGCAAAGTTTCAGTCTATAATGGATTTTAAAGTTGCTGTAGATGTTCAAGGGTCAATGTTTTCTTAATGTTTACCATCGTTGCTATTTTCAGAGTAGTAGGTCAGTTTTGTCCTGGAGGTTTTCAACATAACTAGGTTTTGATTTCGTGATTTCTGTCAGTGTCAAGACAATTTCAAATATTACAAAATAATTTTGCGTTGTCGTAACATTATTTCTTGTAGTCAAATAAAAATTAAGTCGTGTCAACTTACGCACCATGATGGCGATGCGGTGTTGTTGTTGCTTATGATAAGGAAAATCTGTTCCGAATATTTTCCAAAACCACTAAGTAACAGGATATTCACACGAAGTTCACGGCTGAGGTAATGATCAATTGTGGTTTTGATTTCTTCTAGTTATGACGAAAAATATTGGATATAACATCAAATGTTCCCCGCATTGAAAATTGGTTTTTCCACTCACACACAAAAGGAAATAATCTGCATATTTACAACAGAGCAAGTGCCTTTGTTCTTTAAAAGCGTCTAAAACAGCACGTCGTTTATCAAGTTTATCTAAATGAATAAAAACATCAAACCCACAATTGTAACTAAATTTCAGGACAAACATCTTTCTATATACATGTCGATGAAATGCTCGGATAAGTTAAGAGATCCAGACCCAATGGCGACAAAAGCGAAAGAGTTTCACGCCTTAGACTTCAAAAATTTGAGAACACTTGACAAATCCCTTTTAACCGCCTGTAGATCATTTCCTTTCATCAGTGCTCAATAAGTCCAAACACAAATCAGAATTACTAAGTACTTTCTCATCTTGGGGGTGAAATAATCGCATCTTAACCAAGACAAAGCTAGAATGCCTTCTTCCTATTTTATAAGGATAATCCCTTTCTTCCTCTTCATCAAGTACGCACATGACTGAGTGGATTAATAAATCCCCGCCAAGAACATCTTTCACTCGTGGTTATGTCGTTCGTCGACAGCTTTTGGACAGACACGACTTGTTTTTTGGCTTACATTATTTTTTCTAAATTTAAAGATGGAAGCATTTGTATGACATTATTTATACAGTGACATGTCTTTTTGATTCTGAATTTGAGACTGAAGACTTAACAAACGTTGATTGACATGCGGTGTTTTCTCTCCCAGTCAGCTTCACAAATGTCCTTTAAAACAGGCAAAAATTCCGCATTTGCAGTTAAGACTTATTGTTTCACAATTAATTTCAAAAAATTATTTTATGAGCCAGCAGCGGCGGGACTAACAAGTCTATTTTCTAGTATAATTATTAGGCTTTTTATCATCTAACTAAATGAAGAAATAACTAACGCAAAGATACAGAAGCTATTCACCTGAAAACTTTCCAACAGATCCCATAACGAGTACTCCTGGACTTTGAAATCTCCGTCGTCAAGAACACGTTTTTATTTCATGTAAACAGAATTCGTGCGTTTGGCGCCGTTTATTAAGGATGTAGGTGTCAATTTAACTTTTATTCAACATCACAAATGAAAGTGGTCTACATATTAACATGCAATCAAGCGAGTGCTGTAATCTTATTGTATTGGTCCACGCTTCTGGAAGCTTGTGTTTGGGCCGGTTTATTTACACAGGTGAAAAGTGAAATGAACATGCTAGTGACTGCCAGCTTGTGCTACAATCAACGGATGAGGCTTATGACAATGACTCAGCTCTTATTCGTATTGAGCTGAATTCTAAAGAGGTTATTGGTAGATCGTGTCAAATGTTAAAAGCGAGGTTAGTCCACGGCCGAACTAAACAAAAACGCTAGTAGGTGTGGTAGATAGTTGAAAGTCGAACGGGCTTGTTTGAGAATTTGAGAATATAGTAGAAAATGTTTTTGTATGTTTGCAAGGAAGAGATAAAAAAAGATGTGCGGAAACATCACAATGTACTTCAGAGGAGCATATTATACCTGAATAATTTCAACTTTCTAGAGCAATCCTTTTTTGCTCCAGACTGACATTTTTTAAAATTGCTGTCAGTAAATGAATTGACAGATTACTGGCCGCCCAAGGCTCAGTGGACAGACAGACTGACACGCCTGATATGCACGATAGAAATGAGATCAATAAAATGAACGCACTAGATGTCTTAGACATGGACACCGTTTATTACCCGGAGGCCAAAGAATATGGTGCGTTTTGTAATATAGAATCAGGGGCCCGTTTCTCGAAAGCCCCGGAAACTTTTCGGGCCCGTAAAGCCATAGCAAAATCTTGAACCTTACGATTACAGAGCTGTTTTGTTCACATATTCTTAATATGAAGAGAAGTTCCCTTCATACAAGAAGTTTCAGGTGCATACACTTCTCGGTTTTTAGATACAGATGGACTGAAAATGGCTTTACGGGCCCGAAAGGTTTTCGGGGCTTTCGAGAAACGGGTCCCTGGTTCCTATTCAGTTTGTGCAGTGTAGGTGCAGCTTCTAAGGTTTCGATCCAAAGACTGAAATCACTCTTTTCTACAAAAATAGTTATTTCATCTATGAGGGTAAATAATAAACTTACCATCTATTGTTTTTCTTTTTTAATCAGGTTGGAAAGAAAAAAAGGTAGTTTTCGATTTCAAGCAAAAGCCCCCAAAACGAACACATGTCTAACCACTAATACTTGAGCATTTTAAACACAAACCACAAAAATCAAACGAAAGAGGTAACACTGGCTTAAGTGTGTACCTGTGTGAGTGTTAACCCCAATTTTATACTTGTTGTATGTAAGGTACTATGATTCCATTACTTGTTTGCTTGCTATCTTGTTAACCAAAGGAGAAACAATTAAACATTTGCTATCACGCTGTTTATCAACTGTACAAACATTTTAATGTTCGGTTATGTTTAGAAACATAACCGACCTTTTAAGTGAGAAAATACAATTTGTCCTAAACACCCTAATTTGCTACTCGGACTACTTGTTCCCAAAACGTCAATGTTGTGAAACATTAACACTCAAGCTTTCACGCTAAAAGACACCCTTCATCTCCTAAAACGTGTTTGCAAACAAGGTTTTTTAAACTTTTCTATTTGTTTCTTTTTAATACAATCCTGTGGAGATAGAAATATCTTATCAGTAAACAATTAAGGCAAGTTTTTTTGCGTGAGTAAGTTACGTAATTAGCGCATGAACGGTCGAATTTTAAAACAAGTGACCAGACTTTTAAGTTTTAACTGACAAACTACTACTCTTGCACTTTGGCAGGATGTTCAATCACAGTCAATCTAGAAGATACCAAATTATGCTTTTTATTTAATAACTGTTACACCTATATAGCAAGAATCAAAAGGATGCCATGATGTCTACCTCAAATTGGAATTTTGTCAGGTGCAAGGTACCTTAAGATAAAACAAAAGTGTCCACTTAAAAAGAAATACATTCTAGTTGTTTTTCTCACACTGACCTATTTGCTGCATTGAAAAAGACATTAAATGTTTCAGAAACAAAGGAGTGGTTTTTTTAAATTTGGTTGCTGTTGTTCTTTTTGTTGTTGTTGTTTTTTTGCTATTGTTCTTGGCTAATCCCGCCATTAGTATGTGAAATCCCACTGCCGTGGTGTCTTTTTCCCCTTCACTTTAAAATTTCACTCCTGTGGATTTTCTACGTGTTTGATCTGATTTTAATGCTGAACTCAGGTCCAAAATTTCCAAATTTTGCACGGTGTTAGGATGAAA
>Ga0126338_10003957_pt1 | contig 10478 bp, 6 predicted proteins | sample OrbCmetagenome_2_FD_92529 | JGI IMG/M metagenome (GOLD analysis project Ga0126338, IMG submission 92529) | Coral microbial communities from Petempiche,Puerto Morelos, Mexico - Orbicella C C metagenome | ecosystem: Host-associated > Invertebrates > Cnidaria > Coral | place: Petempiche,Puerto...
GGGACAACTGGTCTTGGATGCAAAATTGGCCTCTCATTGCCAAAAACATCCCATACAAGTACATATGAGTTTGTTTTGTTTTCTCCATCGAGGCGCAATGAATTTTTACGAAAAATAATGGCAAAATTCCTAACATTACTGTATACTAAGCCAAAATTGATTGAATTTTGTTAATTCAGAAAGGTACTGATGAATCCTTGCTTAGGGTCACGGATTCTAAATGGTTTCTTTGATGCACCATAATCCGAATGATCTTGGATTACTCTGTTTGGTACAGAAATGCTAAATCTGTTTTTGGATTCAATCATGAATTCTTAAAATTTCACTGTGCACCAAAGATTTCTTGGTTGAATGGAAAGCCTTATTGGAATGCTTTTAAGTCATATTAACATGTGTTCCACGCTTGGCAACAACTACTTTTAGTGTTATAGAAGAGTTAATAAAAACTAATGAGACAATCTCAGATAGTGCCGGGTGCAATTTACAGCTCTTACACAGTAGTCACACAGGTCCTCACCCCTTCCGTTCTCCCCCCTGGTAGTCAACTTGGTCTTTTCCCCTTTGCAGAATATGAGCGGGCATAATCTTAGCAGTGTGTACGTTTCATGCTTGTATTTTCTTTCAAGGCCCAAAAATAACTTACAATTACTGTTTGGCAAGATGGTTTTGAATTGTATTGAAGTGTTTTACTTTGAGTTTCATTCATTTTAAATTCAATGATACATAGAAGTAGGTTACAAAATAAGTATGTTTACCTGAGGGTCTGCACATTTGGGGCTTTCCACTGTCCTTTATCATTTCTCCACTGTCTATCAAGGTTTGTCCACCGTCCATCCAGATGATCTGAAGTTAATTTAACAAATTTTTAGAAACAAGAACACTCTATTAACATTGACCAGGCCCAGGTTGTTCAAAAGGTGGATAATGTTATCCAACAGACAGCATGGTTTGTTTTGTCAAGATTTATACACTGGATAGTGATGTGTTAGAGAAGTTAAGTTTCAAACAAGCTATGTTTTACCAAGATCTGAGTTACCAATGAGCAACGTTATGATGCCATACTTTGGAATACGATGTCGGGATCTAAGAGCTGGAATAGTTGTCTAAATGACAGCAAAATTTAAAAAATATTATTGTACCGTAATACATTGCCAATTAATTCAGCTCTAAATAAACCACAAGGTCAACACGTACAACATGGCCGCTTCAACACAACTTTATTATTGCAATGCACTCTGAGTACTGACACAATATGTACTATAGGGTACTTAACATATTAAACTGTTTCCCCCTTAGGAATGAGATATTCTTACAACAAGCAACACAATATTAGCTATTACATTAGCTACAGATTCAGACGGACAACAGGTTTCCTGATTCTCTCTGATTGTTTCAAAACAACTGGCGATGGAGTGTTTACAAGTTATGCTCTTCATTAACACTAGAATTTGGCTCATTATCTTCATCTGAGAAATTGACTAGTGGCTGTGGCACCCTGGTGGAAACTTGGCTATCATCTACACCCAAGATATACATCGTATACATGTATCTAACCCTCTAGTTGCATTTGGCACCTTATCATGAGTTCTGAACAAATGATCAGCATGAACATATCTTGTTTTATGGCCATTCTTAATCAAATAAGTTCTGGACCCACAGACCTTAACTATACATCTCTAAGTATTGCTACCGGCTTGAGTATTTTTCATTTGAAAAATGTCATTCTCTAAATACAGCCTATCTTGATGACTCTTTAAATCCTCATACTCCTTCTGCTTATTCTGTTTACTCTCTATTTTTTGGGCTAGATCAGATTTCGCTAAACTTAAACAGGCAAAGTCTCATCAACAATTCAATTGTGTGGTGCTGTGTGGGGTGGTAGGGGGAAGCTAATTTGCAAACCTGTGAGCCCGAGCCTCGAGCCGCGAGCCACAAGTCTCTTTTTGCGAGCCTCAAAAGATTCCCGCCAAAAAATCCAAAAACAGGTAAAATGTCCTAATATGGTATTTATTACATGCGGGGTGCTTCCATTATGCCAATATATGGCATTTTCCGATCAAACCGGGCCAGCCAAGAGGAATCGGACTCATTACATTTTTTATTCCTTTTCCAAATTCCCTACATAAGTGAAGAGAAGCAGGACAGTGAACTGGTTTTTCAAACACAGAACGGCAAATTTCCGTCGGACCAGTCCGACCAAAATAAGTGGACCACCTCCAGAGATGATCCCAAATATTCCAGTTAGAAGAAACCGAAATGGACCTTACCATTTGATTTCCTACCAAAATTTCAGGAATCTTTGGCATAATGGCAAACACCCACAGTCTTCATGTGTAGGTGCACTGTAGCATGGCAAATGAGGTAATGGAAAGTTTTTTGTCTCTTTTTTTTTAATTCTACCAATTAAGCAGATATTATATAGGAGGGACGTTTTCCCATCTTGCTTTTTGGTAGCTGCAAGCGAGGTAAATGGAAGTGTCATGACAGCGTGACATTTCATAAGTTGACAGTTAGGATCACAAGATTCGTAAACATTGTAATCAGAGACACAAGTGATTGTGAAATAGGTTTTTATCGAGAGAACACAGCCTGAAAATAGGACGCATCATAACACTGGAAGAGAATTAAACAAGGATTTGTCTAGTACAAGTGAGTTGAGTATGCGAGTTAAGGTGTACCCCACAAGTTTAGTACAGAGGAAACTTCTGCTTAATCTTTAATTAGTTTGCAAGGAATTGTGATTTTTTCAGCACAGTAAATTGCACTGGTCAACTTTCGCTGGGCCGAGCAAATGGGCTTTATCCCCAAACTTTTGAATTGCTTGAAATAAGCAGTCGTCCAGTCCTTCGATTTTATGGGGGAACTATTAAGAAAAAAAACAATTAAGAGCCTGGTTTCCCAAGAGACAAAACAACGGACAACTGTGAGCCCCCCAAAAAATAAATTATGCATCTTTCGTGGCAGTGCTTCTTGATATATAATAACCTAAAATTCGCCTCACTTGAACGTTTCCCTGTTTATATTTGGATATTAGTCAATTTTACATAATCAACATTTTGATACAAAAATTTGCAGGCTGGGGAAACTCAAAATTTCATTCATATATATCTGAAACACACTTACTATAAACAGACCTTCAAAATCCGTTTTGATACAGACAGAAAACTACTTGCGTGGAATTTCACGCATGAAAGAAAAGCCAACTCTTTTGTTTCTTCTGCCAAGTGTAGCATTTACTGAGTGAAACATTAACGTTAATTTAAAAACTAAAAAAAAAAACAATTAAACAAAAATGCAGTGGCTTGCAAAAATAGGCTTGCAGCTCGCAGCTCCAGCTTGCAGGCTTGCACATTAGTTACACTCAGGGTGGTACAATATCTTAAAAGAAAACCTGCTAGTCTGTGTTTGATAGACCTACTGTACTATTGTTTCCCTCCAGAACCTGTTTGCAATTAAGCCCCCCTCCTTTACTATTCTGACCGCTCTTTCAGCTGCACCATTTGATTGTGGGTGGTAAGGAGGAGTTAGAGTGTATTTGATGTCATTTTTATGTGTAAACTCAGCAAACTCATTTGAAAACATAGGCACACAATGTATGCAATTTTTTTGTGAATTTAAAGCCCCTAGAGGTAGCAGCACCTAGTGGACTCTTCTTAACTTAAATGGTTTGCACTTAATTTTTTTCTTGTTAACTGCAAGTAATGTAAGGCCTGGTTCATACGTCTTATTTCTGCCCTGTCTAATTCAATTCAATCAAGTGTGGCAGAAATTCGATTGTTGATTCAGACATCGCACTTGAGTCAAACTTAATTCAGAATTAATACGGCCAGGTATGTCGGTCAGCAGAAAATGTTCTAAATGTAGAGTTTTCAATATGGCAGACAAAGATACTGAACAACGAAGGACTAGACTATGCAAAAAATTATCCACTAATGGAACAAGAAGGAGAAGGCTGACAATACAGCAGTATGTGTTGCAATATGTTCAGGCTGCATTGGGTCGCGAATGGCCAAGTTTCCTCTTTTTCTTGGGGAGGACCAAATTTACGCATGCTTAATACTTTAACATAATGTACATGTATGTATTAGATTCAATACAGTAGAAATTAGACGTTTGAATAGGTGTCCCATTTCTGTTAGATAATGTAACAAGACCAGTCGAGCATGCAGCAGGAATGTGGTATGAAGCTAATATCTCAAAAACTGACCCAGTGATCCTACTTTTTTAATGCAACAAATTATTCAGCTTACAGCAAAAGCAGAATGCATGTGCAAAAATGTCAAAAAATCGTGGAGTGTAAATTCCTCCAACTTTTTTTTTTTTTCATTAATGAAAAATCTACTCAACAGAATTTTCTATAATGTTTCCTGTTTCTTCTTCTGTGCATAATAAAAAGATTTTAAGAAAAAATATGGCGTCACCAGCTTAATTTTTTAGATAGATGCAATTGATGGTAAAAAGTGGGTCAAGTTTGTTCCTATGCAACAGAACAGTGCAACCTTAATTTATGAGAGTTACCTGAAAAAAAATAGCACAGCCATTTAAAACAGTACAGTTCCAAGCCTAAAAATTGCACCTAGTTCTATAAGTCTTAAGAAAACAGAAAGCTGTTTTGAGCCACCTTAAACAGTTTCTCAAAAATCCGATTGAGCCATCTTAAAATAGTTTATGTCCAATAGAAGGGCTATCAAATGGCAACGTCAAATGTAAACATATGGTAAAGTGTGCACACAAGTCAAGTGACCCATCAGGCCAGCACTTGTATGTACATCTGTACCTTGGGTTTCTGTAGCATGAAGAGACTAGGAGAATTTCTTCTCCACCCTAGCCCATCACAGGGTTAACCCCCATAATTAAATTTGCCAGGACTAATTTATACATAATGTACACCTGGGTGGAGAGAAGCACTGCGAGAGAAAAATGTCTTGCTCAAGAACACAACTCTATGTTCCCAGTCAGGGCTATAACCTGGACCACTTAATCCGGGATCTTATAGTGCACTAAACATGTGGCAACTGTGCCCCCCTAAAGCATATGGAAAACAATATATTTACCTGGTCAGTCAAGGTGACTCTGCTTTGATATCTGGTCGTTAGAAATGTTGCATTTAGACGTTCAGTCCATCAACAATTCGAAAGCTCCCTCCTTTCTTCTATATTTTTTTGTTGCCTCTTGTCTTATTTATCCAGTCTGTCCTTGGTCTGACAAAAAAAAATATATGAAAAAATATGAGAAAAACTGTGCATCTCTACCACACACAACATGACATAAGACTGCAACAGTCATTGCAACATATTCTGCCATCTGTTACAAACTTTCCAAGATGGCAGTGGTGCCCGATAAGAAAGGTGTATATGAGAAAGACAAGCACCATCAATTGTCTAATTCCTGGAAGTAAGATTTCCCAGCACTTTCTGATGCAAAGAAATGAGACCATTGGTTGAACTGGAAGTGTTTTGAAAACCCCATGTACAGAATCTTTCTAAACCCATTGCCTTGATGTCTTATCGTGCTAATCAAAATTGATAATAAATAATGGAGGCCTCTGAGGTCATGTTTAGGTCAAAAGTAGTTAAAACAAAAATTAAGGTTGTTTTTAGCAGGTCATACTGTTGTTATGGTAACATATTGTGTCACAAAAATGATAAGACCATGTTCATCAGTGTGTGACATAAAGCTCTGATTGCATTTGTGGAAAAATATACCCTTTTATTATGTATTCGGATCTTCCTCGGTCGTCTTCAGCAATCTTTAGCAATCTTCGGTAATCTTCGGAAAGTGTTCGGAAATGTCCCGAAAAATGCTTGGAAACATTCGCCTGGCCTTTGGAACAATTTTGGAAAATCTTCAGAAATCTTCGGAAAGTGGTCGGAAATCTTCAGAAAATCGTCAAAAATGGCGTCATCAGCATGTCTAATAGTATTTAATATCACCCAACTAGTGGACTAATGCAAATCCTGCATTTTTATTGGCTACACTACTAGAGGACTATTAGTAATAGTCCTGGAGTAGCAAAATTGGTGCAATCGAGCATGACCCTTTTGTTTGTTTTATTCCCAAATAAATACTTCTTCATCTTGCATTTGCTAACTTTATTATTGCCTTTTCTGTCCAACTAGTTGGGTGATACTAAAACAATTAGACTCTTCGCCCTCAAGGGCCACGGGTCAATAGCCCTTGTGGTCTATGGGTCTAATTGTTAAATAATAAAAAGAACATTACACGTTAGCTCAAAGATATGAATTTTATGTTCTCATGGCAAAAACAATCTCTCACTCATTCACTGCGCTCACTCATGAGATATAGTTCTTGCCACTTTAACATAAAATTCATATCTTCTCGCCACCGTGTAATATCCTCTTTTGTAGTGATGTTTAGCCTTTTTAGGAGTTAACGTGTTAGGAAAAGTGCTTGTGTAAATGTTTGTTGGTTCAGTTCATATAATCAGTCGCCTAGATAGCCAAAGTAAGTTCCAGATGTTTACACTCTTTTCCGGCCACCATGTTGGTGGAACACAGAGCTCCACCAACATGGCAGCTCCATACTGGGCTCTTTAAATTTACACAAAACATTTTGACAAATATCTGAAGTTTGGGAGAATGCAGAGACCTCAAACGAGGAGAAGTGTCTTCTTTTCCTATCTCCTATCACATTACAATTTCTTGACTTGATCCACGGAATAGTTTTTGATTTAATTTTTTGTTGCATGCCAATGAAAACTATCTATACCAGTGTATCACTAACTTCTAACTGTTAACAGCTTCCTCCTGAAAAACTAGCTGTTATCTGCAGAAAAATTATACTGGAATCCAGCTGTAAACATGTACCTGCAGATAGCGTGGTGCACGTGCAAAACAAGTGCAAGAGATGCAAATGTTTTACTTATTGGGGAGGTGACAGGAAAAAATGTAACAGACACTGTAAAAGTTTTCAAAAAAGGATGAATAACTTTTAAAAACGAGTGTTTACCCCTACATTTTATGTCATGAAATGGAAGTGGAAAGCCTATTCAACATGTGATTAGTTTCTGGTTATGAGGAAAAGCTATTAACAATAGAGCTTGTTTAAAAATGGGTGAACAACCAGTATAAGACATAATTAAAAGTTTAAAAACGTCTGTTTGTTCACACAGAAATTGATAGCAAGAGAAATTGATCGGTGGCGAGAAGATACCAATTTTATGTTCTTGTGGCAGAACAATATCTCACGAGTGAGCGCAGCAAACAAGTGAGATATTTTTCTTGCCACGAGAACATAAAATTCATATCTTTGAGCTAACGTGTAATATTTTTTTTATAATATAGACATACTGATGCCGACGTTTTTGATGATTTTCCGAAGATTTCCGACCACTTTCCAAAGATTTACGAAAATTCTCCAAAACTTGTCCGGAGGTCACATGAACATTACTGAACATTTTTCGAAAAATTTCTGAAGATTACCGAAGATTTCTGAAGATTGCCAAAGACTTTCAAGGAAGACCGGAAGATATTTCACTTATACACAAACAAATTTAAGTACAACTTCTTGAGACAAACTTGATGTCAGCGAAATCATCAATATCTTCACTAATGAGGATATGGAAAATGCACCACCCGAGTCCCAGATGTGGTTCCGTATGAATTTAGGAGAGGTGTATTTTACAGTAAATACTCGTGTCTATATAATAAATCTGCAAATTAGATGGAGCCCGTTTGTGTTTTTTAATAATTTTAGTACCTTTTATTCTTTTAGCATTTTTAGCACCTTTACTATTGTCTAAGAGGATTTCTGTGGCGTTGTAACTTCGTTTTATAAGCTAAAATCCCTGACAAACATCAGTCTCGGAACCTTGTTGCTCAAAACAACGGCGGGCACGTGCGAGAGATAAGAACTTGAATTTCCCGCTGTATAAATTAATAAAAGCGCAACACAAACTACTCCACGAAATTAAAAGATAACTTAAACAATAACAAGAACAAAACACTAGAAGAAACACCAATTTTGGAAAACAGCAGCTTTTGGGCCTAAGCTTACCTTTAGGAGTTTTGCTTTTGTTAGTCACTGAGCGGTACCGTGTGAGGGGTCGAACAAGCACTCTTCATTTCACTGTTCTGCAGCCACCAAAACCACTTTTTTGCACACAAATCCCAACCAGACGAGCACAAATATGTTTAATAAGGTAAATCATGCCATAGATGACGTATTCATTGTACCTTTGGCACCAAAATAAGTTTATAATCCTCCTTAAAACTGCAAACTCCCGCCGCCATGTTGGATTCTCTTTCGTTACCAGTTTGTTTGTTTTTTCCTTGCGTCACGAAAAGTTCTCACGGAAGACGGTTTTACGCGGGAACGTTTCGCGGGATCACGTTATTCATGTATCGCGGCCCTGATTTTCTCTTGACCGCGTTCATAGCTTTATGTCACGCACCGCCATAACTCTGAAATTAAAAACGTACTTGTTTTCAGACGAAGCGAGCTACTGAGCTGAAAAGTTGTTAACAGATATCACCTTCTCTTATGCCTGATGAGGATAAAAACTTTGGTGGCTCTTCAGTTTTAAAAACTTTTAAAAACGCGAGGTTACCCCTTATTTTTATCGTATGGGAGTGAAAGTGACCAGCCTATTCAGCTGTCCACTGTTGCGATCCTACTTTATCGGTTCTGGTCATGTTGGTGTCTCGAAACGTTTTTCACTTAGTATCAGCCTTGCAGTCTAATTTTTGTCCTCATACATTTTTTTGGCTGATCAGATCTCTTGAAGATCCTACGTTGGCAGCGTTTATCGTATGCGGTCCCTTGCAGTTTCTGGTTATTCAGCAGCTAATTAATTTCTGGTTACATTCACTTCTTGTTCTTTCAAGAAAAACTGCTGACATCAGCATTTTTGTTCGAGATTTCAGGCCAATTATGTCAATTATCTGTGAAAAAATTCGTGGCTACCTCCAATTTTGTTTTGTGTTTCCAACAGCCCTTGCTTAGATTTTTTTTTTCACATGGTCCTAATTCGCTAAAAATACCCTTGTCTTCAGGAGATATAGACTACGAGTAGTCCCTCTTTCGTTTGGTCCGCCGAGCGAGACCTCGAGGAAAACTTAGCTGCCCCCAGGATTTTGCGCGGGCATTTTTTTTCTCGCGTTTTTCTTTCGCGTCACGCCCGATGAGCTAAGCGCACTGTACTTAGCCCCAGAGGAGTGTCAGTCGCCTTTGCATTTTAAACTCTCACAAGTTTAGTTGTGACCACGCACTGAATGCAAAATTGTTTCAGTTCGATGATTTGATTGTTTGTCCTCCCATGGGAAATCTAAAACTTATTCCAAGAATTCTTCGGTTTTGCAGAGAAAAATGAATTTTGAAGACTTCAAAATACACTTTATTTTTTTAATAAGTGACCAACTCGTCGACTAGAACTTTTTAAATGACAAAAGAATTTTTTCCTACCAAGATTGGAGTTAGAAAAGGAGTGCCTATATAACTTTTGATTTCCAAAAACTTTCCCAACTTTTCCTTTATAACTCAAAAAGAATCATTTAATAAGTAATAACGAAACAGTGAGCGAAAGTCGAGAAGGTACAATGCGGTGCAATGGCAGAGACCACTACTATTCATTTACCTTCCCTTCTCACGGCACTGAAACAATTGATACTCAGCTAAACAGTGTATATTTACAGTATAGGCAATATCAAGACAAATAAGCTTTTTCTACGGTTGTAAAGTTTTACTCCCTACACATCTTGTGGTTAGACAACAGTAACACATGTACGTTTAGAAAACAGAGCTATGAAAGGAAAAGCTGAAAACTCAGAAGAGATTTAAAGGAAGGAATTTTCAAAAAATATAGAATCGGAAAGGAAAAATATTGCGAAAGAAAGGTGGCTAGTTATTTACAGCAAGTAGCAAAGCAAGAAATTTTGAATTTCAAAAGGCTATTCAAAAACTCGTGTACTGTATACAGGCTAACCTTCATGGTGTGGATGGTCAATACGCATGCACTCAATGATTCGTTAATTTATCGTTTGTCTTAGCCATTGGAGTGCGCATGCTCTGTTGATAATTACTGCTAGTAACACTCGTTGAACCCTTGCTTCTATAGCCTTTATTGTACGACTGAGAGAGCCAATAACTCAAATCAGCCAAAAACAGAACGTTTTATTGCCGTTCCGATCCTTTTCAGTATTGGACTAGGTTGATTCGCTAAGTCGTTTTTAGCCATTAACCCTTTGAATACCAACTACGCATATATGCGTAATTAATGGTTGTGCTCTTTGTACCACGTCATCAATTTAAATGTCATCAGATATTCTTGATAAGCTGATAGTAGTGCTAGGCTAGCCCTTTCCGCACAATGGTCAGGTTTAGATATCGACCACATCCCGACGTCGCAAATCGAAAAACAAGGTTATCAGTTTTGGTGCAAAAACGGTGGTAAAATGGTCCACAACGCCTATGATTGATCAAGGTCCATTTCTAGGCTTCGCCCGTAATTAACATCCAAC
>Ga0126338_10003958_pt1 | contig 10477 bp, 10 predicted proteins | sample OrbCmetagenome_2_FD_92529 | JGI IMG/M metagenome (GOLD analysis project Ga0126338, IMG submission 92529) | Coral microbial communities from Petempiche,Puerto Morelos, Mexico - Orbicella C C metagenome | ecosystem: Host-associated > Invertebrates > Cnidaria > Coral | place: Petempiche,Puerto...
AAAAGTTTACTTTTGTACCGACTGACTTCGCGCCAACATTTCTACTTTGCAAGGTTTTTAAGTAGAATTTCTGAAACTTGGGTTCATCAAAGACCAATAGTGTCGTGATGATATAAACCAAAACAATCGTAACATTTTAAGGTCTGTCACGTGACATGAGATGATTTGTACACTGGGGGTGGTAAAAAATAAGGTTATTTCCAAATAAAGCTGTAAAAAGCACTGAAAATAAGAGTTAACTGTCAAAAATTAGGTTCATATCACAGAACAAAACAGAAACTTACATGATATGCTTATTTGACAGTCAATTCTTGTTTTGTAAAAGAGCAGGAAGTGTTGGCGTCAATACTACAAAGCACTACTTCAAAAGGCTATGGCTGGTTTCCATAGCAACCATTTTGAGTAAAACTAGAAATTTAATTTCTCTTCTTGAGTGCAATAGCACACAATTGATCTTTCTTCACCATATTTAAACAAACTTTTTGGTCCATATTGAGGGTACCATACCACCTTAACAGTTTATCTTCTCTTTTCATGTTAAACTTTTAAATTCAAAACTAATATTTTAGTTGTAAACATCAGCGCCCATGTACATGAGGCTGAAATAATGTCTCTTTTGCGAAAATGCCACTCCACTATTTCTCTACTCTGTAGTAAAAATATCATAAATGATATTTTTATCGTCTGCAGATAAGGACAAAAGACACGACCATGCGTATAACAGCAGACTCACGAGCAGTCCCACAATAGGGGTATACCAACCTGAGGGAAAAAAAAAAACAAAAAAAACAACAACAACGAGTTTACGAGTTAATTGGCACGTTAACAGTTCAGTCACGTTTAAAGCAGCTCTGTCACAGTATTTGGAGTTTTCTTGGACACGTACTAAACTACCTTTAAATTGAAGGAAACCTGAAAATTGTACTCAGAAGTTGTTGTAGTTTACTGAGATAGAAAAAAACACCAAAAAGATGATAATAAAGCATAAAGGAACAAGGATGGGTAAAAATGGAGAAGATTAACAAGGATTACAAACGACTAACTTGAAAAAATTAGGCTGAACTTTTTAAGATGCACAAGCCGTGACGTAGCTTTCTTAAGTGATCTACATCATTCAATGAAACAATTAATCAATAAATTGAATCACTTTGTTATTCATGCAAAAAAAGTTGTCTGTTATAACTCTTGTGCCGCCTCAATGCATTCTTCCGTTTCGCGTGGTTAATCATGGCGCAATGACAACCAATCAGGAACACTGAACTGCAGGGACACTTCATCATATTAGAATCTTTCGTCTCCCATTGACAGAACAAACCACGACAGAAGTTATGTTTCTCAGAGTATACTTACAGACTGTAATGATTATGTTTACTTACGAATTTCATCATAATAGTTTGCTTCCAAACGTACTTGTTGCTGTTCGTCTGATTGTATTTCACCAGCCACTGCTGAGCATTCAGGAGTTTCCGAAATAACTGGCGGAATGATTGGTTTCTCTCGTGCTGGGAGACTGAGAGTTCTTCTGGAGCGATGCGATGCTAGAGTTGGAGGAGGGTTGAAGGACTGGCTTCGGAAGGCACGTGTTTGAACGTTGTTAGCGGGCAGAGCGAACGTGACGCGGTCAGACATTGCGTTACTTCGAATGAGTATTAAACACTGTGAACGATATTAAAAGAAGATGTACGATAACTTTTTGATGAAAACAAAAACAGTGGTAACGCAATAAGTACTTGAACAAGTTGTTGCATAAGAAGTTCATAAATTTTGCTCAGGTGCTCTCTAACATAAAATATAAACCACTGACATACTGTGGCAAATTAACATTTTCTTCGTATTGGTCTTTCATCGGCCGTGAAAAACCATTTTTCGCACAATCCGTCGTATCGTTAGTGGTTTCACATAAATCATTCTTATTTCTAGGGGGATGAAAAATCATCCGGCATTTCGACGTCATGAAATACAACAGATTATTTAAAACATGTTAATGAATGGGCAAACCAAAAAAAAAAAAGAAGAAGAAGAAGAGAAAATTTCCCTTTGTCTTGTTGTTCTGTTAATTCAAGAAAGCGCTGTTTCGCGTACATGTCTTGTCACTGACGAGATAAAGGCTATGAAATATTTTACTATATGTTCATCATTAAAATGTCAAGAGAAAATCATTTTGAAAAACTGATGAGATACGACCATAAAATAAAAACAAAAATTCATTTGAAAATGAATTTTACCTCAAGAGGTCATTTGCCTAAGGAAATACGAAAACATGTGACATCAGCAGGGGATAATATCGGTATCTTTTGCTACTTCGTCATTTAGGGCGATACCGTAAAGGTTTTGAAATAAAAATTATAAAACAAAAAAAAAAACAAAAAAACAAAACAAAACAAACTCAACAGATCAAATAAATGGAAAAACACTAAGAATTAACCACTAAAGGACATGTTAAAACGAGAAAAGATGAGCCACTTTGATATTAACGCGGGTTCTTTTTCATTTATTTATTTCTCAGATTAGTGTGAAGACACTGGAACTCTGTTTTGGTGATATCCGGCACTCGCCCGTCGATGTCTGTGTCACGACAAGGTATTGTCGCCAGTCATCAGGTTAGACTGTAAATATCAGGTCCGAATAACACTTAGACTTTAAAATTCTTTAAATTTGCTGAACAGAAGTAGAGGCACATTTGACTAATTGGTTTTCAGGTATCTGATGATAGACGCGATAACAACATTATTTACTGCTTAAGTGACGTCAAAGAGAGCGATACCGCAGTCTTACTTGATGTTAAAATTCAAAAGAGAGCAAACCAAACCAAATTGTTGGAAACAATATTTAATATAAACAAAACGAAGAAATACAGCAAGCTAAATCTAAAAGGGCGTGATAAGCTAAGGCGAGATTAAAAAATTATGTAAAATCTAGTCGAGTGTGACAATGTAACTCTGATACTATTTGTTTATATCCGGGAATACAGGAGTATTTCTTTTTTTTTCGCAAGTAACAGAATTGTATTCATATAGTCATTAACATAAGCAGTAAATAAATATGTCTCACAAAAAATTGGTTTCGTTCGACCGTAGGTGAATTTCCCCGGTGGATTTAATGTGAAGATTTTGTATTTTTTTGAAAAAATTGTTTCAGTTTTTCTTTAAACCGGATGTTGTTTGTATCCCAGCCTTAGTGAGACAAACAGTGTTGAAAACAATATTAATGACCCAAAACGTTTACCAAGCTTTTTTTTTTTCAAAAATAAAACGTATTCTGTTAACTTTTTCTTACCTTGCAATGTACATCAATTCCAAAGATGTTCAGTTCGAAGATAAACTGCCTCCCGCTTGAAATATCAACCCGGCTTTGAGTCAAAACTCAGCGGAACATATGTTCACTGGAAAATATTCCCGCGGAATATGACATCACGAGTGACGTGCATGTAAATAAATCACGATATCCATCAAGCAAAGGTAGATAATTGACAGTATTACAGGATAATGACAAGAAAATATCCGTCTTTTATTGAAGAAGAATCTTTTCTAATCGTAAATATATCTACGCGTTTTTGTTATCAACCTAATGGTGTCGCTGCAAGTTAATTTTCACGGTTTGAATGCCGCATAATTAACCTTAGGAGGAGATGAATTTGTCATACATCTGTGACTTCTATACACTTAGCAGGAAAAACTGTTTAATAAGACTTATATAAATATTGATTCACGAAATGAGTGTCATGCAGATTAGCTTAAACACAAGCCCGGGTTTTCTATCGATAAGTATCAAAAACACGCCATTTAATGACCTATTCATAAGCTCCTCCAGCTATTGACAACACTTGCTATTTCTTGCACATTATTCTCAGAAAGTATCAGACAAAACTGGCAATATATAGATTATTTTAATCATTTTTAATCACAACTATTGATTTTCAGACAATATTCGAATCGCCGGTTTTGACGTCCTGTCGTGAGCAGCCACCTCTCCTCAGCGACCAGTTTTCCAAAATACCAAACGTTTCCAAGTCAAATCACTATATTTGGAACCTCTTGTAACTGCGACCATCTCTCTTAAGGACCGGGGCCACTTTTAGAACTAAAAGTTTGAAATTTTCTTTTGTTTTTATAATTAACCTCCAGCAAGCGACCACAGGACAGATTATAGAGCGAAAATTGGATAATAAGATGTCGTAACATCATCGCATTCCTGGTTCAGGTACGTACAAGAGATGGTAAGTTTCTCAATGGGACTTTTCACACGAATAAGACATTTAAAACATGGGCAAGTCTCTGTAGTTATGATACGCTAATGAGGCACGGCAAAATTTTCACCCAGTATGGCCTAAGCTCTAGCGACCACCTAGGATTGACACTTTGGGTGGTCACTTACAGGAGGTTCGACTGTAGTAAATCCTAACAATCGAAAAAGACTAAAAAATATTTACACAACAATTTCTCACGTTAGAAGTGTTTGGCGGCTATTAGTTTAAGAATTCACAGTTTGATGTCAGGTAGTATCACTTGTGGAACAATGAGAAATTAATCGTTTTCGAATAATCGTGCGGTAGCAAGTTGGCACTTGGGCCTTGTGGGTAGAATATACCCAGAGGTACAGCCCAAAGCTACAGTTATTGTGCTGTCGCATTTATCTGCTCTGTGGCCTTGTGCGTAGAATATACCCAAACGGGTGGCATTAAAGTGATCGAGCTCTACGCCCTTGTGGGCAGAATACACCCATGCAAAGGTAAACTTATTTATCTGTGGCATTAATTTGCTCCGTGCCCCTGTGGGTAGAATATACCCAAAGGTGCAATTAATTTGCTGTCGCATTTATCTGCTCTGTGTCCTTGTGGGGCAGAATACACCCAAAGGTAAATTTAATTTGCCATTTCATCAATCTCTCTGTGGTCTTGTGGATAGAATATACCCAAAGGTACAGTTAATTAGCTGTCGTATTAATCTGCTCTGTGCCCTTGTGGGTAGAATATACCCAAAGGTATAGTTAATTTGCCATTTCATCAATCTCTTTGTGGCCTTGTGGGTAGAATATACCCAAAGGTACAGTTGACGAGCTGTGGCATTAATATGCTCTGTGCCCTTTTGGGTAGAATATACCTAAAGGTACAGCTATGTTGCCATTTCATCAATTTGTGTGTGGCCTTGTGGGTAGAATATACCCAAAGGTATAGTTAATTTTCCATTTCATCACTCTGCTATGTGTCCTCGAGGGTGGAATATACCCGAAGTCACATTGATTTGCTATGCCCTTTTGGGTAGAATATACCCAAACTATACAGTTAATGTGCTGTCGTATTAATATGCTCTGTGCCTTTTTGGGTAGAATATACCCAAAGGTACCTGAGTTAATGTGTTGTTGCGTTGATCTACCCTGTGCTCGAATCAACAATCACGCTCAATAACATTTGGTATTCTTTTGTGTACAGAATAGTATAAGTTACTTTTAAAAATTTTACAATATGTTGGAGGTGTTCCAGTTCCTTTAATGACCATGGCTGTCGCAAATTTCAAATACCAACGGGTAAACGATCAAAACAGTCATTTTGTTAATAATAACTTGAGGGATTAACTTATTCGTTATAATGCGATATTTCAAAATTCAAACAAGAATCACGAAGCAATTATGAACAATCCTGGAGAAGCAACGTAATTTGTAATCAGAACTTGTTTGGGTCGATTTTCAACTTCCTCGGCTTTTGCTTAGTTCGTACAATGGAGTAATATTAAGCAGTGGAGAAGCTTAAGTGCAATTAGTTTGACTGTAATACAAAAATGTATTATGACGAACATCGAGTTGTTTGCCATCGGCTGAATTCTTTTTTGTTTTCTTCGCAGCGCCGAGTAAGCATGCATTGCAGACGGAAATTTACCGACGCAATATAATGTCTTCGACGCGGGTTACGCCGAATTATACCTAGGTCCTGCGAGCGGGCTTCCAAACTTCTCCAAGGCTGAACACAGATGGACCAATTATTTGCTGCTTTTTCAAACTTACCATACGTAACCGCAGAAACGAGCACTGTTTCCGTTGGCTACTCTCGCCTAGTTGTCCTGAATCCTGAAAGACAATGCAAGAGACCGCAACAAATCAAACCTTGTCTGATGCTTTGGTGTCAAAACATGAAGGAACAAACGAGACGGAAACTGAACTCAGAGCTACATGGCTGCTACAATCTGAAAGCGTAATGTTACCAAAACCAGCTGTCAAAGTCCGTATCTGTAGTGGTGCGTTGATAATCCATGCACTCTCCAGTTTCAGGATGACACTTGTCCGAGCCTCCATTACATTGGCATGGTACAAACGTGAGGTATGGTCCTCCATTAGGAGTGATTCGTGTGTACCCGCTGGCACACTGTTCACAGAATTGACCTTTGTACTCCGGAGGGCATGAGCAGTTCGTTGAGGGATTTTCAACCCTATCAAATACACTATGATTACGATTACTATCGATTTTCTCAAAAACGGATCAATATTCAGTCAAACAAAGTATGCAGTCACTTCCTTCACATTCAGGCCTACCATTAAAAGTCTAGGTTATGGCACACATCTATTTTGATCCATTTTGACCCAAAACAGAGACCATGCATTGGGCTTATAACTGAGGATAAAAAGGGCTTGTTACTAGAAATATTTTTGTGTCCATTTTTGGAGTTTTTTAGGAAGGTTTCTTTTTTGAAGAGAAGAGAGTTCCGATCTTATTATCAGAATTGTGTAGTACAGGGCCCGGTTACGTTACGTTCAAAACCGCGATTTAACTAACTTCCGATTAAGCCTAATCGTCGATTAAATTTCCTAATCGTGGGTTAGAAAACGGTTGTTCAAAAGGAGATCAATCCGCCTATTAACTAATCCGCGATTAAGCGCAAAGTGGATTATTTTAATTGTTTATAATGTATTCTTATGTTATTTTACGTCATAGAATTGCGCGAAATTTTTGTTTTCAACTGGCTTCCCCGGCGAAAAAAAAGCCCGTGAAGAAAGTTGCCACGACTAGCATAAAATCTCCCTGCTAGCAGCACTAAGTCTCTTGGTACAAGAGCATGGCCACGCTTCATTTTTCTCCGCAAATCTGCCTCTGTGAGGTTTGTGATGTATTCAATGGACGCTCTGCCGAATCTCCAACGAGCCGAAGCTCTTGCTCGCTATAAGCTGTATGTTATGATTATATCGGTAACATTGTCCAAGGCGAGGGAGATGAAACAACAACCTGGACGTTTTCATTTAAGTTTAATCGGCAGATTAGGGAGTTAATCCTTCTCCGGAGGTGTATTAAATTTAACCCGCCAATTAGAGTTGGATTAGCGCTAATCAGGCTTTGAGCAACGCGATCTAATCTCAGGTTAAATTTTAATCCATTAAAATTTAATCTGCGATTAGCACTAATCGGAGATTAAAGTTGCTTGTTAGCAACTTAATCTCCGATTAGCGCTAATCGCTGTTTTAAACAACCGTACCCCAGTAGTTAAATAGCCTAAAGGATCCAATAAGTGTTTAAAGATTGCTAGTTCAACTCCTATTGAGAGTTCTTTGACATACATTTACACGTACACGTGTATAACGAAATTGAAAAATGCCATTCTCACCCTTTTCCCAATAGAGCTAATTCACCCACTTTCCGCTTGAACTCAAAGTCAATGTAATGTCCGCCAACCGGCTAAATTGCTGAGTTGTTAGTGTTGTCCACTTGGCCCTGATTCGCAGTGAAGTCAAATGACTCAAGACTCGTATCATTTCTTCTCCTGTGGGCTGCCGTCCAGACGTGTTCCCCACTCTCCATTCGCCTTCATCAAGCTTAACCTGGGAACCAATTAAACTGAGTGAACATATATAATAAAGACAAGAAACAAACAAACAAACAAACAAACAAACAAACAAACAAAACATGACTCAGCCGGCATCAAATTCGCTGGTATCCATTGATACCGTGATCTGGGTTCATAAAGCACTGTGAGAACATAGTGGGTTATTCCTGCAGTCAAGGGCACTAATCGCGGACCGAGTAGAGCGGCAAGTTCGTCAACAACAGCAACTTGGCGGCGCCCTCTCTGACAACGGCCAGCCCCCCAGCCGGAGCATTGTTGAGCCCTTACGTGAAACAGGACATAGAGATTGTCCCCATTATATTACACCTTCATCTGCCTTCGTCAAGAAGACATCTTCATCAGTTCACAAGCCCCGTTACGTTTGGTCGACGCAAACGCATCTCCAAAGGCGACCGCGTATGCGACAAGCTTGCCAACAATCGTCTCGTTAACGGTTACGCTTACCAAGGCCCGTCGGTTGAAGAATGGCGACGTAATAATGCAAGAGTGGAGAGAATACTGCAACATGGTCGGGGGCAACAAAGTGCCTCTTTTGGTGCTGCCCTCCTCCCAGGATTAAAATCGTAAAAAGACGTACAGGGTAAATAGGGTTAAGGTGGCATTATATCTATGTTTTCTCGATGATTTGTTAACAATTTCGACTGGCTTTTACCATGTGTGAAAAACTTTCTACAACTTGATTAATTTGTCACTATTTAGTCATAAGAATTACCTCGTATTTATTAAAACTATTCCCACCAGGCGGAGGAGTATCGAGGCTAGTGACAAGCGGCTGGTCAAACCACTTTCCTTCGAGAATAACATCACCCTTGGAGGATGCTGTAGGGCTTGAGGTATCGTCCTGCTGTAAATGGAATGACAGCGCCAAAGAGTATGCATATCTCTGGTCTGCAAGGTACTTGTCAGGTGCAACAAAATACACATCCTCCGAACCAGCAGTGTCAACTTTCAGCGATCCTCTGTGAAAAGGAAACAAAATCATAAACTTCTAAATACTTCCACGGAAAGGAAAGGCAGCCCTACCATAGGCTAGTGTGGAAAGATGAAACTGGGGACTCCTGAAAAAACTGATCATTGTAATATTACAATCCTTTTTTGCTAATACCAGGAAATCTGCTTTACTGCACTTTATTAAACATGCAAGATACATACATACATACATTTTATTTGTTATCAAATTAAAATTACAATTGTAACATGCCCGCGGATAGCTGAGCAAGATGACCTTCATTTTCAGAGCATATGAAAATGTCGGTTGCAAGGAGACAAACATTTTGCTTGAACTTACAGAAATGGAAGATTTTGAAAAAGGAACAAGTGTAAATACGGCCTGAAATTCTGAAGGTACCTTGACCATCAAAAGAGCATTCAAATAGACAAGGTGCATGGTGACTTCCTGTTCTGTGGGACTCAAACGTTACCCAAGCAATATTTATTACATTGTGCTTTTGAATAAAGTACGACAAAATCCCGCCAAAATTCTAAGAAATACAATGTACAGCGCATTATTAAGAAAGTCTTGAAAAAAAGAAAGAAAAGAAAATCTTGCACTCATTCATTCGCATGACAGTCAAATACAAACACCCTTGATTCAACATGGAATTCAATCTGTACTTACTTACTAATGCTAATTGTCACAACCCAGTCCAGCTCAAGTCCTACTTGGCTCCCAGCACTGTTAATGGCAGTCCAGTTATCAAAATCAGCATTGGATGAAAAGACAGGCAGATTTGTGGTAATCTGTGAAACAAACCACCCTTGGTCGCTCACGCAGCTTGGTAATTTGTTCGAACACTGGCACTTCAGACAACCCTTGGAATTTTTGACACTTATGACGCCATAGCCAGGTGAACACGTGTTGCATTGACGGCCGAGTGAATGCTCCTTGCAAGGACATTGGCCAGTCGTCTTGTTACAAACAGGATTCTTACTTCCCGCAAGGTTACATTCACATGGTGTACAACCTGTGGGTAAAATATCTACATGCATATGGATTTATAATACCTCTAGCTGAGGGGTAAATTTATTTTGTGCCTGATTTATTTACATCAATGATTTATTGGCTTTTAAAACCATACAATATTTAACATATCCAGTAGGGGCGAGTGGAATAATTGTTTGATCACAAACTCCCCCAAAAGACAGAAAATTAAAGTGAAATAAAAATAAAAACGTCCCCAAGAATTACGCGTGGACGTTTACCAGATTTTGAATAATAATAATAATAATAATAATAATAATAATAATAATAATAATAATAACAATAATGCATGGTCAGTACCCAAAAAGAACAAAAGAGAAGGACGTAGACCAAGACAAAACCCACAATTGGCTGATTACACCTGGCCTCAAATCAGAAACAGAAGGTTTCATTATTGCTGCCCAAGATCAATGCATTAAGACCAACTATCACCGAAACAAGATCCTAAAAGATGGCACCGACCCAATGTGCAGAATCTGTGGGCAATTTCAATTTCAAGAAACAGTTGACACAATAAAGCTGCAACATATCTCCATTGGACAATAGGCAAACACTATAACATCAAAGTACAAGATAAACACTACGAACATGAACCAGCTACTGTGACAGAAAACCAAACAGCGACTATACTTTGGGACATGCCAATCCAAACCGACAAAGAGATAAAAGC
>Ga0126338_10003959_pt1 | contig 10475 bp, 4 predicted proteins | sample OrbCmetagenome_2_FD_92529 | JGI IMG/M metagenome (GOLD analysis project Ga0126338, IMG submission 92529) | Coral microbial communities from Petempiche,Puerto Morelos, Mexico - Orbicella C C metagenome | ecosystem: Host-associated > Invertebrates > Cnidaria > Coral | place: Petempiche,Puerto...
GGCACACCCCTACCCAAAGATTTACAGAGTACCCCCGGGATCTGAAGAGGGTTTCCAATAACAGGATATCGTTATTTTCAGTTATTGTGCTTCTTACAGTGTTGTTTATGGGAAGTAGTGAGAGTAACGGGATACACTTGAAAACTGAAAAAATGTATTTACAATGTTACAAAATGTTTCTAGGCAACCGAGATGATTGACGCAATACGTACATCGTTCAAGAAAGGTTTACCAGATCTTGACTGGATGGATGACAAGACCCGCCGAGCAGCTGAAGACAAGGTACCATGCACTTTTTGAATTCTTCGGCAACGGGACCACGCGAGAACAAGTTTGGTTATAATGTAACCTCTCGAACGAGATTCGCGTGCTTTCAGTAAAGGACCTACGTTTAGCCGAAATTTTTCGAGTTCGTCGTTTGTAATCCGTGTCAATCTTCTCCATCGTTAACGATCCGTATTCCTTTATGGTTTATTTTTATCTCTTTGGTGATTTTCTATGTCAGTACGCTACTATTTTCAGGTTTCCTTCAGTTTAAAGGTAATTTTGTAAGTGGTCAAAATAACGTGACTGAGCTCCTTTAAGATTCATCTTCATTTACTGATTTGTCCTTGTAATATAAAGTCAGCCAGGCAGGATATAAAAAGCGATACCAGTCCGTAATCCTTACAGAAAGCGACGACTGCCAACTAAAAGGATTTTACTATTTTTTTGTCCTTAATTAAGGCGGATGCCGTTGTGGATATGATTGGGTTTCCAGACTACATAAAAGATCCACAAAAATTAAAGGAAAAATACGACGGGGTAAGTACAACTTCTGCGTGCAATACCGGCGGCACATTTCAAACACCGTACGCAATATTTGAAATATTGACATATTCCTGACGATTACGATGCTGCCCGGGGCCGGATATGAAGTCGAACTGAGAAACAAGAACTATTTAAACGTTGTAAGGAAAACTCGCAAACAAAAAGCACTTTGATAGATATTTTCCCTGATTGCAATGGTGATGAAACAGGACCCTACAACACTTTTAGAGGCAAATCGTTCAAGTAAAAAAATCAACCATTATTGTAAAAAAGGCAATCTTTCCCGCGCGATGATGTCGTGACATCCGTTTACAGTACTTTCGAGTTCTTGTGCTAGCTATTTTTACGAGCGTTTCAAAGAAAATTGGCCAAAAAAACAGCAGTTATTCCCTCGACTGATGTAGAACAAGTTGTGCATCTCATAATTCTTTTTTTTTTTTACTAGACGTAAGATTGTGATTTTGCGGGTTTTTCGTTCTTCTTTCAGCTAAATTTCAAGCCGATGGAGTTCTTCCAGAACAAAAGGAATTCTGATGACTTTCAACAAATGAAAACTCTGAAGCGTCTTCGAGAGCCAGTGGACAAATATAAGTAAGGCTATGAATAATTCAAATCAGGCTCCGTGGGTGCTTTCCATTATGCCAAAAATCCCGAAAAATGGAAAGGTCCGTTTCGGTTCGGTCTGACCGGAATATTTTGATCAGTCTGACCCGACGGACTGAAATTTGGCGTTCCATTTTGACAAGTCGGTTGACTCGGTTCGTTGCCTACTTCTCTTCAGTAGATTTTCACTAATCTGCACGAATGCGGGGGATTGCATTGGGGTCTCTGCCTGGCATAATAGCAAGCACCCTGTGAAACCTAAGTCAGCTTGGCTGAGGGCATTTTATATACTGCGTGAGCGGCTATTGGCGCGTTGATTTGGCTGAGAAGTTGGAAAACCAATTGAAAGATGTCAAAGATCAATAAAAAATTTTCATCGCGCGTGCGTGAATTCTTATCTATCCACTCTGTTTCCTCGCAGGTGGTACATGACGCCTTCGACTGTGAATGCTTATTACAGTCCATCACGGAACCAGATCGGTACGTTTAGTCCACGAGTCGATTCTTAACCAATTTCACGGTATCTTGAATATGCACGAGCAAAACGTCATAATTTAAAACCCTTTGAGAGGGTTTTTGTGTGGTTATTTATAAACATTTCTTTTTTTCTTGTAGTTTTTCCCGCAGGGATTTTGCAAGCTCCGTATTATAACAAGAAGTTTCCAAAGTAAGTTCATTTGGAAATGCAGGCATTCTTTGATGTTAACTTGTCTATTTATCTTCATTCACATTCATTTTTCCTTGCTTTTATGCCGGCAGAGTCATCAACTTTGGAGGGATTGGCTCTGTTGTGGGACACGAGCTTTCTCATGGCTTTGATAATTCTGGTAAATATTACAAGTTTAAGAAATAAAAATTTCGATTATTTATTACGGTTGAAGTATTAAAACGACACTGAAGACCTGTGTATGCGCAATTTATACAGCCCTGTAGTGCGAAAGCCGTACTGGCGAGGAATTCTGTATGAACTTTTAGTACCGGAGACAGTCTACACGGATCAGTTTTTTCTGTTGTGAGGAACATTTTCAAGGGTTTCTTTTATCAGCTAATTTAATGTTTGTTTACTAGGTCGCATGTATGATAAACACGGGAATTATGGAGTAATGTGGTGGACCAACAGATCTGTGGAGCAGTACAAGTCGAGAAGTGATTGTATGGTTAAACAGTATTCAAAGTTCTCCTACTTTAATAAACATGTAAGTAAAATAGAGCTTTGTTGCAACCCTACAGAGTACAAATTACACGAGGGAATGACACGTCTGAACGAACCTGATTAAATGATCCATCCATCCATCCATTTGTGTACTGATTGACTGACTGACTGACGGACGGACAGACATTTTGAGCGAAGAATTGACTGACTAATTGTTTGTTTGCTTGATCGATCGATCAATAAATTGATTGATTGATTGATTGATTGATCGATTGATTGATTGATTGATTGATTTACTGATTTATTGCTTGACTGATCGATTGATCTATGTAAGTTAATAATTGCTTATATAGCTTGGCGCTTGATGCTCTTGAGACAATGAGTAGATAATTTAAAAATTATGACGTAAAACTGTCTTTCTTCCATTTCCTACTTTTTGGCCAGGTGAAGGGAAAAGTTACCCTGGGTGAAAACATAGCTGATAATGGAGGCTTGAAAGCTGCTTACAATGTAGGTATTCTCGTTAACTTATAATTTAGAACAGGCATAAACCATGGAGATTATTTCGCAGATCGTACTTCAGGAAACACTAGTCACTTTTTATATGCAGTGACTATGGATATACTAGGAAGTTTCAATTGTGCGAATGGAACCAGAATTGACGGTCTGGAAAGAAAGTAACCAATCAATTCAATTTTTATGTGTTTACTTTTGTATATTGATCCGTATTTTTTTCTCACGTTAGGCCTACAAAGAATGGGAAAGTAAAAATGGCGCTGAACCACCTCTGCCACTGCTGAATATGACACCTGACCAAACATTCTTCTTAGCCTTTGCACAGGTATATTTTTGCCTCATTTTTTCCAATCTGAACAACATAACAGTCCAGCGTACGAAAAAAATACTTATTGATAAAGATTGCTTCCAGACCAGCTGTATTTTTACCCCTCTTGCAAGATATTTTATTGTAGATTGCTCCTCAGTATTCTAGCAGGTTGTCCTAATGTTGACCGTTACCTAGGTTACTCCTGTGTGGTGAATGAGCTGTCTCGTGCAACACATTCACCCCGGGTCGGCCAGCGCTCAAACCCAGACCGCTCGATCAGGAGTCCGACGCGGTAATCATTATAGGGAAACCAACCTCACACAGCTGCGGGAATCACTTGTGTTTCTTTGAAGCTGTAATGTCATCTTGAAGTGAATCGTGTTTGACGCTCAGTCGTTAGAAGAACTGAGACTCGTTATAAGCGTCTAACCATACGACGAATAACTAAATTGTGTTTTTTTGCTGGTTGGTTGAAGTGTTTTGCTTCTGCCTTGATTTTTCCTTTTCTTTTCCTTTGCGATGCGGTGGGAGAGGGATACTGGCGTACAGCCCAGCCATTCAGTCAACCTTAATACTGATTTCAGTCTTCACCGCGAAACTTTCACGTTCCCCCAGACTCTTCCTCGACTAAAGTAAACAATTAACAGCAAACTGACAGAGATGCTCATATGCTTCGCATTATAGCTACGATTATCACGTGATGAGAAGTGTAGAACGACGTCTTTAATAAGGATGTTTACTTTGTTAAACGTATCAAGTCGCATAGAGGGTTGACATTTCATGTTAACTTCTTGTTCTGCAGAACTGGTGTGCAGACATAAGAGAGGAGGTCGCGAAAGTAAGGCTTGATGATGACCCGCACTCACCAAACAAATTTAGGTAACGTGCCGATTAAATAATTGCCCAATAAACGTGTTGTATTGACAGTTAGGCCCTGTCAACACTACGCCGGAGGAATTTGAAAACGGAGGTTTTACTCTGAAAATGCATCAAATGTTTTCCGTCCCCACTACGCTGGAGAAATTTGAAAACGCAACAATCACCGGTCATTTTGCATTTGTGTTTGAGTAAAACTCAGGTAGGGTATCGTAACGTCATCGTATTCGAAAAACTTCGTTTTCAAAATGTTTTCCGTCCACACTAAAACACAAGGCCGACGTTTTCAAATTTCTCCGGTTTGAAGAACGTTTTCGAAAAGCTCCGTTTTCGTGACCGGAGAAATAAAGCTGCGTTTTCAAATTCCGCTGGCCTAGTGTGGACGGGACCTTGTATAGGGAGGTTTCTTGTTAGAATAGAACCCCTTATTTTGATAGCAGTTTTTGGGGGTTAAAGGCTCTTGTTCCCAAAATAACATTTCGTCTTCAAGGGGGAGTGTTTACTCAAGGAGGCGCTTATAATTCCAGTTTTCATAGTTTCCAGTATCATTTAACTATTTTAGATTAATTCTGAAATTTCAAATGGTTGCATTCACTGTCGTGTTTAATGTTTTTCTTGCAGAGTTCTGGGTTCTCTCGCTAACTTACAAGCATTTGCTGAAGCATTCAAGTGTCCGCCTGGCAGTAAGATGAACCCTCCGGACAAATGTCACATTTGGTAGAAGCTAGACTTATGAAGAGTTTGACATCATCGAGGACGCCCGGATCAAAAATTACTTTGTTTAAAACTGCTTATAGTACGATAGTGCTTAGACTAGTCACTGTAGCTCGATTAAGTCGAGGCTCACGTACGGTTGTTTTGAAAACAAAATAAAAATTAAAAGTAGTCACTCTGGCTGATCAAACTAACCCGCGAAGGCTTTGAATCGACCACAGATGGTGGTAAAGGGTATTTTCGTGACTCATGTTCGGCCCTTTTTTTTTTCCCGTGAAATGTGAAATGGCTAATTTTTTCCTCGTGAATCGTGATTTTCATAGTCGCCGTGAACCGTGATTTTCCAAAACGTTCTCTTTTATTTTCCGTGAAGCGTGAAATGCCAATGTTGTGTTTTTCGTGAATTGTGAAAGGGCTGCTTTATTTTCCGTGAAACGTGATCTATACCCTCCTTTACCACCCTCACCACACGGTTGCCAAGCGTGGGAAAACGTGGTCGGTTACGAGCTCGCGAAAACAAGTAGGTGCGGGAAACTCGCGTAAGGCAAGTGGCGGCTAGCTTTAGCGTTAGGTTTCCTGTCGAGTTCTGATTGGTTAAATTGACAGCATGCGTGTTGTGATTGGTTAGAGCGTGGTGTTGGTGTTCACTGAGGGCGCGCAAAACTAAAACAAAAACAGGAGTTGAACCCGCGTCTCTTTACTGAGCCAACCGGCCCGGTACACTTGATACTGATAGTGATAACGCTGAGTAATGTGTCGAGTCACAAAAAAACTTGAAATCTAACCAAAGAAAATTAATAACTTCGATTCAATAATGTTCAATTTGAATCATTTGTTTCAGTTGTTTGCTTGGCCCCACTAGCCTTTGTGCTCTAAACACTATAAACACTGGTAAATATTATAATAAAGGTTATTTTTTATCTTACATTATGAATAAAATAGGCTTATCAAATTATTGCTTAATTTAAACGTGATATATAAGGTACTAAAACATTGGATCACCTGTGTAAGGTAGAAGGAGGAAGGCGGAAGGTGATTCTCACTGAAAGCGCGGGAAATCTTAAAGGAGTTAAAGTAGGGAGTTTAAGTAACTACGACGGCGACGGCGGGGACAACGTCGATTAAAAAATGAATGTATATTATGCCTGCTCCATGGCTACTAATTTCGCGATACTCTAAAGTCATTGTTTCTCTTTGTCAAAACTATCCCGAAACTGATCATGGAACACAGCGTAAAATTCGAAATATAACTTTTGAAAATTATCCGTCGCGGTTCACGTTCTCCAGAAAACGCAGAATTTGGACATTTCACGTTGTTATTTTTCGTAGGATGGCAAAGAAATGTACCAAGAATTATAACGCACGTGCACGGCCATTATTCTTCTCATTAACCGTTTTGTTCAGCGACGTTCCCGTTCCTATTGCCGTTGCCGTTTTCTTAAATTCCCTAATTCAACCAGGGGCCTAGCTAGGGGGGGTGGGGGGTGCCCCTGGACCCCCCCCCCCCTTGTAAGCCTTTTTTAAGCAAACAACCCACAACAGGTGGCAAGAACGACATGACAGTCTGGTGAATACCCTGACTTTGACACAGTGTGACTCCCCTTTAAAAAATCCTGGCTACGCCCCTGTCAACAAGAGCCAAACGCGGGAAAGCCTTATTAAGCCTACCAACGACTAAAATGAACTTGCAACTACTTCGCTTTTTTCCTATACTGATTTATTTTCTGGTTTAATTGTGTTTCATTGGGAAAAAATTAACATAATGAATGACTGTATACTTATCTCGTTTGTTAGTTGCAATCTTAAACCAGGTAGTTAGTTTAAAAAACTGTTGTATATAATATTCAAAAGTTTTCATTATGTACATAGAAGCCGTTGGTGTATTTTAGATGCGAGCAGCACAAGTGAATAGTTTCAGTTGTAGTTTAAAAATGTCAATCGGGTCTCTTTATATTGAAATTTACAGTTTAAAGTAAGACAACGGTTACAAAGTGTTCACCGACAACTCGTTATCTTGATTAAATAAATCAACCACCGGATTATGGCAGAACACGGAGAAATCTCCCTCTCATATTCTGTTAGAGTTTTTTACTGTTTTTAAGTTTATTAAAATGTTAGCTCCTGTACTCAGAAAATTGCCCAGTATAACATTCCCACGGTTGAAATAACCATAGCTTTCAACGTTTTCGTTGGAGCTGGCAAACGTTACACGAAGTGGAAACAAGTGAAGCGTAAGCATAAGGCGACATACGTAGACGCAGTAAGTTGATAATTGGCGCCTTTTGTTAGGAAAATTTCCAACGAAAGGCGCTAATTATCGGCATCGTACTGTTTATCAGCATTTTACTACTTCTGCGTATGTCGGCTTATGCACTAGTGAGAACCACTGAGCCTTAAGGCTTTTCGCAATGGTTGCGGCGACGGTACAACGTGTTACACCGCAGCAACGTCTTTGTCGTCGTCTTCGAGCGTGTACTTCGCAACAAAATTGCACTTTGTACGAAGCATCGCCTGGTGACATGTCTGGTGTAACAACGCCTTTGTATTGCCCCTGTGTACTCGTTGAACTTCTATTTGGGGTCTTTTGTCAGCATACTGCTTAGAAGGCCCAGCACCAACGTTCGCTCCATTTCGGAGTCTGTCTGGTAAAGCCTTTTATTGTCAGCATAAGATAAACTGTAACTCAACAAGCTAACAGATTAATTATCTGATTAATTATTAAAAGTGAAATGTTGTCACGAGCGTGGGACAAAGAAAAAATCTGAGTCCCCGACAGGATTACTCAACGAGAACAAACCTCGGTCATAGGACTGTGTGTTCTTTTCAAGTAGAACTCACATGGCCATGCACCTGTGAAGCATCCACACAAAGGTCAGGGAACCCCAATACTGAGCATGCTACAACATTCATCAAATATGTAGATGATTTATAACATAAGGAGAATTTCAGAAGTACTTATGTCGATGAAGCTCTGGTCAATACACAAATCGTCAGTAAATTGGATGATAAGCTAATGCTTAACAGCATCTGGACACAAGTTAGCACTGCTAACACATGGAGGGATCCAAGCTAGTCTATTGCAAGTTCCTTCTCCTAAATTTTGGCATGTTTCCCTAATAGGTCCCCAGCACCCTTTTATTCTTCTATATAGAGAGAGAGACACTGCAAGAGTACACTGTCTTACCCAAGACCACAACACAGTCCCAACAAACAGAGTGCAAATCCAGACCAGTCTTTTAGCCAGATGGGTGTCCAGGCATCCTGTGGACGGCCACTTCCCAAAGAAAATTGTTTCATTTTTCATATACGTATCTTATTAGATGTTTTGGTGTGTATTATCGCTGTATATTTTTACAAGTTCTGCCATATTTTGACGAGCCGTATGGGCCTGTACAGCAAACAGGTTTCCTACTGTACAAATAACTGTACAATATCGCCGTATAACTGTACTGTTATTTGGACGGTATTCACTGCGGTTGGATAATAAGTTGCCTTATAAATTACTCATTTGAGCATGCCCTGTAGCACATTTTGGATGTCCACTTTTCAAATCTTGGCTAAGAGCCTGACCCTGACTGATCATTCCAGTACCATTCACTCCAGAGTCCAGTAACCCTAGAATGCAGCTTAACTTTAAGATTGCGCTTAATCAAGCTATAAGGGTAGTGAAAACAGAAATGCCCCACCACCAAAGTAAGCATAATGTTGACCTACATGGGTTGAAATCCTGTTCAAGCCCGAGTTTCTTTCAAGTTTTATTTACAAAATGCTGACGTTGCATACAGAACTGCAGTGATCTACCATATATCTATTTCATTGAGCTCAATGATTGCCAGCTGTTGTTCAGGAGGAACAGAACCCAGAGTCAAGAAAGTGGTGGAAATTTAGCCTAGTATTTCAGCATTTCTGCTATGTTGTGTATTCTGACAAATTAACAGGATTTAGTTGTCAATGTTCTATGATTTATTCCTGGAGTATCTAATTTTGTTTGATTGTCGACCGTTTGGCAATTAAACATTCGATTTTGTTTGATTGACCAAATTTTAGTGTGAGTTTGATTATGTTCGATTACCGACCCCAGTTGAGTGATTGGTGATCAATTCAGTTTGATTACCAAACATTCGATTAGATATGCCAGGTTAATTGCAACATTTGTGTCATTTTTAGTGAACACAGATCTCCAAGGTCACTCCAAGAAATGGATATTTTTTGTCAATGCTAATAAAAACCTTGCAAGTTAAGTTTAGCCACTCACCGAAGTTTCAGCCTCTAAAATGCAGGTTTTCCTTATGAAATTCGTCTCCAAAGAAGCCCAAAATTCGAACATCGCTGCCGCCATTTTGAACAGTACTCAGCAGCCAGGCTGCATTTTCATGACGTCATTCCGTCCAAGAGATTTTGTCCAAATGGCTTCCAAAGAGCCATTTTAACTACCACTCTGGGTTATGGCTGTTCTTGAGCCATATTATTTTGAGCCAAACATGCTCAAAACTCCGAAATGATAGTCTTGAAGATAGTGAAGTGGATAATCGCTTGGGAAAAAAAAAAAGATTTTGCTGACCTGCAGGTTTTTCTCCTTCCTGCCAATTTTGAGTCAGACGGAATGATGTCACATAAACACGGCCTGGCTGCCAAGACAGTTTCAAAATGACGGCCTCTGAAATCACTTCTTTCGAGAGGAATTTCTTCAGGATAGCAGGCACTTCAGAGGCTGAAACTTCAGTGAGTGGAAAAGCTGAATGTCTACTTGCTATAGATGAAGACAAAAAAAAGTAATCTTTATGGAGTGACCATCTCCTTTAAAAGATTTTTGAACTCTACTTTTCACTGTTTGGTAGATCTAAGATAATACTGGCAAGGATGATCGAGGTGACTCATTAGTGGTGATGCATTGAGTGACATGTATTGTCATTCGTTGAAGTAAAATTCCCAAGTTAAACGTCAAAAAAAACATATTCTGTAGTACAAGAAATCCAATTTCACTTTCTTCTTTGTTGTTCCTTTTTGTGAACAGGTCATCCATTTCATTAAAAAAACAGTCTCCTACCTCCATGAAACATACGTTAAGCCTACTTTTCTTCAGTTCAACCAAACGTCAGTGTGTTTACAAAACACTCCACTCAAACACACACCTGGGCTGGACGATTAATTTGAACATTTTGCCGCCGTCTTTGCAGTCGACAATAAATTCTATTAATTGCTTCCCTTTTTGAAGACTCTGTTCCTTCTCAACTTCACCCATGCTCTCCACTGAAACATTTCCCTGTACGTCTTCAGTGAGAAATATAATGTACCCATAACTGTGAACGTGCCAAAACAATAACCCACAACGGTCCACACATCTACAAGACGATTGACACGCTGTACATCGGGCCATACATCAACATCTGCCATGTTCTTCACTTTACTGGCTGCACCACCAAGAACATTCACGTAAGACAACAGAACACTTCCATTCGTCTTGCCTTCTTCTTCAAGCACGCCTTCGAGAAA
>Ga0126338_10003960_pt1 | contig 10473 bp, 2 predicted proteins | sample OrbCmetagenome_2_FD_92529 | JGI IMG/M metagenome (GOLD analysis project Ga0126338, IMG submission 92529) | Coral microbial communities from Petempiche,Puerto Morelos, Mexico - Orbicella C C metagenome | ecosystem: Host-associated > Invertebrates > Cnidaria > Coral | place: Petempiche,Puerto...
CTCCTGATTGCCTTGGTTTGCAGTGAAATGGACACAGCAAAACTTTTTGAACGTTCATTTTCGAACTTCTGGGCCGAAATATAGCCCCTTTTCACTTTAAGACGCACAGAGTAACCGAGATAGCCTTGCGCGAATCGTGATTTTAAGCAACTTTGGCTCGATTTTCCGGAAATTGGGGGATATTTTCCAGTCCTGGGGACTCTAAACTAACTCCTGATGGCCTTCGTTTGCAATGAAATAGACACAGGAAAATTTTTTGAATGCTTAGTTTTGAGCTTCTGGGGCGAAATATAGCCCTACTTCACTTTAAGACTAATAGAGTAGCCAAGATCGCCTTACGCGCATGGTGATTTTGACCAACTTTGACTCGATTTCGCGAAACTCGGGGGATATTTTCCAGTCCCAGGTACTCTAAAGTAATTCCTGATGGCCTTGGTTTGCAGAGAAATGGACACAGGTAAAACGATTGAACGCTTGGTTTCGAGCTTCTAGGCCGAAATATAGCGCCACTTCATTTTAAGACTGATAGAGTAGGCGAGACCGCCTTGCGCGCATGGTGATTTTGACGAACTTCGGCTCGATTTCGCGGAACTTGGGGGATATTTTCCAGTCCCGGAGACTCTAAACTAACTCCTGATAGCCTTGGTTTGCCGTAAAATGGACAGAGCAAAACGTTTTGAACCCTTACTTTTTAGCTTCTAGGCCGAAAAATAGCCCCACTTCACTTAAAGACTGATAGAGTAGCCGAGATCGCCTTGCGCGCATCGTGATTTTGACTAACTTCGGCTCGATTTCCCCGAGCTTGGGGGATGTTTTCCAGTCGCGGGGACTCTAAACTAACTCCTGATTACGTTGGTTTGCAGTGAAATAGACACAGCAGAAGTTTTTGAACGCTCACGCACGGTGTCAAGCTTCTAGGCCGAAATATAGCCCCACATCATTTTAAGACTGAAAGAGTAGCCGAGACCGCCTTAAGCACATCGTGATTTCGAGCTACTTTGGCTCGATTTGCCGGAACTTGGGGAAGACTTTCCAGTCCCGGGGACTCTAAATTAACTCCTGATGGCCTTAGTTTTCTGTTAAATGGACAAAGGCAAAAGGACCGGACTCTTAATGTTAAGTTTCTAGGCCGAAATATAGCCCGACTTCATTTTAAGACTTAAAGAGTAGCCGGGACCAAATTACGCGCATCGTGATTTTGAACAACTTTGGCTCGATTTGGCGGAACTTGGGAGATATTTACCGGTCCAAGGGAGTCTAAACTAACTCCTAATGGCCTCAGTTTTCAGTGAAATGGACACAGCCAAAAGGAGCGCACGCTCGGTGTCGATCTTCTAGGCCGAAATATAGCGCAACTTCATTTTAAGACTGAAAGAGTAGCCGAGACCGCCTTACGCGCATCGTGATTTTGAGTACCTTTGCCTCGATTTGCCGGAATTTGGTGGATATTTTCCAGTCCCGGGGTCTCTAAACTAACTCCGGATGGCCTTGGTTTGCAGTAAAATGGACACAGGAAAACTTTTTGAACGGTCACTTTCGAGCTTCTGGGCCGAAATATAGCCCCACTTCACTTTAAAACTGATAGAGTAGCCGAGATCGCCTTACGCGCATCGTGTTTTAGGCCATCTTTGGCTCGATTTCCCAGGACTTGGGTGATATGTTGCAGTCCCGGGGACTCTAAACTAAGTCCTGATGCCCTTGGTTTGTAGTGAAAAGGACACAGGTAAAACGATCGCACGCTCGGTTTCGAGCTTCTAGGCCGAAACATAGCCCCACTTCATTTTAAGACTGAAAGAGTAGGGGAGACCGCCTTGCGCGCATCGTGATTTTGACCAACCTCGGCTCAATTTGCTGCAGCTTGGAGGATATTTTCCAGTCCCGGGGACTCTAAACTAACTCCTCATGGCCACAATTTGCAGTGAAATGGACACAGGTAAAACGATCACAAGCTCGGTTTAAAGCTTCTAGGTCGAGATATAGTCCCATTTCAGTTTTAGACTGAAAGACTAGCCGAGACCGCCTTGCGCACATCGTGATTTTGACAAACTTTGGCTTGATTTCCCGGAACATGGGGGATATTTTCCAGTCCCGGGGACTCTAAACTAACTCCTGATGGCGTTTGTTTCCAGTTAACTGGACACAGCAAAACTTTTGATTGCTCACCTTCAAGCTTTTGGGCCGAGATGTAGCCCCACTTTACTTTAAGTCTCAAAGAGTAGCCGAAACCGCCTTCCAAGCGACGTGATTTTGACCAACTTGGACTCGATTTCTAGGAAGTTGGGGCATATTTTCCAGTCCTGGGGACTCTAAACTAACTCCTAATTGCCTTGGTTTGCAGTGAAACTGACACAGCAAAACTTTTTTAACGCTCGGTTTCGAGCTTCTGGGCCAAAATATAGCCCCATTTCACTTTAAGACTCAAAGTAGCCAAAACCGCCTTGCGCGCATCATGATTTTGACCAAATTCAGCTCGATCTCCCGGAACTTGCGGGATATTTTCGAATCCCGGGGATTCTAAACTAACTCCTGATGGCCTTGGTTTGCGGTGAAATGGACACAGCAAAACTTTGTGAATTCTCGGTTTCGAGGTTCTGGACCGAAATGTAGCCCCAGTTCACTTTAAGACGCATAGAGTAGCCGAGACCGCCTTGCGCGCATCGTGATTTTGACCAACTTCGGCTCGATTTCCTGGAACTTGGGGGATATTTTCCAGTCCCGGGGACTCTAAACTAACTCGTGATGGCCTTGATTTGCAGTGAAATGGACAGAGGAAAACTTTTTGAACGCTCACTTTCGAGCTTCTGGGCCGAAATATAGGCGCACTTCACTTTAAGACTCATTGAGTAGCCGAGACCGCCTTGCGCGCATCGTAATTTTGACCAACTTCGGCTCGATTTCCCGGAACTTCGAAGATATTTTCCAGTCCCGCGGACTCTAAACTAACTCCTGATGGCCTTGGTTTGCAGTAAAATGCACACAGCAAAACTTTTTAAACGCTCTCTTTCGAGCTTCTAGGCCGACATATAGCCCCACTTCACTTTAAGACTCATAAACTAGCCGAGACCGCCTTGCGCGCATCGTGTTTTGACCAACTTCGGCTCGATTTCCCTCGACTTGGCGGATATTTTCCAGTCCTGGGGACTCTAGACTAACTCCTGATGGCCTTGGTTTGCAGTGAAATGGACACAACAAAACTTTTTGAACGCTCGGTTTCGAGCTTCTAGGCCGAAATATAGCCCCACTTCACTTTAAGACTCATGGAGTAGCTGAGACGGCCTTTCCCGCATCGTTATTTAGGCAAACTTTGACTGGATTTCCCGAAAATTGGGCGATATTTTCCAGTCCCGGGGACTCTAAACTAACTTCTGATGGCCTTGTTTTGCCGTGAAACTGACACAGCAAGACTTTTTGAACGCTCGGTTTCGAGCCTCTGGGCCGAAATATAGCCACACTTTACTTTAAGACTGATAGAGTAGCCGAGACCGCCTTGCGCGAATCGTGATTTTGCCAACTTCCGCTCGATTTCCCGGAACTTGGGGGATATTTTCCAGTCTCGGAACTCGAAACTAACTCGTGATGGCCTTGGTTTGCATTAATATGGACACAGCAAAACTTTTTGATCGCTCACTTTCGAGCTTCTGGGCCGAAATATAGCCCCACTTCACTTTAAGACTCATGGAGTAGCCGAGACCGCCTTGCGCGCATCCTGATTTTGAACAACCTAGGCTCGATTTCCTGAAACTTGGGGAATATTTTCCAGTCCCGGGAACTCTAAACTAACTCCTGATGGCCTTGGTTGGCAGTGAAATGCACACAGCAAAACTTTTTGAACGCTCACTTTCCAGCTTCAGGGCCCAAATATAGCCCCACTTCACTTTAAGACTCAGAGAGTAGCCGAGACCGCCTTACGCGCATCGTGAGTTTGACCAACTTAGGCTCGATTTCCCGTAACTTGGGGGATATTTTCCAGTCCCTAGGACTCTAAACTAACTCCTGACGGGCTTGGTTTCCAGTAAAATGGACACAGCAAAATTTTCTGAACGCTCTGTTTTGAGGTTCTGGGCCAAAATATAGCCCCACTTCACTTTAAGACTCATAGAGTAGCCGAGACGGTTTTGCGCGCAGCATGATTTTGACCAACTTCAGCTCGATATCTCCGAACTTGGGGAATATTTTCCAGTCGCGGGGACTCTAAACTAACTCCTGATGGCCTTGGTTTGCAGTGAAATGGATACAGCAAAACGTTTTGAACGCTCACTTTCGAGCTTCAGGGCCGAAATGTAGCAACACTTCATTTTGACTTATAGAGTAGCCGAGACCGCCTTGCACGCGTCGTGATTTTGACCAACTTCGGCTCGATTTCCCGAAACTTGGGGGATATTTTCTAGTCCCGGGGTCTTTAAACTAACTCCTGATGGCCTTGGTTTGCGGTGGAATGGACACAGCAAAACTTTTTGAACTCTCGGTTTGGAGCTTCTGGGCCGAAATATAGCCTTACTTCAGAACTTTGGCTCGATTTGGCCTTAGTTTTCATTTAAATGGACACAGTTAAAGGAGGGCACGCTCCTTGTCGAGCTTCTAGACCGAAATATAGCCCCACTTTATTTTAAGACTGAGAGAGTGGCCGATATCGCCTTACACGCATCGTGATTTTGAGCAACTTTGGCTCGATTTGTCGGAACTTATGGGATATTTTCCAGTCCCGGGGACTCTAAACTAACTTCTGATAGCCTTAGTTTTAAGTGAAATAAACACAGGCAAAAGGAGCGCACGCTCGGTGTCGAGCTTCTAGGCCGAAGTATAGCCCCACTTCATCTTAAGGCTGAAAGAGTAGCCGAGACCGCCTTAAGCGCATCGTGATTTTGAGCAACTTTGGCTGGATTTACCAGAACTTGGGGGATATTTTCCAGTTCCAGGGACTCTATACTAACTCCTAATACCCTTAGTTCTCAGTTAAAAGGGGACAGGCAAAAGGAGCGCACGCTCGGTGTCGAGCGTCTAGGACTTAATATAGCCCCACTTCATTTTAAGACTGAAAGAGTAGCCGAGACCCCCTTACGCGGATCGTGATTTTGAGCTACTTTGGCTCGATTTGCCTGAACTTGGGGGATATGTTCCAGTTCCGGGGACCCTAAACTAACTACTGATGGCCTTAGTTTTCAGTGGAATGGACACAGGCAAAAGGAACGCACGCTCGGTGTCGAGCTTCTAGGCCGAAATATAGCCCCACTTCATTAAAAGACTGAAAGAGTAGCCGAGACCGCCTTACGCGCATCGTGATTTTCAGCAACTTTGGCTATATTTGCCGGAGCCTGGGGGATATTTTCCAGTCCCGGGGTCCCTAAAGTAACTCCTGATGGCGTTAGTTTTCAGTGAAATGGACACAGGCAAAAGGAGCTCACGCTTGGTGTCGAGCTTCTAGGCCGAAATATAGCCCCACTTCACTTTAAGAATGAAAGAGTAGCCGAGACCGCCTTACGCGGAACTTGGGGGATATTTTGCAGTCCGGGGGACTCTAAACTAGCTCCTGATGGTCTTAGATTTCAGTGAAATGGACAGAGGCAAAAGGAGCGCACGCTTGGTGTCGAGCTTAGAGGTCGAAAGGTAGCGCCACTTCATTTTAAGACTGAAAGAGTAGCCGAGACCCCCTTACCCGCATCGTGATTTTGAGCAACTTTGTCTTGATTTGCCGGAGTTTGGGGGATATTTTCCAGTCGCGGAGACTCTAAACTAACTTCTGATGACCTTAGTTTTCAGTAAAATGGACACAGGCAAAAGGAGCGCACGCTCGGTGTCGAGCTTCTAGGCCGAAATATAGCCCCACTTCATTTTAAGACTGAAAGAGTAGCCGAGACCAAATTACGCGCATCGTGATTTTGAGCAACTTTGGCTCGATTTGCCGGAACTTGGGGGATATTTTCCAATCCCGGGGAGTCTAAACTAACTCCATATGGCCTTAGTTTTTAGTGAAATGGACACACACAAAAGGAGCGCACGCTCGGTTTCGGGCTTTTAGGCCTATTTATAACCCCACTTCATTTTAAGACTGAATGAGTGGACGAGACCACCTTACGCGCAAACTTTGGCTCGATTTGGGGGAACTTGGGGGATATTTTCCAGTCCCGAAGACTCTAAGCTAACTTCTGATGGCCTTAGTTTTCAGTGAAATGGAAGTAGGGAAAACGAGCGCGCGCTAGTTTCTAGTTTCTTTGGCTCGATTTGCCGGAACTTGGGGGATATTTTCCAGTCTCGAGGACTCTAAACTAACTGCTGATGGCCTTAGTTTTCAGTGAAATGGACTCAGGTAAAACGAGCGCACGCTCGGTGTCGAGCTTCTAGGTCCGAAATATAGCCCCACTTTATTTTAACACTGAAAGAGTAGCCGATACCACCTTACGCGCATCGTGATTTTAAGCAAATTTGGCTCGATTTGCTGGAACTTTGGGGATATTTTCCAGTCCCGGGGAATGTAAATTAACTCTTGATGGCGTTAGTTTTCAGTGAAATGGACACAGGTTAAAGGAGCGCACGCTCCGTGTCGAGCTTTTAGGCCGAAATATAGCCCCACTTCATTTTAAGACTGAACGAGTAGCCGAGACCATCTTACGCGCAACGTGATTTTGAGGAATTTTGCCTCGATTTGCCGGAACGTGGGGGATATTTTCCACTCCCGGGGACTCTAAACTAACTCCTGATGGCCTTTCTTTGCAGTGAAATAGACAGAGCAAAACTTTTTGAACGCTCACTTTCGAGCTACTGGGCCGAAATATAGCCCCACTTCACTTTAAGACTCATAGAGTAGCCGAGAGCGGCTTGCGCGCATCGTGATTTGCAACAAGTTCGGGTCGATATCCCGGAACTTAGAAGATATTTTCCAGTCCCGGGTACTCTCAACTAACTCCTGACTGCCTAGGTTTGCGGTGAATTGGGCACAGCAAAACTTTTTTACCGCTCGGTTTCGAAGTTCTGGGCCGAAATATAGCCCCACTTAACTTTGAGACTCATAAAATAGCCAAGACCGCCTTAGGCGCATCGTGATTTTGACCAATCTAGGCTCGATTTCCCGGAACTTGGGGGATATTCTGCAGTCCCGTAGACTCTAAACTAACTCCTGATGGCCTTGGTTTGCAATGAATTGGACACAGGAAAACTTTTGGAGCGCTCACTTTCGAGCTTCTGGGCCGAAATATAACCCCACTTCACTTTAAGACTCATGGGGTAGCCGAGACCGCCTAGCGCGCATCGTAATTTTTAGCAACATCCCCTAGATTTCCCGGAACTTGGGGGATATTTTCCAGTCCCGCGAACTCTAAACTAACTCCTGATGGCCTTGGTTTGCAGTGATATGGAAACAGGAAAACTTTTTAAACGGTCACTTTGGAGCTTCTGGTTCGAAATATAGCCCCATTTCACTTTAAGACTTATAGAGTAGCCGTGACCGCCTTACGCGCATCGTGATTTTGACCAACTACGGCTCGATTTCCCGGAACTTAAGGGATATTTTCCAGTCCCGCGGACTCCTGATGGCCTTGGTTTGCAGTGAAATGGACACAGCAAAACTTTTTGAACGCTCACTTTCGAGCTTCTAGGCCGAAATATAGCCCGACTTCACTTTAAGACTCATAGAGCAGCCGAGAGCGCCTTTCGTGCATCGTAATTTCGAACAACTTCGGCTCGATTTCCGGAAACTTGGGGGATATTTTCCAGTCGCGGGGACTCTAAACTAACTCTTGATGGCCTTGGTTTACAGTGAAATGGACAGAGCAAAACTTTTTAAACACGCACTTTCGAGCTTCTGGGCCAAAATATAGCCCCGCTTCACTTTAAGACTGAAAGACTAGCCGACAGCGCCTTGCGCGCATCGTGATATTGACGAAGTTCGCCTCGATTTTCCGGAACTTGGGGGACATTTTCCAGTCCCGGAGACTCTAAACTAACTCCTGATGCCCTTAGTTTGCAGTTAAATGGACACAGGAAAACTTTTTGAACGCTTGGTTTCGAGCCTCTGGGCCGAATTATAGCCCCAATTCACTTTAAGACTGATAGAGTAGGCGAGACCGCCTTACGCGCATCGTTATTTTGAGAAACTTTGCCTCGATTTCCCGTAACTTAAGGGATATTTTCCAGTCTTGGGGACCCTAAACTAACTCCTGATGGCCTTGGTTTGCAGTGAAATGGACACAGGTAAAACGATCGCACGCTCGGTTTCGAGCTTCGAGGCCGAAATATAGCCCCACTTTGCTTTAAGACTGAAAGGGTAGCCGAGACCACTTTGCGCGACTCGTGATTTTGACCAACTTCGCCTTGATTTCCCGCAACGTGAGGAATATTTTCCAGTCCCGGGGAATCTAAACTATTTCCTGATGGACTTGGTTTGCAGTAAAATGGACACAGGAAGACTTTTTGAACGCTAACTTTCGAGCTTCTGGGCCGAAATATAGCCCCACTTTACTTTAAGACTCATATAGTAGCCGAGACCGCCTTGCGCGCATTGTGATTTTCACCAACTTCGGCTCGATTTCCCGGAACTTGGGGGACATTTTCCTGTCCCGGGGCCTCTAAACTAACCGTTGATGGGCTTGGTTTTTAGTGAATTGGAGACAGGTAAAACGATCGCACCCTCGGTTTCGAGCTTCTAGGCCGAAATATAGCCCCACTTTGCTTTAAGACTGAAAGGGTAGCGGAGACCACTTTGCGCGACTCGTGATTTTGACCAACTTCGCCTTGATTTCCCGGAACTTGGGGGATAGTTTACAGTCCTGGGTATTCTAAACTAACTTGTCTTGGCCTTGGTTTGCAGTGAAATGCACACAGCAAAACGTTTTAAACGCTCCCTTTCGAGCTTCTGGGCCGAAATATAGCCCCACTTAACTTAAAGACTGATAGAGTAGCCGAGAACGCCTTATGCGCATCGTGATTTTGACCAACTTTGGCTCGATTTCTGGGAACTTGTGGGATATTTTCTTGTACCGAGGACGCTAAACTAACCAGTGATGGCCTTGGTTTTTAGTGAACTGGACACAGGTAAAACGAGCGCACGCTCGGTTTCGATCTTCTAGGTCGAAATATAGACCCACTTCACTTTAAGCCTATAAGAGTAGCCGAGACCGCCTTGCGCGCATCGTGATTCTGACCAACTTCAGCTCGATTTTCCGGAACTTGGGGGATATTTTCCAGTCCCGGAGACTCTAAACGAACTCCTGATGGCCTTGGTTTGCAGTAAAATGGACACAATAAAACTTTTTGAACGCTCACTTTTAGCTTCTGGGCCAATATATAGCCCCACTTCACTTCAAGAGTGATAGAGTAGCCGAGACCGCCTTATGCGCATCGTGATTTTGACCAACTTTGGCTGGATTTCCCGGAACTTCGTTTTAAGGCTAAAAGAATAGCCGAGACTGCCTTGCGCGCATCGTGATTTTAAGACAGTTTGGCTCGATTTGCCGGAACTTGGGGGATATTTTCCAGCCCCGGGGACTCTAAAGTAACTCCTGATCGCCTTGGTTTGCAGTGAAATGGACACACCAAAACGTTTTGAACGCTCACTTTCGAACTTATGGGCCGAAATGTACCCCCACTTCACTTTAAGACTGATAGAGTAGCCGAGAGCGCCTTACGGCATTGTGATTTTGACCAACTCTGGCTCGATTTGACGGAATTTGGCGAATATTTTCCAGTTCCGATGACGCTAAACTAACCGGTGATGGCCTTGGTTTTTAGTGAGATGGACACAGGTAAAAGGATCACAGGCTTGATTTCGAGCTTCTAGGCCGAAATATAGCCCTACCTAATTTTAAGACTGAAAGAGTAGCCGAGACCGCCTTGCGCGCATCGTGATTTTGACCAATTTCGGCTCGATTTCTAGGAAGTTGGGAGATATTTTCCAGTTTCGGGGACTCTGAACTAACTCCTAATGGCCTTTGTTTGCAGTGAAATGGACACAGGTAAAACGATTGCACGCTCGGCTTGGAGTTTCTAGGCCGAAATATAGCCCCACTTCACTTTAAGACTGAAAAAGTAGCCGAGACTGCCTTGCGCACATCGTGATTTTGACAAACTTTGGTTTGATTTCCTGGAACTTGGGGGACATCTTCCAGTCACAGGGACTCGGGACTAACTCTTGATGGCCTTGGTTTGCAGTGAAATGGACACAGCAAAACTTTTCGATAGCTCAGCTTCGAGCTTCTGGGCCGAAATATACCTAACTTCACTTTAAGACTGATAGAGTAGCCGAGACCGACTTACGCGCATCGTGATTTTGACCAACTTTGGTTCGATTTTCCGAAACTTAGGGGATATTTTCCAGTCCCGGGAACTCTAAACTAACTCCTGATGGCCTTGGTTTGCCGCGAAATGGACATAGCAAAACTTTTAGAACGCTAACTTTCGAGCTTCTGGGCCGAAATATACCATCACTTCACTTTAAGACTGAAAAACTAGCCGAGACTGCCTTGCGCGCATCGTGATTTTGAA
>Ga0126338_10003962_pt1 | contig 10473 bp, 4 predicted proteins | sample OrbCmetagenome_2_FD_92529 | JGI IMG/M metagenome (GOLD analysis project Ga0126338, IMG submission 92529) | Coral microbial communities from Petempiche,Puerto Morelos, Mexico - Orbicella C C metagenome | ecosystem: Host-associated > Invertebrates > Cnidaria > Coral | place: Petempiche,Puerto...
ATTGATTGATTGATTGATTGATTGATTGATTGATTGATTGATCGATTGATTGATTCATCGATATCACATAATGTGTTAGTTTACAGCAAAATGGTGATATTGTTGTTTTGGACCTTTCAGGCTATGCCTATATTCCACCATTTAATCACCCTGATATCTGGTATGTATTAATTATTGATTTTTATGGTGGACAACTGTGTGTTTATTATACCAAACAATATTGCTTTGCTGTTTAGCTACATTTATGTCATCAGAGATGGGGAGAAAGAACAAGCAGATTGACAGTATTAATTTTGAGAGAGGACAGCAGCTTAGTAATTTGTCCAGAAGCTTTTTTAAAGCTACTATCAGACTGTTAGCAGTCTCTCTTTTCCTCGAAAATCGGTGGGAGGAATGCAAAACAAGTGAGCATGCGAGTGTGGCTGTGCGGAGCTTGACATATGAGCGACGATGCCGCAAACTGTGAGGTAGTGTGCACATTGGAAGATGAGCAAAAAGAGAGACTGCAATGGTTCATCATACAACATTTTTCTGATGCTCTTTGACAGGTCGTGTCAATGACACCTCCACCCATTTTTGAATATGACACTCCAGTGTCTAATTTTGTCCCTCGTCTTCTGCCACCTATGCTACTTGTAGCTCGCTGCTTCACATGTCAAGCTTGCACACTCTTCCACACAGATTTTCAACCAAAAGAGAGACTGCTTGCAGTCCAAGCTACTGTCAAAGTTACGTAATATTTGATTTGCTGACATTGATCTATTCTTTAATTTCTTATTTTGTGATTACTTTCGATTAGTTTCAATGGCAGTTCTCAGAATACTAAGCAAATCCAGCTGTTCCTCAACAAGGGGGTGTATTTGCAGGCTATAAAGAATAACATTCACGGGTCTTTTCATTGTAGGGAAGGTGTGGCTACTGTCATTCATGAATCAGCGAAACAGCTGCCAGAAAAGCCAGGCATGGTGGTGGTATCTGTTGGAGGAGGGGGCCTCCTGTCAGGAGTACTACAAGGCATGCATGATGTGGGATGGACTGATGTCCCCCTTGTTGCCATGGAAACCAAAGGAGCACATAGTTTTGATGCAGCCATCCAAGCTGGGGAGCTGGTTACGTTAGATGCCATAACCAGGTGGGTGTCTGAGAATGACAGTTATGGCATGAATAAGGTATAGCTTCAAAATACTGGCATGTTGGTTGGCTTTCAAAAAGAAAACTTAAGAAGAAAAATTTGTTAGGGCAACTGAATTGAATTTTTATCAAGCTAATAAAGGAGATAAAAGAGAATCATCTAAAGAGGACCCTACTCTTGCAGACTGTTATGTTGAAGTACATTGAGTTTAAGTGTGTTTTGTGTAACAGGCTCGGAGCGAAAGGCTAAGAGTATTTATGTGACTAGGAATGTTCAAGGCCCGGATACACGGTGCAGTGGCTAAGCTGCATGCTCATTCCGCCCTAAAATTATTACGCTTAATTAATGCCGCCGAAGTAGAATCTAATTCCACTTAGGTAAAACGTAAGTCTGCATACGAGCCAAGTGGCCCATCAGGCGGGCGCTTATCTCCGGTTTCTGTAGCATGAAGCAGCTAGGAGTATTTCTACTCCCCCTGGATGAGATGCTGGTCTATCGCAGGGTTACCCCCAGCATTAAATTCGCCGGTATTTATACACCTGGGTGGAGAGAGGCACTGTGTGTGTAAAGTGTCTTGCCCAAGAACACAACATAATGTCCCCGGCAGGGCTCGAACTCGAACCGCTCGATCCGGGAACGAGCGCGCTAACCACGAGGCCACTGCACCTCCCACACTCGTTGCACTTACGCGCTGCATGTTTCCTCTGTTGGCAACTTTGCCGCAGCGGCGTGCAGAATAGAACTTAAAATAAAATAAAAGGAAGAAAATTATTTGCTAAGGGTTACGGGGGTTTTCAATTGAGTGTCGTTAAACCAAAACCAAAGTAATCACGTACACTCTAATCAACAGAAAGGAAACAGACCATCTAATAAACCAATCAATACTCGAAGCAAATACATGTAGCTAACAAAAAGCGCGGGAAAAACGTGTGCGGCAGAGTCAAGAGAGTCGTGCTTGGTGTTAGTTTTACTTCTGATTGGATGAAAATGTGGCGCGAGTTTTTAAGCCAATCGTGTAGCGTAGTAATGAAAAACCAAGTACTTTCGACACTCGAGTAACTCACTCAAGTGGAAACCGCATCGTTTCTTTTTAAACTGACGTGTGAGGTACCAATTTGAAAATCAGACTTTTATTCGCGAGAAGGTTCAGAACCTTGAAAAAAAAAAAAAAACAGAACAGTCTAGTTACCGTAATGAAAAAAGTCACATCCATCCGATAGTAGCGCTAAAATTTCGCTGTTAACACTGTCGACACTGTACGTGAAAGTAACGAGTTCCCGAAAGGAGCAACTACCAACGTAGGTTGACGTGATACGAGAAACAATGAAAATAACACAAACAACTAGCTCTACCAAAGTGATCTAATATTTGTTTAGATTTAACGCTTAGTCCAAAGGTAGTATCATAACTCGGTTTTTGATGTAATGTAAATTATTTTCAACAAGATTTATCTTTTTTCATCTCTCCAGTTATTGTAAACATCTTTATTTATAGAGAGGGATCGGCTCACGTATGGTACACGATCTAACTATCCCTAAAGTATCGACCCTCGCCTAGTTGCGACGCTTCGAAAGTAGCGATAGAAAGAGGTTTCTAAAGCCGAAATATCATTGGAACCAGAAGCACATCACCTCGACGAGGTGATATGCTTCTGTTGGAGCTTAATGGTACGTGACGTATGGAATATTTTTGGTTGGATGTTGGATGTTGGATGTTTATAGTGGTCGCTGCACTTAGCTACAACTAGCTAGTGTTCAGGCATGCCACTTAACTGAAAGAAACAAATATTGCAAATAAACGTAACAGGCTTAAAAATCCCAACTAGCGGGAGGCAGACCAGTTGGCTATTTACACGCATGACTGAGGAGTTGAACTGGGGTCTACTAAGAAACAACTCCAGCTTAGTGGTCAGCTAAGTGGTAAGCTAACAACTCCACTAAGCTGGAGTTGCTTCATGGTAGACCCCAGTTCAACTCCTTTGATGTTTGCTTAATTAAAACCAATTAATGGTTAGAGGTCAGGAGGTTTCAACCAAGTGTTTTGAAAGAAATCTGGATTTTGGCTGGCATTGCTTTTCTACGCTCTGTGCGCCACCAACTCAGCCAATCTGATGCACAATCAGATTGCTCAGAATGCTCAGCCAATCGCGCCTTGGTCACATGCGTTTTCCCGCGCTTGGCGCCGGTCACGTGTATTTACTTCGAGTTTTCATTGGTTCCTTGTGTTGTTCATGATGGGTGTGATTGGCTGTTTGTCTATTTGCTCCGGTTTTGTGACGCTCAAGTAAAAACCGCTCTGTAAACTTGTTTCGGGCCCTTGTTTCTCTTTAATTATCCACAGCATAGCGACATGTCTTGGGGCGAGAACAGTGGCCGCGAAAGCACTAGAGTGGACTAAGAACCACAAGGTTATTAATCACGTGTGTAGCGACGAAGAAGCTGTATTAGCATGCGAAAGATTCGCTGGTAAGTGAAAGTTACTTCGTGTTTGAATCTAATCCTGATATAAATAGATTTTAGCTTCACTGCACGTCATAAACAAATGAATGATGAAATAAGTCCGAATGCTGAGAAGAAGTGCGTATGGACCGGACAAGCTATTTCACTGAATGAAAGTCACATCAAGGTTCAAACATAAAACTAAAATTTTAAATTTTACAAAGATGTTTCGACAGAAACTTCTGTCTTCTAAAGGCTAGCAGAAAAAGCGTTGCCTGAAACGGACTCGTGAGCGCTCCATCTTCGCGTTCTATACTGACAATTTTCGAACACTTGTGGATTCTCCTTTCCATCTTGGACCAGAACGTGTTTGCTATATATTAACGTGCGTTATTCATGATCAGTGGAAGTGGTCAAAACGATTGCAAATGCACATGTAGAGCTTGTTTGCTGTTGCCGCCTTAAGTTGCCGCCAAAAATTTTCTTCTAATAGTTCTCTCGTATTCGTGAAATCTTCGTCATCTATTTGAAAAATTACGCTCTTGAATGTTGAAAATGCATAGAGAATTTGTCCCATTATTGTTAGTTTTTCCCACGTAGTTTGGTTTTCGCTGTATTCCTGTAACGTTTCCTTATAAAGTTAAGACTCGAACATTTTGTTTCAAGCAACCTCGTTCCAGAGTCTCTGAGGACAGTAAGGATAGAGACTCTGGTAAAGAGACTGCGATTCAAAGTCGTGCAAAAAACATGTGCTAAAACCCGGATGTGGCGTTGCCCGCTGTGTGACTTGGGGCTCAAACGGCCAACTTCTGAAGTTAAATTTAATATTGATGGCTTTTCTTTCAGATGATCACCGTATGTTAGTTGAACCGGCCTGTGGCGCCGCCCTTGCGTGTGTGTACGAACGTCTTTTCAAAGCGTGGCAGGAACAGGGAAAGCTAGGGGAACTAAAATCCACTCTTGTTATTGTTTGCGGCGGGAATTTAGTGTCAATGAAGGCAATGAAAGAATGGAAGGATAAACTTGGGCTCAGTTAAGGTGGGGCCGGAAAACGTCATGTCATCGCCGGGTCGGAAAGTCAAGGAATGGTGTCTTTCTCTACAAGGGATCTTCGGAGATAATCGGAACTAAATCGGAAACCGTCGTGAGAACTCTAAAAATGCTTGAGCTCTTTTCCTATTCTACAAATTATTCCGCTGGTTTGCGTCCATCCTCGGAGACCTAGGGGCAGCTAGTCGGGTAAACTTTCGCCCGACAATATCGCGTCGTCTCGACTAGCTGCCCTTGGATCTCCGAGGATGGTTTTCGGCTCATTCTCCCAGGTTTAACCACAACAATATATAATAGATGATATTTCAATTATGGTGCTATTCGACTGCAAATATAGCTGTCATAACTCGGGAAGAATTCAATGTTGTAAAAAGGTATTTAATGGAACGTCAAGTCCTTCTTCATAATGTAATTCTAAGCATCGATCATTTTTAATAGTTTCAAGTCAACCGTGACGGTTTGACCGAAGGAAATCGTTAGTACTTTTTAAAAGGTAATAAAATGCATATAGTAAAACGGGGAACTTTTTTCACAATGAACACTTTAACTCTTACCTTGTTTGCGTAAAAGGCAAAACATTAAAAAAAACCGTTTTTACCACGTGGTGGGTTGTCGAACTTAAAGAACTGGAGGTCGCAGGTTTTAAGAAAAAGGTCATTTAGATGTGAAGTTTTAAGTGCACGTATATTGTAAGCTAGGAAGAGAAGTAAGTGGTTTTTGTTGTTGTCTGCTTTGCTGACCATAGGAGTTAATAACAACCGCGCCAACCGCTCCCTGATTAGGAGCTTAAGCAATGACGACGGCAACGTCAGGAACGACGCCTAACAAAAGATGGATTTATATTTTACCTTCGAATTTCGTAACTATCTGGATCTGGTCAGTAAGCCAATCGGTCCATCAACTTGCTTAAACTAAATATGTAATGCTAGCGCTCAATTCCGAAAAGGAATAAGAAAAATTTTCCGTCGACGTTCTCCAAAATACGCAAAACTTGCTCATTTCACGTTGTTGTTCTACAGAGAACGGCAAAGAAATCTACAAAGAGTTATATAAGTATGTTTGATGACGTTTTCGTTGCCGTTGCCGTCGTGGTTTTCTTAAGCTCCCTATTAAAGAGTTTAAGAAAACCACAACGGCAACGGCAACGGCAACGGCAACGTCGCTGAACTAAAGGTTTGAAGAGCAGAAAAATGGCTGTGCACGTACGTTATAATTCTTGGTACATTTCTTTGCCGTCCTCTGCAAAACAACAACGGGAAATGACCACATTCTTGGTTGTCAGGAGAATGTGAACCACGACAGCTAATTTTTCAACGTTTTATTTCAATTTTATCGCTGTGTCCCAGATTCAGTTTCGTGATAGTTTTGAGTGAAAAACAAAGTAAATGACTTCAAAGTATCGCGAGATTCGCAGGTAAAATCAGGAGCCGTAATCGTGGACGGTCTCCGTCCCCCATTATTAATCGACGTTGTCTTCGACGTCGCCGTCTAGATTATTTAAACCTCCTTATGATTCTAATTCACACCTCGGTTTCAATTCGGAATCTGATTCGTTTAGGGGCTAAGGACTAACTTGATTGGTCAATCTAACCACTGTGATTCACTGTGAAATGTGAGCAAGATAATCGAATGATAGCCTTTCCTAGGCAAAGGAAGTGAAAATCCCTTCTGCAACTGCCTTCCGTTAATTTCTCCCACAATCTCAGAATTAACCTGGGAGGGGCTATTTACTATCCACTGGGAAACAATTAAAACCACCAAGTCAAAGGACAAAAAAGGTAAATTTATATCAAAAAGAAAAAGACTGGACAAAGACAGCTGACATAAATTTTATCAGAGACATTGAAAATTAAACCACTTATGACAAACGTGATTGACACGTAAGTTACAACGTGGAAAAAGCATGACTATAGATTTATCACTTCAGTCCTTGTGTATACAAGCGATATCTTTACAATCCTTTTCTATGGACCATGATAAGACGATTATTTCCTGCAAAGAAAGAAGAAATAATGTGAGTGTCGTTGCCGCCATCAGACCACCCGTAACCTAGACTCGGCATGTATATACAGCAGAAGCAAGGCATAGACAAAGAAGTTCCATTTCTTACTCTCATTCGCAGCCATTCACGCAATAGGGAAAAGCGTTGTGTAGCCTGCAGAAAAGGCGTAATTTTTTTGCGTATTTTAGGCGAACAGCTCTTCCCATCGCGCGCGACTCGCGCTTCGCGCTCGCCTCGCTTTCGCCTCTGTTCGCCTAAAATAACGCAAAAAAATTACGCCTGTTTTGCAGGTTAAGCGTTGCGTGACAACCCAAGGAAGAAGTAAGAAGAAGTAAGAAGTCTGACTGACCAAGTTACAAGAGCGAAAGAAAGTGACTTTTTTCTTATCGTTGTTTCTTTGAATAACGTTACAGGCTGTGTCATGTTTAAGATCATGACTGAAGCGCTCTGTTCATTGGCTCGTCGTGAAAACTCTGGTCACGCGCTATAACCAATCAAACCAAAGAAACTGTCTTCTCGACCAATGGGATATTAGAACAAAAACCGCGTGACGTCGTTTCCCGCGTTTAAATGTGATTACAGTCATGTGATTACCGTAGCTAAATTGGTTTACCAACGGTAGCATTAGAAATAGTTCATTGCTTAACGTTACAGAACGGCGAGGTCAGTTCAACTTACGAGAAAAGGCGATAAATTCCGTAAGAAGTAACAGCACCAGCGGCAACCATCACACAGGTTTTTCTGTAAAAATGAAAAAAATCCTTCTTCAATCAAACCATAGCCAATACTTGATACTAACAGTCCATGTAAAAGTGTTGTGAAGGCGGCCTAGTGGCAAGTCAACATACTAGCTGATAGTCCACTTAATAGTCCACTGATGGTCCACGTTTTCACACTAGAAACACACTTACCGTGCAAGACAAGCGATGGTTGGTTCAAGTATGAAAAAGGCTATCATAAGACTTTCTTCATGAAAACTCACCCCAAGGTGTCCTCGGGAAAAATCCTCTCTGCTAGTTCTTTGATGTGAATGAAGCTGTCAGCGGTATCAACAGTTGTCAAATCCGGGAACTGCTCAGCCACTGTAACTTCGCCTTCTTCCCTCTCGTCTGTCAAAGGTGTCTTTATGGCAACACGTGGTGCACACAACTCGGGTTTGGTTTGTTCAACTGCCGTGACCAGTATCTCTCCAATAGAACTATCGCTGTCGGAGAGTACAAGAGATTTGCAGGGAGTGATAGGGCAGGGCTCTTCTGCAGGGACATAACACTCTTCCTCGTCTTCATCATTTTCCGATTCAGTTTCCTTTTGTCTTTCCATTTGGTCATTTTCGTACTATGGATAATAAAATAGTCACAATATTATGCCATGGCGAGATTGTAATCCATAATATCTTGACCATGACTGACATCAGGAGAAAAAAACATTCTGAAAGTAGAAACCTCAGTCCTTAGGTGGACGTGAAAACAAATATATTTTGCTGTCGCTTTAGTTTTTGCTCTTACCAGCGGCGCTTCCATTCAACCAGAAATTCCGGAATTTTAGAAACGGAGGCAATGGCCTCGTTTGATATCTTAATATTCTAACATGGCTCCAAAGCTTTCAGGACATTACAAATTTTTTTAAAGTTTCTTTTGTCCCTCAATTCCTAAAAGAGACTTGGATGCAAAAAAACACCCCAAATATAGAAGTTTGTCCTGAAAGCCTCGCAGCCACGTTAGAATGTTGATATATCAAACGTGGGCTATTGACCATTTCCGAGTTGTCTTCTGCTTCGGTGTCAAAACGAGTCTCCGTGCGAAATCATGCATATGCAAATGAGTTCCGCCTGCAGGTTCATTTTCATGTAAATCAAACTCGTTTTCTTATGAAAGGTTTTGCGAGGGGACTTGCTTTGAAACCAGGAGCCATAATCCGATTATGGCTCCTGTTTGAAACGGAATTTGTGATCGAATGGAAAGCGCCCCAGAAGAAGTAGGACTGGAAACGACTTCTGTTTACTGATTGTTTTTTCATTTTGGACAATTTGTCGTGTGACCCCATACTGACCTGCTGTAAAAGAGATTCTTTGGATGGTATCAGAAAACACAGGAGCGGGATCACAGGTAGAACGATTAGAGTGCTGTACAATAACGGATAACCAATTTCGTAGGGCGCGTTCCTTTTCCAAACTGAAAAGAAAGGAAATATTTGCAACAGCCGTTTCTTAGCGCATAAACATGGTAAAAAAAAATAGATAGAAAATACATAATGAAACAAGACATTCAAGTATCCGGGGAGTGCCCCCTTAAATGAGCTATATAGGTATGGTATAGCCAAAGGGTATGGTTTTTTAGCCGTTTTAGTAGGATTTAGCGCATGAAGTTCAGCCATTGTCTTCTGAAATAGGGTATAGTTTGTGCACTCTGGCCTTGAATTAGGTATGTTTAGTATGAGTGTTTTTAGAAGTGTCAAGTCTGCAATAGGGCATCAAAATGTTGATCGGTGTGAGATAGGGTAATTGTTTCAAGAAGCTCAACGCACACCTCCATTCAGTTTTTCTGTGAGTACCCCACCCGGGCCCCGGGACAAGGAAGGAGCGCGATACAACCTTAAAGGCTCCCAGGGCACCGTTTTAAGAGGTCTGGATGTTTTAACTTATGGGAGCCGCCCAGGGGTTTGGGGTGACAAGGGAAAATGATCATCTATTTCAAGGGAACAAGGGATATTTTTAGATTAATTTGAGGGAACAAGGGATGTCTCTACTAATAAAGGGAACCTTGACAAAGAAATTTTAGGGAACAACAGAATTTGGTGAAAGGGAACAAGGGAGAAAAAAGAGAAATTTCAAGGGATCAAGAGAACGTGCTAGAATTAATTGCCGCATCAAAATTTTAACTGTCAGTTGAGAAGTAACGCGTGTCTTTGCTTATATCTAGGTTCTGAGATCTGCAAAATTTACTGATAGCCGAGAAATGGGATGAAATTTTAATTTATAGCTGAGAATAATCGCCGAAAAATTCAACTGATAATGATTGAGATTTCAGCAACCCCATCCAGGCTTGTTGTCCAATCAAGCAAGTGCACAGAGGCCCGAATCTTTTTTCCATACGTCAGCGCCTAGACAAACCTACCTTCAGAGATCCAGTGAAGCTGTGCAGCAAGATTAAACCCTGCAAAGGTCGGAAAAGATTACACATATAATGACTGTTAATTTAATTTAGTCTCCAAAGAAATTAATTTCGCGGTGCCAAGAAAAGTTTACTACAAAATTGCGCAATAATCGACAAGCTGATTAATCTTACTGCCGCGAAAGAATACTACAGTACCATATACACTGAAATCCTTTCCAAACGGGAAATATTTGGCATCAAACACGATTAAATATTGTTTGGTGACCAAACATTTTCCCGTTTGGACACCTTGTTTGATCGTGTTGAATCGTGTTTGATCAGTAAAATTTGAACGACGTCAAACAGTTGATCAAACATTGTAAAACATTTTGTTCGTTTGGACGGTGATGAAACATGTTTGTTACTACTTGGCCACTCTGTACAACATCAACATGTGTGGTCACCAAACAATATTTGATCCTGTTTGGTCGCCAAACATTTCTCGTTTGGACAGGGCTTAAGGTTACTTCCCACCTTCGCAGGTGCCCTTCGGGAAAAAAATCGTACGCGCGCCAGTTTCATTAAAACCCCAACAAACTATATATCATAAGAAAGCTTAATAAATGTACTTTACGAAAAAAAATACAATTTCAGCAATGTTTTCTTTTAGGAAGTGTCAGGAGGCGGTAAGGCGTGAAACGACCAAGGCTTCTTCTATTGAATTTATCGGGTATCGGATTCCGCAGCACGAGCAAAATG
>Ga0126338_10003963_pt1 | contig 10472 bp, 5 predicted proteins | sample OrbCmetagenome_2_FD_92529 | JGI IMG/M metagenome (GOLD analysis project Ga0126338, IMG submission 92529) | Coral microbial communities from Petempiche,Puerto Morelos, Mexico - Orbicella C C metagenome | ecosystem: Host-associated > Invertebrates > Cnidaria > Coral | place: Petempiche,Puerto...
AATAGTTGCGGTCAAATAACTGGCGCGTTTTAGACTCGGTACGATTTGCATTTGTTTAAAAAAACCTTCAGGATTACTGATTTTTTAAGAGTATTCGAGTGGCTCCATAATGAGAAATATGACTTCCTCTACGCATGATCGTATTACGCTGACGAGCATAATATTAATCCACAGACGACAGTCTGAGACAAAAAAGAAACATTGTTAGTGAGGTCGTGTGAAATTCAAGGACCTATTCAGTCAGATTTCTTCTCAAGCTTTGCATCACTGCACGCTCAATGTTCCCGTAACCAAAAGCATTTGTCAGTGATCAGCAGAAGTTGCGTATGACATCAGAATTGGTTACCATGGCAACATCGAAGTGGTTAAGTGGTTTGACCTGAGGCCGATAACTTCAAACTCAGCACTCGTTTAAAGTTTCTCATTAGTTACATCATGCTACTCACATTCAAAAGATTGATATTTGCTACATTCAATGTAAAGTTCTTTGAAGAGATTTCAGTCCGCCTCTGATGAAGTTAGGTAGCACTGACGGGCTACATGTATTCGACAGACTCTTTCAAAAACTGGCAGAACTGTTACCATGGGAGCTAGTTTTGACTTATTATAAATTGAGATCTCATTTTGTTCCATTGTAAAATAAAAAATGCACCGTTTCGCTAACCGTGGGAACGACACGCGGTGGTACCAGTAGCCCTTGCAATAGAATGCTTGTTTCACTCCGTGGACTTTTTGTCTGGTGTTTTTGAACCAGGGCTGCCCTTAAAAAACAATCAATGGACTCTCTCATACTTTAAAGATATTTCGCATTGAATGAATGAAAATTCACTGAAACTCGTTGCAACATCGAATGTTTTTGCTGAAACACTCCTCGACACCTTATTCTTGACCAGCCCGGCAATACAATCTTACAACACAACTTGATTTTCTTAAGCGACTGACAAAAAGTAGAAAAGAGTTGCGAAAAAGCAAGTTCGCATTTGTAGCGATTGTGAAACGGGTTCCTCTATTTTCTCTATAAAGCTCAAATAAATTGTTAGCAGAAACTGTTTGAGGATCGCGGTTAAGTGAACTCACAAAACGATTTTCAGCTTCTGGCAGAAATTGCTCGAAATTCCGGAAAAGCTATTTGTGAAACAGCGGAAGACGAAAATCTGCTGATGTTGCTTGTCGCATTTTACCGGAAAGGGGCGGACGACAATCTGTACAATAGGAAACAGACGAATATCAATAAAATGTGTTGGGGTTTCTTCTGGCATTGATGGGGTTCAACAGTCACACGTTGGTCGAGAGAACACGAAAAAGGTGTACGAACTTCAGCTGTAATGATGAACTCACTCTCACGTCGCCAAGACAGATATTGTATTAAAAAAGCTACATCACGATTTGTGCATCTTGAAAAGTTAAGCCTAAATTTTTCAAGGTCGTCATTTGGAATCCGTGTCAATCTTCTCTATTCTTAACCATCCTTGTTCGTTTATGGTTTAGTATTATTTCTTTAGTGTTTTTCTATGTGAGTAAAATACTATTTTCAGGTTTCCTTCAATTTAAAAGCAGCCTTGTATGCGGCCAAAATAACTCGAGCTCCTTTAAAAGCGGTCTCCGATGTCCGAAAGTTCGGGTGACTTTTGGAAATTCTCGAAAGGCGACTCCGATCGTCTGCATTGCAATCCATTGCAATCGGGAAGTCCTGCTGGCACAGCATTGTGAAGGGAAAACGGACCTAAGGTAACCCTTTTGAGCACAGCTCGAATTCATTCAATAAGAATATAAACATCCATTCAGCATTGTTCACAACGAACAAACGCTCTTATGACCTCTTATTGCAAGACACATCGCATACGGACAATATTTTTGACATGGATTTAGCACATTCTGTACATGTCGGAACATGTTCACTGCTGATAGTCAGTTTATTTTATTATTAGGGATTGGACATTTGCGCATTGCCGATTCGTTCCCGACTGCGTGCGATTCCGCCGGCCTCGCTTCAGTCAGCCGTTCTGATCTGCTGGTGTGGCTTGGCGTCTTTGACCAGCACTGCCGCACTGAGGAATCAAACTAAAAAGTGCGTTGTCATGATACCATTTTAAAAACAGTCTCAAATGGAGTATTCTGTTGGAGGATTTTGCTGGAGTGTTATGGTAATCAGTGCGAAACTAAGGATCACTAAAAGCACCATGAAAATGACGCGGAAAAAAACTCCGAAACAATACCTAACAGGAAACTGAGTGGGCAGTCACACTATTGAGCCTCATGAAAAAACCTTTTACTCTACTTAATAGATCGTTTATTGACATACCTAGACAGTAGTTACATTGCGTAGGAATAAATATCATCTATTATTGTCGCGACCATGTACCATGCGCCCAAAATAAAGACACATGCGTACAAACGCCTCGAAGGAGTGGGTTACATCGCTGTTTGCCACTGTCGTTCCATTTTCGCACCACTGAACTTCTTTTTCTCTCTAACTTTAAACCTCTTTAGCTGTCCAGTAGTTCTAACAGCGCATTTTTAGATATGCTTTGCTCTCTGATTTTGTGGCGAGGCGTGCATGTGGCAATTTTTTTTCTTTGTTCAAAGCACCAGACTCAGCTGTCCGTAATTTAAATATGAATAACTTCGTTATTGTCTGGGTGGTAGATGAAAGGAATGACAAATTACTATGCATATTTCCTTTAGTCTGAATTTGTTTCGGTTTTCTCACAGAAAGCTGCTTCGACATTTTCATCCTTTTTAGCCATCCTCATGAGAATTACAGGGTCAAATAAAATATTCTACTTGCGGAGGTGAAACAAAAAAAAAACGGCACATGAAAATAATACAGCATGCAGTGAAAAGCTTTTGAAAGTCATGAAATACATAAAATTGAAGCTTTTACGGCAGAGCAAAACAGCCAACTGAAACAAGCTGCTTTAAAATACTTCGATGTGTTATAGAAAGAAGATGCATTAAGTTTTCATATATCCATGTGAATCTTGTATGGCAATATCAGACGCGGCTTAATCAGTTCCAGGGAATATTTCGGAAGAGAACTGTTTCGTCTTTAACTAAATAACATTTCGTTTTCACGCGCGTGGCCTTTGTCAACGGATTTGTCCATGACGTGGTGACCACAACTGAAAACATCCATTGTCTGTAAAGTATTAACGTTAGACAGGATGGCAGCTAAAGCCCTACACTTTTAACTTATTGAAAACATTCATTGCTTTAGCTTGAAAAACGATTTCAGTGGATTATTTAATACAAAATATGAAAAGCCTTGAAGTGAACTTGATGTCTGGAACCGTAAGCTTAGAGCAATTTTCATAATCAGCACGGTGTATTTGTTCCTAAAATTGCCCATTATGTAATGTCTGGAACAAATTTAAATTATGTTGCTGTAGTTTGATACCAACAATTGCTCACGAACCGTCTACGACTCGCTTCTTTTTACTGCACGATTTTAATGCTTTTGACGTCAGGAATACTAGCACTTTTACCAAGCTGCATATATACTGGTATTTATTTGGGAAATTTGAGGGGCCAAGATCGGGGGAATGTACGTGCAGCAGAATGTATGCTTTACCTATTTTGTGACCACCGACCGCGCCATTTAATTATCGCTTTTATGAAATGACAATAATATTTCACTTTTCTCACCATGTTGCTCTCTGGCTAAATGAATCATTCGGTAAACGAAGGATTAGAAAAAAAGTGAATAATCAATATAATTGTTAAAAGTTTCATCCGAAAGATTTAAAACGCATATAAAGAAACATACAGGCAACTTTAAATTTAACGTGGAGATAAAAAGTGTCTCTCAGTCCGGTTAAGATATAATTGGTGCGTCTTTGCCGAACGCGCTACGCGTTCATTTTGCGTCCAAAAGAGATTAAAAAGCACCAAAGGGATTGCTGCAAAAAAACGCTTTCAAAATAAAATTTCTCGCTGCGAAGGAAAAACCCCACGAGTGCAGCCGCTTACTTCAGCTGAAAACAACAGCTGCTGAAGTCTCTTTCTCTTTCAATATCTCGTCATGGATCTAATTTTGTGATGTCTGAAAATTATTCCCCCACAACGCCGCCCATGTCTATGAAAGCCACCTTGAACTTCTCATTTGCATGCAATCCCGACATTTCCTAACGACGGTTCACAAAAAACAGGAAAATTGTTTGAAGTGTCAGTAGAGAGTGCGTGCAAACATCAGTGTATATTCGTATTTTCGGGCAGGTAATGGCGTAACATACATACCAATAAGCATAACAACGTACAACTCTAAATTAACATATCGTTAACCTTTCTCGTCACCGTTACATTTTCTCGGCTTTTGTTTCTCTGTCAAGGGCAAAGATCTTTCTGCATTTTCCATTCCGTGCTCAATTAAACCTTTAGTCACAACGGTTCGTATAATTTTCATGTGTGTAGTTTGTAGACAAGAACAGAAAACACGTGAACCTTAACCAATCGGGAGTAAAGCACAATATCAAACTTGAAGTCTCGGAAGCTTTTTTGGAGCGCAACTCCGTCATTGCCGAAAATATTTTTCTTGCATGCATACGCGCCCTGAGATGCGACAACACGTCAGAATACTGTGCCCGTACGCGCGTGCCTGAATGGAGTCTTTTACCTTAAAAGGACGCTGCTCAGTCAACATGGCTTGATTTGTCGTCCGTAATGTACACAAAGTGGTTTCAGGCCGATAACTCTGAATATATAGCTTAGCTGTGTCAAAAGACACTACTTCTAAACATTAATCAGTGAGATAAGAGAGCTGTCTGAACGCTTCAATTAACCCTTCACCGGCTTTTATGGGATTTATATTGCCTCAGAAACGAAGCATTAGTACAGAAGCAAGCTATTCTTTCAATCGGAACGGATAAGTCGACTCAGTCTGGCCAGTCGCGTATGACAGATTAGTGTGAAATGACATCTGAGTAATTTCAGGACGAAAATGCACTCACCACCTCCATACCGGATGTCGAGATACTCCAATGATTCAAGCAAACTCTGACACAAAACACAACCCTGATTAAAAATATAATATATTCATTTTAGGCGTATTTCTTCAGTCGCGTAACAACATTATACAACAATAAAGCTGTACAAAGGATTGTTTCTCCTAGGGAGAATACTACTTTGCTGTCCAAATTTCACATGTTCTCGGACTTGGTCCGTTCATTTGAGTTCCTTAATTTATATTTTGGTCCAGTCAATATTCTATATACAATATACATAATATAATCTATGACGGTATCATACTTATGTTTCTATAACTCTGTGAAATACTAGACGATCGATCGAAGACACGCCAAATAAACAAATCGCCTCTCTGACCGTCCCTCCCTCTCTCCTCGCTCGCAAACACGCGTGCTACCGCGACACGAAGAGATGCACTTCAATCCAACATGGACAAGAAGTTACAAGGGGTCGGCAATACTGTGCTGATGACGTTACACCCCAGCCTTTCTTAAAACTTATTCGAACCGATTCGGGATGATAACATCTTACTCCTGCACTATCCACCGCGCGGCATGCTTCACCAGTGAAATTGTTGTAATCATACACCTTGAGCGAATAGCCGGGAGGAACTTTATGTACAAGAATATTATGTCTAGTTTTTCCGCCAGGACATTTTTCATTGGAATAAGTCAGTGTTGGGCCATTTGCGAATAAATCGCAACCACTGCGATTATAAATCCATATTCCGTCTTTTTCGCGTGTCAATTGAAGTCCATAACCTATTTGTGCTCGTACTCTCTTTGTCCTGTCGGGGACGTCAGTTCGTCGATTTAGAGCTGCTAAACAGAATCCGCTAGGCTCCGGTAGAGTTTCAAATACATTGATAACATCAGTAGTTCCTTCAAATGAGGGTCCGATTCTTTCACTTTGCTCCCAGTAAGCTATCGAACACCAAGGTCTGGACCAATGTTGATCAGTCGAAAAACAGTAATCTGGCCCTGCAATGGCAGTGAAAAATTAGCAACACAGTATCATGCATGTCTACAAATGTTGAATTCGATAAATAATTGAGCAATCTGATGGAGTGGGGTTTCGACGAACTCATAACAAATAAGAAAGCCCGATGGCAAAGGCCTCACATACCGGTCGCACGGAAGAGTTAAACATCCCATAGCACAAACACAGCAAAAGGTCAAAGAAAGGTATTCGAAATTTTTTACCTAATGTTTGTGAAGCTGGCCGAGTTTGGGACGTTCTGCAGTCCAAAGGGCAAGTTGTTGACTGCGTAAGGTTGCTAGTAAACCCTGCAAAGTAAAACGAATATTTGTGTGAGAAGCAGACGGATTGAATGTCTGGAAGAGACACAAGCACGTAACTCTATTAAGAACGAAGTTTCCAATGTACATGCCTGAAGATTCCTCATTTTTGACCTCCATCGTGCTCGGCAGCGTCGTATAAATCGCACTGACTTGCCCTGCCAAGTAAAACACCAGATTAATCACAAAAAGAATGAAACGGCAAAGCGAGAAAGAACCGTCTCGTATGCAAATGAGATGCAAAAAATATTATAAAATCTCGAACACAAACATTGTCATAAGAGCGCTTTGAGCAAGATTTCGAATTTCATAGCATAAAACCTACCCGTATTCATGATTGCACTGTAGTGGTAAGGATTAATACACACTTTCTTGTCGAGGCCATTATGTGTCGAGCAGCAAGAACTGCGTTTGAGTTCAGCCGAGCTTCGAACCTGCGGCAGCCGAAATACTCGGAACAACACAAGTTGCGGTTCGACCACTACTTGCCTGCCCAGTCTCTCCTGTGTCGGAAAGAATACACAAGTTGTTTCGAGGCCGCCGCGTGATTCCAGCGCCCTTTGCAGAGTCGAGAACTCCTTCTCGTGCAGTCGCTTCAAGATCGAGTGAGTTACTGATTTGAGTTCCGCACTTTCCTCAGGCGAAAAATCCTTGCGGCCAGTGGGAACGAAGTAATTCTCGAGTGCGGACAGTTTGCTTACCAGTCTCAACAACTTGAACATATAAGCTACACATTTGTACTTAGCGATCACATCCAGCCGATCTGAAAGATTTGCGTGGTCTAGAAAGCGAAGGAAGGATCGAAGTTCCTTGATCACGTCGCAAGCTTGTACGTCTAGACAGCATGTAAGGAGCTGGCAGATTCGCATCAACTTATTCGTCTCACAACCATTGCACACAACGGTAACTCAGCGCCGACGTACCAGCAGAAGAAAAACAATCTTATTGGCTGCATTGAAGTCACGTGCCTGTCTAGACACTTTGCCGCGTCTATAGTTGTCTGATGTGGTGTTACGCAAATAACAATTTCAATAAGCTCTCCTGCCAAGTGATTGGTCAGGATTATGATGGACGGAAATCACTCATGATTCCCCGCAAAAGATCGAATTCACAATGAGCTGATTCCACTTTGTTTGTTCGGAAGATGTCTGGTTTCTTTGTGGATTTGGGGTATTTTGTATAAGCCATGTGGTGTACTGTTAAAAACAGTCCTGTGGGTAGCCCAGATGTTTGGAGTTTATTCAAATTTTCTTTTACTGTTTGTCTTTTTATACCGGACCAGTTTGCGGCGAGTATTCCTTTTTCACTTTACGGTTGAAATCAATCGCAAAGAAAAGAGAATTCGTTTTAATGCCAAATTCTCAAAATGAAACTTACTGCAAGTTGTAATTGACGGGTTCAATATTGCCGGGAAAGTCACGGAGAGATTGAAACAATAAAGAAGATCAAAATAAGTTCGTTTACCTTTTATTCCTGCTTGTACCAGCTGAGGTCAGCCTTGAAATCCTATTAAAAACCAGCAAGAATTACTTTTTTACCGCACGCCGCTACGAATACCACTATTGAACCAAATATCAGTTTCCATAATTTTCAATATTATTGTTTTATTTTATGCGCAGTCATTCTGAGTCAGCGGTTTCATTTCTAAGAACAAACCCCACTTTTATCCGCAGTGGCGAAAAATATACCTGCCGAGAGTCTGTTGTGCACTAGCGGGGAGTACCCTCGGGGGAGTACCGCCCTTTGCTGAGATCTATTCTCAGTCAGTTATCTTGATAGCTTATTGGAATTGTTTTAGTACACATTATGGTCAAGTGTAAGTGGAGTCGTATGGAAGGGAGATTGATGTTTCCCCTCGTCTTGTATAGCATGGCCTAATCACAGGTGGCCCGGCCCGGCCCAAGCACACAAATGTACAGGATTTGCACGGGAAAAACGGTTATACTCTTAGGCCTAAAAAAAAAACACAAAGGAGTAGTATTGCTTCAGTTGGTCGATTTATGGCAATTTGGGTGGTGTCTCTTAAGTTTCACTGCTTTGTCCGCCCAGTATATACAAGGCAGTGAAGCTAATAAAAAACACCTTAATTGCCATAAATCAACCTAGATACCTCACGGACACTAATGAAACACACACCTCGAGCAAGGTAGTTTCATCTTTATTCATACTCCTTGGTATTTTTTAAGATTAAGATCACAACAGTTTTTTTTTCCCATACAAATAACAAATCCTTATATTTCGACTACTGGGTAACCCGAGTATTACTGTATGTACCGGCACGCTCTTGGGCCATCTGTGGCTTATTTAGCTGACAGGCTGCTCAGACAATGTGAGGAGTCACGGGAAGAAAGAAAAAAATACAAATTCTTAAGTATGCTGCGCTGCGGCACATGGTGCTGTATAAACTCGCGATCTTCACGTGCAGCAGCACGCGCGCACAACCTCCGGCTCGACTCATACGAAAACGTTTCTCTTTGGATAAGACCCTGGTTTGTTTACACACTCGAATGTTTCTTTTTTTTTTTAATGACGTGTTAACATTTCTACTACCGTTCAGTATTTTGGGTGCAAGTGAGCCTAGGCCGGTTATCCTGTCGCTCAGCTGGGAACAACTTTACTTTGTCTCCAAAGGATCGGGGATTTTTTAATGTACTTTGTACCTCCCGTAGGTAAAGCACTCAATAACGGAAATATTTATGGCTTAAACATATGTTACCGTCGAACGAGTTTTAGACTTAAAAAAAATAGCGTCTGGGATATTAAGAGATACAGATGATTGGCGGACCACTAAATTTTGTCCCGGGAAGTAGCCAGGGATTGCCAAGCTCTAATGTTACCCTACTTTAGGTTTATCTTGTCTCGCTTCGCCGTCAACTTTTAATTAAAACGTCCCAACGTCAGTTCCAAATGTAATTGTTGTAACAAGTCGTTAGACATCTTGAAGAATAACAACAGGTTTAATCACCCGCGCAATAGTTCCGGACGTGTTCATTTTTCTCACCTGGTTTTTGTACGGCCATGTCCACACGTAAGCAAACACATTTTTTTTAGCCGCCTTTCGTTCACACATAGCGAAAAGTAAACTGTCTATTTTCTTATATTTCATAAAATATTTCTGCTCGAGCGCGATTGGTTTAAACACGTCACGTGACCGAATATTCTGCGCGTGTTGCGAAAAATATTTGAAGGATAATAAACACAATAGCCTCCATTTGGCGCGAAAATGTGCTCGGATATTCGTCCTTGGACACTATCTGTTCCTCAAAGCTCACAGTTTTCCTCGAGCTACGCTTTCGGAACAGATAATGTCCGCGGACAAATATCTGAGCAGATTTTCGCGCCAAGTGGAGGCAATTGTTTATTTATATAATAATTAAATGAATGCGCGCGCCCTGATTGGTCAATCGGCTATGGTTTATTGTGCCAGGAAAACTCACGGAAATTTCGCGTGTCTTCTGAATTAATATATAAAAGCAATAGACCACAAGTTTCTATGGTTTAGAGGCATGATAAACCACTTGAGATGTTGGAAGAACACTCGAAGAATTCGTAAATCACTCACCTGCGGCTCGTGATTTACGAATTCTTCTCGTGTTCTTCCAACATCCCGCGTGGTTTATCAGCCTATAAACCATAAAAACTTGTGGTCTATTGCTTAAATATACGTTCTCTGGAGAAGGTAAATTCATAAACAATTAACGATTAGCCGTCTTTGTGTACTTATTTTGGTGTCGATACTCGCTATCCATGGATAGAAATTTCCATTTGTAAACGCTAATGTCGCAACGCTGCTCATTGCAGCTGTGAAAACCAGTATTGTCCAAAGTCCTCCTCAAGTGCTAGATACATTTGAGCGGTTACGATTCCTTTCTTGCCTTACATCGCATCGTTCCGGTTAACAGGTGTAAATCATTCGTAAATGATTACCGGACTGTCAACGATGGTATGTTTTTACAGATCCATACCTATGAATTAAGTATGCTCGTTAACATAGCCTCGCTCCCAATGTGTGGCTTCATAGCTCAGTTGGTAGAGCATCGCACCGGTATCGCGGAGGTCACGGGTTCGAATCCCGTTGAAGCCCTGATTTTTTTTTTTTTTTTTCAGGCTTCTTCTTTCCAATTGCTTAAATTGGAAAATTTACTGCGATGATCATTCTTCACTTTCATCTACAACCGCAGTTCATATATGAATTACTTCATATAAACTTCA
>Ga0126338_10003964_pt1 | contig 10471 bp, 3 predicted proteins | sample OrbCmetagenome_2_FD_92529 | JGI IMG/M metagenome (GOLD analysis project Ga0126338, IMG submission 92529) | Coral microbial communities from Petempiche,Puerto Morelos, Mexico - Orbicella C C metagenome | ecosystem: Host-associated > Invertebrates > Cnidaria > Coral | place: Petempiche,Puerto...
GAGTATGATTACAGACCGAATTGGACGACACGAAGTCTTATTACCAATTAATCATAAAAATTGCAATTTCCGAGAAAAGAAGAATAGCCAAGTTATGAAAGAAAGGGAAAATTTGCATTAAAAAGTCTACAAAGGAGATGTAAACATTCTAAGACCGCCGCGCCTCCTACCGGCAATTAGGCGCCAAAAACACAAAAGCGCACGCACGCACGCACGTAACTACAACTTTGAATGTGATTGGCTTATTGAACTGTCCGATAACAAACTGTCCGATAACAACTTGGCGTGTGAATTAGTGGAAAATAGGAGTTTTTAAAGCAATCACAATCGAGGAAATTGTAATTTTTGTGATTAAGCAAGAAAAACACATGAAGATAAACAACTTTATTTAATCCGTCACACATTTTACAAAACAAACTTTAAACCTAAATTATTTACTGCTGACGTTAAATGTAACGGTACAGTTATTTAACTCCCCAAAACAGAAAGGGCCATTCTTTTTCTAAATTTAAATTCTCGTTCAGTGGTGGCGACCTCGTCTTTTCAGTGGTTCGCTTTCAACCTTGCTGTACACTTCCGACCTAAAATGGCACTAACGTTAAAAATTCCCAGTTCTAAAGCGTACTTATTTACTATCTACCCCTGCGTTTAACAGACTAGACGCACACGTTACCTCGGAATAACGCTAGCCACACACTCGGCCTGCGGCCCCGTGGTTTCAAATGTTTTGCGTTTGGAAACCTGATGAAACCCTCGCACTCGTTTTTGAAATAATACTAAATTATAGATTGAATCCTTCTTCCTTCATGGTGTCCGCTACTATCGAGTTTACATTTGGAACATTTTTATCGCCCAATACTTGAGATTCACCAGAAGGAATAGCGGCCCAACTAGACGATTATATATTACGCAGTGTGGGCATAATAGATGACCGAATTAGTTCGATTCACGGCTTTTGCTGTCGTGTTAACCTGTTTCATGCGTTCAGTCAGTTGGAAACTCTTGGAAAAGCGATTAGAGGGGTAAGTAGGGAAGGAGTATCGTGCCTCTCTCCTATGTTTTCCATACCTTTTTTTGCTCCTAACTCCTGGATTAAGCTACCCTTGAGTACTTTGTTTCAATACGTGACATTTCTCCAAAATATTTGATTTTCGATACTAAACCTGAGCCACAAATCAAGCCCCCCCGGTCTTACTTCACACCTCGAAAACGATCACGTCTCTAAACGATGACCATAGCTGCCAAGGCCCGGGCTAACATTTGAGAAGAGCTTCAAATTCCCCGGTTTTACTGAATAAATATGAAGAATAGTTTCATGATAAACAACATACCCAATTCCAGGCCAGCCCGTAAAGACATACCTTAGCTATTTCAGACCAAAATAGTAAAAATCTTTACCGTTTTTCCGACCGATAAAACATATTCATGAAGGCGCGTGACCTTAGATGCAGCGCGCAAAATTTGTGAAACTTTCACAACTCTTCTTATGTTGGAAAGGAGATGACTTTGTGAATTTACATGGTAGGAGGAAAAATCTCACTCTCAGTGACAACTGCAAAACTCTTTCTGTACTTAGCTGACATCTTCGCTGCTATGCAAAATATACATAAAGCTTTCATGATTATTGTCAGCAATTTTTCAAACCATGTATCAAGAAGTTCAAAGTTTGCACGTCAATTTGTGATCATTCCTTATAACATCCTGCGTCCACTTGTAAGTCGCGTACTACTTCGCGGAAAAAAGGTCGTAGACAAATGTACGGGAATTTAAAAAAACGACTAGTCGCTCTCTAACACAGCTTAATCCCTGAAATTTGCTGCATGCAATCTCTTGTCTAATATCTTTACTTTGCTATTCATAAGTAGTTCACAACTCATTCTTTAAGAAAATTATTTGCCATTGGAAACCCATACAAACACTGTATTTTCTGACGCCCTTGACCACACGTTAAGATGGTTTTAAAACCGTGATAAAGTCTATATTTCGGGGAAAATGCAAATTACATTAGTCTATCAAACTGTGTTCCAATTTCAGAAAGAAAACGAATCGAACAATTTTTGGGGTCAGGACCTTTGAAGATAGTTAACATTTATTTAACCAAGGTAAAAATTTGTCAGCTAAAAATACTTAATACAAAATACACAATGCTTAATACCTAATAGCGGAGCTCCGGCGGCCCGAAGGGCCGCCAAGCGGAGCCCCATACTCATATAGGAAAGAAAAGGAAACCCATGAGTTGACTTTCTCATGGTTTTCATGACTAGCGGTATTGCTCGTGGGCGCGTACGCACGACGGCGACGGCGACGGCGGCGACGACGACGGAGTCGCGCAACATGGCGGCCATACTCCAAATAATAGGTTGACAGAGATATGCAGCCTTGGTTTACCGTGTACTTCTTTAATATTGCACATCCAAGTTATGATCAATTGACACCTGTCAAAACAAGGTATCCGCTGATCAGTATCACGTGACCATATCGCGGGCTCAAGTTTACAGCTCTTCGAGGTCGAGTGTTTTTTGAAGTTCACCGCTGACTGAGTGCTGGTTGTCGATTGGATCGCGGGCTCATCCCAGGTTAACTTGTTGAAAACAGGAAAGGATTGTTCGGAAGCCGGTTAACGCTAACCCAGGATTAAAAGTTAACCTAATTATAACTTTTTCTTCTATACAAATGTTTTTTGCTGCTTCGTTTTGTGCATATAGTGATTATTAAAACTCAAAACTGACGGCCAAACAACATACAGAAAACCTCAACGCAAAGTTACAAACTGAAATCAAAATTCTACCTTTTCCTGGGTGAGCTTAATTTAGCTCTGAACAACCTGGCCCAGGAGCTACGCTTTTAGGCTGGCCTAAATATATATATTATAATGAAAATAAGTACCGCCGAACCTCTATTAAGCGGCCACTCTCGGGGACGAGACAACTGGCCGCTTAATAGCGGTGGCTGTTTAACATAGGTTCACCCGAAAACAACTTTGGGCGTGATCCAGTTTTCAGTTTATCAAATATAAGTACAAACAAATGTAAGTGGCGAAAAAGTAGCACAATGATGGTTATAATACGGTCCTTAAGTTAACAAAAGCCAAACTGAAGAAACATTTACGTTTCCTTATTATCATTCTTTTACCTATATCTGGCTAAAAACGTTCAACTTGAAATCTTCCTGGCTGTTTAATGGAGGAATAAAAGAAAACAAAATCACTCTTGGGACGGCAAGAAGCTTGCCGCAGCTGCTTAACAGAGGTGGCCGTTGAACAGAGGTTTTTATTACAGTCTATAGCTGACAATTTTTCTGGGACTTTGGCCGCTTGCCGCCAAATAAAGGGTGGCCGCCTAATAGAGGTTCGACTGTAAATGAAAAGCTTTTTTCCATGAATGTTGTGCCTTACTGTTCTCCATTGAGTAGGCGTTTAAATTGCCTCAGGGATTCTTACCTTCAGCCGCAAGGAAGGTTGCTCCAAAGTATGGCGTCACTATAGCTACAGCTATTTTTGTGATAGTTTGTGCGCGGTAATAAAACATTGAGTATATTCTCAGATTCCCTTAGGTCATATGCGCTTTCTCGACTGTTTGAGATGTGACTGCGTATTGATCATTAAAATAAAAAGGCGACACAAAAAAAATATAAAGGTAGTCTTTTAACGAAACTTGGAGATTGCATCCGCTTTCAGTGTCTTTCGATCTGCTATGTAACCTGGCCTACATAAAAAATGTCAGAGCACAACTGACTTCTTCCCGGCCGAACTCGACTTTTAGTCATGAAAGAAGGATTTATTTCACATCAAGTTAAGGCTATGATTATCAAGAAGTCATTCTGTGAAAGATAAATCGACTGTTGTGAATGTTTACATCTTTTGAGTATTAATATTAGGGAGATTAAGCAAACCACGACGAGAGAACGCCACCAAACTAGGTTTAATGAGGAAAACAATGGCTGTGCACGTGCGTTATAAATCTTTGCACATTTCTTTGCCGTCCTCTGGAAAAAAACAACAACGTGAAATGACCAAGTTCTGCGTCGTCTACGGAACGTGGACGACGACGGCTAATTTTTCGTATTTCCCTTTGGAACTGAATGTCGTCGTTGCATATTTGGCTTAAGCACGTATTTAGAGCTATTGGCGTACTGAACAGATATAGACAATCGCAAATTTCGCTGGTAAAAATATAAATTCATTTTTTAGTAGGCGTCTTCCTCGGAGTCGTCGTTGGCGTTGTTTAAGCCCCCTATTAACTTAGCGGTAGCGGCCCAATTCAACCGGAAGTCACTATTGACAGCCGATCGACTACACTAAAATGTCCTGTAAATCGGGAAACATGCAAAGTCCACAATCTTCTTCATTCATCTGAGGTCAGTAATCATCATTTATTTGACATTTGTTCCGCTAACAACCGCAAGAATTGCCAGTTTCACAGATCCGCCACTGTAAATGTTTGCACACGCTTAGCTCAACTAATAAAGTTACACTAGAAGACGAATAAAAGACATGAAAGCTGATAGTGCTATCATGTACTAAATCTGGTCCACGCCAGCAAACGTTCTCAAGGAAACCACAGAAAAACATCCATCTTCGTTGATTTTTGTAGTCTTCACGTGTAAGTGGACGGACTGCTCACGAAGGCAACTCAGTTCAGTTACAATAAGACATTGAATTGAATAAACAAAAACAGAAATGCAAAACTTTGCTGTAGTTTTGACATTTTATGACGGCAGAGTACGAGATTATTGTTCTTAAAGTGGTACTATGATCAAATTTTTCCCCCTTGATTTTCTTAGGTGTATCACATAGAATTCCATGAAAGAATGAAAACTCCGTTTACCGTTTGCAAATATCTGCATTAGTTCAGGAGATATTTAAGTTTGAAAAATGTGTAAAATATGCAAATGAGATGACTGATGACGTCATACACTCCACCCAATTTTATATCAAGTATATAAATGGAGCTATCTTGGTCAATTTGCAGCACAGACCACTGAAACTTGGTAGGCTAATAGTTCTACAGGAAACACACATACGGCTATAAAAAGTTCTGTTCCCATGGCAACTCACTCTTTTCCAGTCCCCACGCACTTGATTTCAATATGTTAGTGATTAATTTTCAGCTCACAAAACATAAACTAGGCCACAAAGTTGAGCTAACATATTTATGTGCTTGGTGGATCATGCATATGAGGCACCATTTTCAAATATGAAAGTGGAATGCAAAAGATGGCCAAAAATGCCTTTAATATAGGGGAGGTCTGGAGCCCAGTATGTTGCCATGGTAACCAAACTGTTCAGCTCATATTGTGGAGCACATTTAGTAGGATCTGACGACAAAGAATGAAACATTTCTGATACAAATTAGCTGAGGTATCTTTTTTTCATGATATTTGATCAAAATTTGGTTGAGTGTATGATGTCATCACTGGGTAATTTGCATATTTTAAAGACTTGAATATCTCTGGAACGAAAAGAGATATTTGAATATAGTAAACAGCATTTTTCTTCTCACACAAGCTACTTGCTTATGTTTTAAAATGGCTGCGATAGGAAAGATGCGATTTAGTACTACTTTAATAATTTACAATTTTGTAAACCGTATCATGGCATATGATTTCCATAAAATCCAGTTTCTTTTTCTTCGCTTTGGTTGAGCACCCGCCCACTAAATCTTTTTCAGGCTTAAGTCAGTTCTGCCAAATGACAGTCAAGCTTCCACCGGCCGCTCTTCGCAAGATGGTCATCGGTGATTGTCATCAGTGTTCCTTTGAGTCACCATTGTTGCTCATACACGGTGTGGCATAGTAGTAATTTGCTTTGGCGGTTGAACCACATAACCGACCAGCCGACACAAGCGCTCTCAGCCCCATTTCCTGAGTGTTTACTCAAAACACTGAAAAAAATAATGGTCTAGCTTTGTCATTTTGTGATCCGGTAAAAGATCCTTCGTGCCCCTTCGTGGCAGAAGTCCTAATATATTTCGATCGAAAATTTAGTTTAGCACAAAAGGTTGTTTTGAAACCGTCTCGATCAATTTCAAGAAGACTGTCTAAACGCTGTTAAAGTCGCTATGCTGTATTTACAGTAACCACGAAAAAGCCCGACTTCAAAAATAGGTAAAGTTAAAAAATTCGGTTTTTTTAACGCGTGAACCGAAGTTTAGACTAAGAGAAACAGGGAATAACACAAAAGAATGTTAGTATTCGTCAAAAATTTGTCGCATATTGTTTAATTGTTATTCTATCACATTTCGTTTACACTCCAGTGTAAATGTTTGCACGAGCTTAGCTCAACTAATAAACTTACACTATAGAAGAAAAATAATTATACATAAGAGTCCAGGTACTTACCAAAATCTGCGCCGGCAGGAGGGGAAATATGAACCACAGGAAACCATCTTCTTTGATTATTGTAGTCTTCAGTCTTCAAATCATGTAATCGTAAGTTGACGGACAGGTCACGGCAACTCAGTTGAATTCCGATAAGACATTGAACTGAACAAACAAAAACAGAAATGCAAAATTTCGCTGCAGTTTTGACGTTTTATGACAGCAGAGTGTAAGGAAATTATTCTCAATAATTTACAATTTTGCAAAGCAAGTCCATAAAATCGAGATTCTTTTTTCTTCGCTTTGGTTGAGCGCCCGACCTCTAGTAATAAGCGTCCATCAAATCGTTCCCAGGTTTGACTCGGTTCTGCCGAATGACAATGAAATAAGTTTCTATTCCGCCGGCGCTTTTCACAAGATGATCCAGTCGGTGATCATCAGCATCAGTCAGTGATCCTTTGAGTCAGCAGTGTTGCTCACACGCAGTGTAGTGGCAATTTGATTTGGTGGGTGAAGTATAAAACGGACTAGCCGACACAAGAGCTAGCTTCAGTCCTTCAGACCCATTTTCCGAGTGTTTACTCAGTCTATGACATTAAACTGCTGAAATAAATACAGAGGAATTCCAATTTCTCGAACCTCCGATAACTCGAACCAAAAGTGGTGTCCCCCTCCTCAGTCAAACACTTTAATTTTACGATTTTTCGAACCAATTTTCGTTTCCCTAGGAGGTTCGAAAAATCAGGATTCCACTGTAATGACCCATTTTACTTTGTAATCCCGTAAAAGATCCTTCGTGGTAGAAATTCCCGCTATATTTTCATCGAAAATTCAGATGTTACATTTTGTTTAACTTATTTTCTTTTCCTTGTTCAGAAAGTTAAACTTTGCGATTTATTTTAGCTGAGTGAACGTTCAAGACCAAGAGCAATACGAGAACTTTCTCGTTCTCCGAAATGAAACAATGACCTCATTAATTCAACTTTACGGCTCGACTACTTAGAAATGTCTTTCTGCAAACACTAAGGGAGATTTTTAAGAATACTGGATGAATCGGTAGCTTCATTGGTGAAGAATTTTTTGCCCGACATTCCATATTTTCTCATGCAGCTTCTCCTGAGGTACGTAAATTTTATTGACGAACTCAAGGTAAACTGCTAACAAATAAGGCACCCCCATCCCCGCTCCCCTTGAGACAAGTTCCCTTTTATCTTGTTCACCTTCTTAAGAAAAGGAAAACCCCAAATGGCAAATTCTCCAAATAATGTCTATTCCAAAGTCGTAAACACTCGATAGAAAAGATTTTGAAACGAGTCAGATGCATTGAAATCGCTTGCCTACCCGAGTAAACTTGAAACTGGGTCTTTCATAGCTGTTTCATAGCCTGGCTATTTGAAACCAGCTTACGACCCTCGAGCTCGTTAGTTAGTTACCAGTGTTTTCCTAGCGCTTAACTTTCCTTGACTTTCAGAGGATTGCAATTTTCGGTGGATAAAAATACAATGAAATCCCCATTTCTCGAACCCTCGAATTTTTGAACCTCCCGATAAGTCGATAACCCCCTCCTCAGTCAAGCGCCGTAATTTTATCCTCGATTTCTCGAACTGCCCGTTTTTCATACAAATTTTCGTTTCCTTTGAAGGTTCGAAAAATTACCTTGTAATCACAATGTTTTTGTTCCCTGGTTGTATTTGTTATTCCATTCTTCGCTGCTTTCAGATTTGCAGTAAAAGACACAAAACTTTGATTGCTACTTTTGGAGGGTCGTAAATTTCTGAACTTTACGGTTTTCTATGCGAAAAATTAGGCAATCAAATATTAGGAAGGTTGATGATACGAAATCGGTATATTTGCCATCAGGGAATTTTCGTATTTAACTGATTTTGCCTCGTTTAAACCAGAAGGATCCCAAATTGGAATTCATAATTTACTAATGACTTGTTACGACCGCTTAAAAGAAGAGATATCAGATCCGGCTAATATAAAAGTCAATATTTTTACCGTGAGTTTTCCGCCTTGAAGGTGAAATAATCAGTGATCTTCAATAACAAATTTGAGTAAATAACGCCATCGACAGATGAACTTAGTAACCAAAGAATTTCATTTCTGGATCAAACCGATCAATTAACTTCCTCGTTCTTTAGCTTGAGAGAAAGCGTGGCCCTAGCTAAGAGACCTAAGAGAATTTTCTCGAGGGCTATAGCTTCTATTTTATAAACAATTTCTTTGATTGTTATCCGAAGAGAAGAATATTTTTATTCGCCTCGAATGTTTAATCACTACTGAAGGAAACTAACTTGGCTTACGGGGTCTAGTTTTAATTGGGTTTTAGTCTTTGGCTACCAGAGGCATTCTTTGAGTACAAATTACTTAATTAATTAATTACAAGAGAATTATGCTGGACCATATACTATTGGTACAGAGAGCGCAAGTTCTCAACATTAGTAGAAAATGATTTATTATACACATCAAAATGAATGTGTTGACTCAAACGCGTGGCTAAATAAACTTTGTTCTAAACTGAAACTAACTGTATGGTTAGCAGAAAATATTTACTTTTTGGCCGGTAACGCTAACTATTTTGTACAAGTCTTAATACAGAACTTTTAAAGATCGAACGAAAGGAAAACGTTCTGAAAGATTCGCTAGGCGCATAAGCCAGCGCATTTCAGTGAAATCATCACTTGCAATAATATTGCCGATTAACCAAAGATATTCTAACATAAGATTAACAAGGCTAAGAGCGGTTTCTGTACAAAGGTCATAATGCATAGCTTCTTAATTCGAAAAAAAATCTGGGAAAGATTACTTTATTGTAATTGAATGGTCAAATAGTCACACAAGGATGTGGATTTTATGGAGAGGTTTACAACCCCTAGCGTTCTCCTCCAAACAGTGCGTTGAAACGTGTCAAATAGAATCTCAGAGGGGAGGGGTTGCCGTGACAATTTTCTAGTTGAAATGAATTCCGTTTAACACACACTGAAACGGGTTTTCTTTTCTAAGTTCCTTACATGTCTGGAAAGAAATCCGTCAGATCCAAAGACTAAAACCCTTGGAAAATAGTTTTCCCTCACATTTTAAGCAGGACTCGTATGTTTTTACATATGTCAATTCTTTGAGGTATATTTCCCATTGCCCCAGCTAGCTTCTCACCCACTTTCCCTCAGTCATAGAATGTACCTTCAAACTTAATAAGATTGTAAATAACTCGTGCGAGATTTTTCGAGTTTTTGAAAACAACAGGATAATTCATTTTTTTTTTATGTTTTCCTCTGGCGACCTTTGTCATTTCCTCGAGCCTCTGTTAAGGAAATAAAGGACTTCGAGAAGAACTTCGTCCAGGATGATGCGTTTCTTGGTAAAGGTTTTTATCGTGGCATCGGCGATGCTACTCTCTCGCGCAAAAGAAAGTGCTTCAAAGGTATGAATTATTTCAATAATGCTCTACAATCCTAGTATTACGCACATTTCAGACACTCTTTTTCGCCCAAATGAAACGGCTTTCTATTGCACCAAAAATCGCAAGCTTTCTTTCACGCGCGTATAAAACGGGGGCATTTTCGTTTCCAAGATTTTATCGTTCGGGCTTAAGAAAGATAAAGTAATCGGCAATGCGAAAAATCAAATCCGGAAAATCTGTGGCAACCGTTTTTATTCTATTTTTATTACTATTATTTTTTTTTTTTTCGTCTTTTTTGTTTGGTTTTGAATACTCTATAAGATGAGTGGTACAGAGAAACAGAATTTCTTGCTTCGGTTGAACATTCAGTTGAAATCAGTAAAACACAAATATGAAAATCACACCCCAACACAATTTTTCGTTACTTATATATTGCAGATATTAAAACCATCATGATTTCGACAAGACATCTACTGCTTTTTTTCTTTTCTCAATGTGTTAACTGATAATGAAGATATTGAGTCTACTGAATATTTCAGGGGCCTTTTAAGCCTCGGTAACCTAGAATATTTAGTTCACCTTATCACCAATTTTTTGAACATTTGTTTTTTTTTTTCGCGATGATTTTTTTATACAAAAGCAAACAATTGTCAAATACTTGTGAAATGTTCGTGGCTAGTCTGACGCGGCGTTTCGTCTCGGCCAAGAGACTCTTCAGAGACCTTTAGAATTCAAAGGCAAACTCGTTGA
>Ga0126338_10003966_pt1 | contig 10466 bp, 8 predicted proteins | sample OrbCmetagenome_2_FD_92529 | JGI IMG/M metagenome (GOLD analysis project Ga0126338, IMG submission 92529) | Coral microbial communities from Petempiche,Puerto Morelos, Mexico - Orbicella C C metagenome | ecosystem: Host-associated > Invertebrates > Cnidaria > Coral | place: Petempiche,Puerto...
AAATTCATTTGTCAAGTACAAAAATTTGACGGGGCTTGTCCTTCTGTATGCGAGAACTCAAAACCTGGATAAGACTTCTCTTATGTAGACCTCTCATCTAATTAATGCGAACCTACTTTTAATAATATACAAGGATTCCCTTACCTGATCTTCCAAATTCCTTTCCTGGTTCGGAATCGCAAGTATCCCCTTCGTCGGAAGACTCTTCTCCATTTTCTACCATACCAAAATCGAACCTTGTATCTACGACGTCTTCTTCCTCGCTTTCTTCCTCCTCTCCACAACTTTCTTTTTCGTCGTCGTCTCCTTATTCCGCGTCTTCTTTGTCGTCTGTACTTCCTTCTTAGCCTTCTTCTTCGCTGTCTCCTTCGTCTAAGATATCTTCGTCGTCGTCGTTTAGTTCTCCTACGTCGTCTCCTTATTCTTCGTCGCCGCCTTCTTCTCCTTCGTATAATTCGCCTTCTTCTCCTTCTTCGATACCCTCGCTTTCGTCTTACAATTCTCTTCCACCCTCTCCTTAATTTAACCCTTACTCCTCCTCTTCGGATCTTTATTCTACATCTTCGCCTGCCGTAGCGCACACGGAATGCACGCTTGTAGCGCACAACTGTTTTCCACCGCTTGTTGACCAGGACTCTTAATCGTCCACTGGGTCTCCTCAAATACCTCCACCTTCCACGACGGCGCACATAGAGTTTGCCTCTGGTGCATCTTATAGGGGAAATGAAAACAACAAGTCAAGTCATTTTACCCTAATATAGGGATCACAGCGAAATCCTGACCAAACCCTCTCCGAAGGCTCGACATATCTTCCGAAGCAAAGCAATAATGAGGAAAACAAGGAGTGCAATCATTAAAATTCACTGTACTAATGTAGAAAAAGTATCAACATCAACCTCACGATTCAGTCTAGGTAGGGGTCTAGGTAAGATACACGATTTATCGACTTACTACTAAGTTAAAAATGGTAAGAATAATATTTTGCGTCCACGCTACGGATCGTTAGCCTGTGAGACTAAATCAACGAGAAAACAAAAAACAGAAAAACAAACAGATAAGTACAAACATTGAATAAGGTCCAAAACATATCACATCCCAAACCTGATTCGTCTTGGCTTCTTCCTGAATCGGAAGTACAACTTTTGTCTCAGGCGGTAGACAGGTCTCCATCTTTTATTATACTTCAGCCGCAAGACACTGTAACGCTGTCGTCTTCGTCGACGGCGCCTTCTTCTTCTTGCCCTACGTCTTCTCCTTCTTGTTCTTCTTCTGCGTCTTCGCCGCCTTCGCCTTCTTCTCCTAACCTTTCCCCTTCGTCTTCTATTTCTTCTGTATCTTCTACGCCTTCGTCGTCGTCTCCTCCTTCTTACTTTCCTATATTTTCTGCGACGTCGCCGACTAATTCGTCTTGTACGTCCGTACCTTCTCATTTTTCGTCCCCTCCTACCCAATCGTCGCCCCTTCCATCTTCGCCACCGTCGCCTTTTAAGCGTTCTCCATATCTTGCCATACCTCATCTTAACACGTGAGCGAATTATTCTTATTTTTCTCCATCGTAAACCGAAGCGTATGCATAGTTTTCGTCTTATTATACGCGCATGTCTCCATTTCCTTCCTGCGTAGAACTTAAGCTGGCGCGCTGTTCTCCATCCTTTTCGGGATTTCGTTAGAACTCGCCCCCTGTTGAACCTGGTGAGGTTTACCGGGAAAAAAACTTTAGTAACAAAGCGACCCAATATGATTCTTTATAGGGTGAGTGAGTGACTGAGTGAGTGATGAGTAGTGGATGGCCTACTATGCACCTGCAATATTTTTCGTAGGATTATCCGAGCATTATACTAAGATTGCACACTATACCTTGCGCATACTGAAAGGTTTCTATCCTTGTTATTATTCTTCTCTTTCGATTTCCACTTGCAAAACTACACGTCTATATCATAGTTATTTAAACTGCTCATACCTTATCCAAATCTTTCTTCTATTGAAACGGAACACTAGGCGCCCTCTTCGTCGGTACACCTTCCTCCATCTTCTGTAATATCTGATCTTCATTACACAGCCACGCCTTCTTCTGCGGCCTCGACGTCTTCTTCTGGGTCTGTATCGCCTCACTCGTTTCCTTCTTCTTCGTCGGTTTCGCCTCCTTCTTCGCCTTCGCCTTCGTTGTCTACTTCGTCTCCTTCGTCTCCTCCTTAGCCTCTTTCTACGCCTTCTTCGCCTCAACCTTCTTCTTCTTCGTCTGTGTCCTCGCCTTCTTCTTCTTCGTCGTCGTCTTCGCCTGGACACCCTTCGACGTCGATACCTAATCCTCTTCCATTTTTTATTCACTCGTACCGCCACTCTTCCATTCCTGTAGATTCTTATACGTCTGTACCTTCTCATGTAACGAATTTGGAATCCTGCACGAACCCCTCGCCATAGTCGTAGAAGCTTGATTTGAACGTTACGGAGTTTAATTGGCCTTCCTCTGTAGCGAAGTGTTATTGACTTGCGATGAATTCTAAAATAGAATGGAAAAACATTACATAGAGCACGTTGAGGTAAGAATAATTGTCAATAATCAATCATGCTTTAGTGTTCGATTTTGAGGCAACTTTGACTGGCTGCTAAATGCGACAAAGTAATTCTATTTGAAACCAGCGCGAAGACAACTCTTTACGGTCCAGAGACAAAAATCTTAATTTCAAACAAATAATTTTCGAGTTAACTCAATGACTAATGATTGCAAACACCGTGTGGATAAGGCAACTCTGCAGTCAATTTTTACCTCAGTGGAAGATATTATTCCCACATTAACAACAGAACAAAAATAACTTCAAGCCTAGTGATAAAATAATTGTACACCCGTGTGCATGGCAAGCGTCCATTCAAAGTTCCCGGGCTGAATTCAAATCATTTTTGCCCCTCTTTTGTTGCGCTGCAGGATCACATCAACGAAATTTGAATATCGTCTGCAGCCAATAAAAATTGTGTGTTCTAACGGCCAACATCCACGCGGCTCAAACGTGATTGGAGGGATAACAAACAAACTCAGATTCACATGGTCCAAATTCGTACTGTGACTGGATAAAAACTCTCAGGTGTATCTGTTTGAAGTCGTTACACTGTTATTATTTTGGGTTGAAAAAAATGGCAAATCAGAGGTTGCGAAGCTAATCACAGCGTTGGAAAAAATATCTACATAAGAGGGCGTTGGATAAGCTCCGGCTGTATGGACCACTTGGCCCGACGCAGAATTAACCTGGTACGACACATAGGATAAATGTAATGGAAGCACCCCAAATATGAATCCCTAATATTTTGATATCGGTCCGTTTAGCTTATATTTCGTAGTAATCCGAGAAATACTAACGTACTTTGATTAGATGTCTCATAAGGACTGGGAACTACCGAATTCACGAATTTGATTGGCTGAAATTGATATTGAGCACGGTATAGATTTTCCCACCCAGACCGGCATCTAGACTGGTTACATTTTGCGGTGAAAAAGTTGGAAGCTAATATAAACGAATATTGACGATTTTCGTTCTAAAATATTATTGGAAGTGCCAAAAAGCCTGATGAGAAGAAAAACAGTAAAGAGAACGAGCAAACTTTGGCAGATTTAGGTTCAGCTCATCGCCGTTCTAAAGCAAAATCAGTCAGCTAGTACAAACCAGTTACATTAACCGAATTAAATTTTTATTACAACATAGCCCGCGCGTTGGTCCTATCTGATTCCTATTCAGCCATCATGAAAAAAATCTCCATTTACGCACGGCCGTGCGTAAATAACATGACGTTTGCAGTTTTATTTTAGCTGCGGTACTTCCGTCGAGTTTAGCTGCGAGTTCCCTTTGTTAAAGTTTCGGCGATGTGAACATTATTCTGAACAATCATTCAATCCTGGCTTCTTGCAAACACTACTGGCTTCGAGACTTTGACTTTTGCTAAGCTGAGATGTTTACTAAAAGCTGCGCGTATATCGAGTTATGGATGCACTTGGGAAATTTGGAGAACATTCAGGAAGTTAGAGTTGCGCCTCGAGCAACTCTTACACTTCTTGAGTGCTCTCCAAACTTCCCGCGTGCATACATAACACGATATACGCACGCTAAGCATGAACCGATTGTTTATTGTTTGCCATTTACTGTACATCTTATTAACCGGGTTTAGTCGGTCTGTATAGGAGAATCTTGACCTCTTTCGTGTGGACACACCTCACTGCGCTCGGTCAGTACTCACGAACTCAGTCAAGATTCTCCTATACAGACCTCCCGCTCGGTTAATAACAGCTAATTATTACATTGCCAGCGCTGTGAGCGGGAAAGATAAACCGAATCCTGTGCTGTGATTGGCTACCCGAGCGGGCAAGATGGCGCTATCTTGCCCGCTCGGGATTACCCGCTGTGTCGAGCAAGAAATTAGTGAAATTTTTCCATATAATAGTTCCTTTATTGACTAAGCTTGTTCGATCAAGATGGATATAGGCCTCGTTCGTTTTGCCCAAATGAAAGAACTTGGCCATATCCAGCCATCTTGACCTCACGTTTGGTTAATAAACCATATATCATCATTCTTTATAAACCCTCGGCTTAAACGTAACCATCGAGTAGGTAACTGTACTTCTTTTAATTTTTCTTACCTGACTGGGTAACGTTTTCTTCTAACACGGACAAAGAGTCGCCTCCTTCTCCTAGTCAAATATCTCCATTTCCTTCTGAAATATACTCGTATCCTACAGCGACGTCTTCGCCTTATTCGTCTTCGCCTTCGTCGTCTTCCTCTTCTCCTTCGCACGCGTCTCCTTCTTCTTCGTCGCCGCCGTCTTCTGCGCATTCTACGTTTGTATCTTCTTCTCTTCCTCAACTTTCGTCTTCTCCATCTTGTTCGACGTCGACGTATTCGTCTGCGTCTACCTCCCCGTCTCCTGCGTCGACGCCTCCTAATCCTTCTCCATATTTTTCTGAGTTTTAGGTAAACCCTTCCTCGTCGCAGTCGAAGTTTGACGGTTCTTCTCCTGACCCGGATCCTCCAGCGTCGCCCGTACCGTTGTACACCTCGCCATCTTTTGTACACTCTAACTTTCAACCGTTTGGTGAAACGAAGTATCTTACGCCATCTTCCTCGTTTACTTCTTACATAAATGCTTCCTCTGCGGAATCTGGTCATAGAAAGAGAACATTGTTAGGAACTATGATTATCCATAAAATCCTAACGGATCAAAAGAGTGACTCATGTCTAGTTAACCTTTTCAGCAATCTCCAAATTAAAGGATTTTAAACTACAATGAATACATCGTGTATACCACTACAAATGATATGTACCAGGTTTTATGAGAACTGAGAATATCCCCACACTCCTGACAGTATATGCTATTTAAAAGACGTAACTTTAAACGCAAAGCGAGTTTTGGAGAACTTGAGAATTGTCTTGGGTTGTCCAATAAGCTGAATCCGTCGGGTTGTGGAATATTATTAGGAATAAGCAGAAAAAAGGAATCTTAAGGACTACCAACCGCGCGCGGTTTCACACTGATTCCCATAGCACTAGTAGTTCTCCGGTGAAGTTTCGATATTATCGTAAAAAGCAAGAACAAACCGTCCACGTTTTTCTATATTCTTCTTAACAAATAGATTCAATCTTGCCGCGCGTCTTATCAGTAAAAGATCGCAGATGACGTCAAAATGTGCTAAGAACAAAAAAGTGGCACGGTGTGTCACTGATGTTGTTACCAAAATTTGACGTCATCTGTGATCTAGACGCACGGCAACATGGAACCTATCTGTTTTATATAATAAAAACAAACAGAACAACTGTTACTGACGTTATCTGTGCGTCTGTCATAAGTACGGACCAAACAAAATGCGGGAATAGTTTGAGTTATCAAATAAATTTCATAGATCATAAAAAATGAGGTCATGAAGTGTCCAAAACTTTGAAGTGAAACCAGGCGTTTGCAGCTTGCGGTTCCACGCGAGTTTATAATTTAATAACCCTATGGGCCTAATAGCGCGACGAGGCGAGATGATGATGAGATAATAAGCGTGTAGATCATAAAAATGTGGTTGATTGGTTAACTACCCCTTCCACATCAATACTATAAGAGGAAAGACCTAATTGCATACATACGATACTCCGCCACTGATACCTTGTTGGGAGCAGATCAAGTTTGTCAGATGAGCGCGAAATCACGACCTCTTTGTAATCACGTTGATGCGTAGGCTGACCTTAAAGACGCAAAATCCCTGAAATTCATACCGAACTCGGCCAAACCTAATCCGGTCACATCAGATTTCGCAGGATTTTAGGAAAGCAGGCAACCCGCAGTCTGATAAGCTACTGGGGTAGATTTATACTTATCCTATAAAGGAAACTATTCTAAACTGCTACTTATATTTTTCATGCTCGCAATGTTAAAGGCTGAATCAGTCTTTTCGGAAGATTTCAAAGAAAGTACCTTAATCGTCGTTGTCTTCGTTTATAGGTGAATGTGTACTTGCGGCCCCGTCGGATTACTGTACGCCAGCGACGTCTCCAATAGAAACGTAGTCGGCTGCGCCTTCGCCGTCGTCGCTTGCGTCTCAGCTTGCGCAGATATCGCCTTCTCCTTCTACGCCGTCGGCGCATCCTTCGCCTTCTTCTTCTTTTTCTTCGCCTGAGTTTTCTTCTCCTTCTTCTTGACCGTCGCCTTCTTCCTCGTCTGCCATATCGTCTTCGTCTGCGCCTCAGTCCCTTCCATCGTCCCTTATAGCGTAATGTCAATCGCCCGTATCTGATTCGTATCATTCTGTACCCCTTTCTGTAGAGGAGCCTAAATCGCCCTCGATAGACACGCAGCCTTCTGTACCTTCGGCCATACCTGATCTTAATATACGGTTTACGGTCAACACGCCATGTTCCTCTCCAATAGACCCTTACTGTCTTACGTTGGATCCTGTGGGACATTGACAGAATGATAAAGGTTACAAAATAGAGCCATAACAAAATTCTCGAATCTGATTAACTATCAGCGACACCAATTTGTACATGCGAATTGACTACATGTTGTCCAGGCATCTAGAAATAATTAGACGTTAAAAAGCAAACTACCACGAAACAGAAGACTCATTTTGCTAATTTCTCGTATGATTACTGACCAAATCGAACCAAAAGAAGTCGTACAACCATTATTAATTTAACACGACAATAAAATAGAATAGTAATAGGTCAAGTACCGTAAAAATCTCAAGAGGTCTACAACTATTTGGCACGTGCAACACTCGCGCTACGTTTTTTTTAAATTTTACAAGTCGCCTTTTTACGGCGCGCGTTTAACGTGCAAACACGTGTAAACACGTGTAAGGCTTCAGCACTAACCGAAACGTCTTGAAGTAACATCATAAAAACAGTTAGCGGCAAACCACTATCTTACAATGTCATCTCTTAACTACAATTACACAAGTGTTAAACACTGGGCAAGGATTGACCTATAGTCTACGACAGGGGTGGAGGCATTTTCGAAGGGGTTCATTGTATGAAACCTTAATATCGGATTATTACCATATGTCGACTAAGGAGGACTAAACAACCAGCGTACCTGATTAATCTCCATCCGTAGCGCCCGTAGCGGAATCTCAATGAGTTCCCTCTCCTAAATACGCGCCTCCATTTACCGTAGTAACGATAAATGATTTGCGTTCCTCTTCGCCTTATTTTTCGCCTTTGCCGTCTTCGCCTTCTTCTGCGTCGTCTTTGTCGTCTTCGCCGTCTTCGTCTTCTCCTTCTTCGTCTTCTTTGTCTTCGTTTCCTCCTCCTTCTTCGCTTCCTTCTTCGGATCCTCCGAGTTCTCTTTCCTCGTCGATATTTTCTTCTCATTGTTATCCACCGGCGATATCGTCTCATTTTCACTCTTCCGTAGCGTATTTTTAGCATCCTGATCCTCCGGCCGAAACGGAAAAATAATCGCCTTCGGCGAACTGTTAACGGACGCCATCCACGTTTGTAATAGACTCTGAATCGCCGCCTTGTACCTCGTATGATTTGCCATCGTCTTTCGTATTTGAATCTGAATATGCCACGGTAAAATCTGGTGATTACAAAGTAACAACAGTTATATTAGAATTTTCATCTGTCAACAGTCGATTTTTAAGGCATGGCCAGGAAGTGTTATTAATCTCCATCGATCTTCCTCAATTCTTGCAAAGACGCTTTTCCCTGAGGGAATCCGAGATTTAATTTCAGTTGCAGATAATAACGTGCTCACGCGTCGCAACGAAAATGGGTATTGACACCCCAAAAGAACCCGCAGGGGAAAAACGTTCACATCCAAGACTAGAAAATGGCAGGGAAGCTGTTGTTTTGTTTATTTTCTTTACCAGTATCCTCTTCGACGTAATTTCAGTTTACAATAGCTCTAATAAGAATTGTAAGACGGAACATTACGTCTTTTACCTGGAAGCAGATGAGAAAAGAATTCTTCTACAATTAATCAATGCAGACATAAAGTCCGCAATGGACAACAAAAACTGAAATAAGTGATAATATGTTAATTATGAAATGTAAACTTTGTTCAATTAAGCAGTTCCTTCTGGATCCAGTGAAGTAAGTCTATTTCATGAAAACAACATAAAACTCGTCGTGACGAGTTGAACAGTTAATGCATTTCAATAAAACAGCTTACCGGAGAATCACTGGTCGTCGCTTATATCGGAACCTCAAGAACTTGCCTCGCCGATACACTAGTCTCCAACGCCGCCGCCACTTAAATCGCAAGACGCATCGGCGACGACGCCTTCGTCTTCGCCTTCGCCTTCGTCGTCTGCGTCTGGCAATCCTCCTCTTCCTGCGCTTTCTGCGTCTGCGTCGTCTTCGTCTCTTCCTTAACTTTCCTCGCCTACCTCTGTATCGCCGCCGCCGTCTGGGTCTGATCATCCTCCAACTCCTTCTAAAACGCCATAGTACTTTTCCTCCTCTGATCAACAATTTGCGGTACTTACGCTTGTAGCGCAGGAAGAAGCGTCTCTTAAAAACTCGTACGCGACGCCATCCTCTTCGCCAGATTCTAAGTTTCGGGCGACGTAAAGTGCGCCATTTTCGTCGTCGTGTTAAGATCTTCAACATACCGCCTATGAATCTGTTAATAGAATCAGCAGACAAGGTTGTTGGAGGGTACTCTGTAATAACTTGGCCTGCATCTGCCTTCTTTTTAAAACTTGACAAAACTTAAGGGCTTTCGCGCAAAAAACTTCGAATATGTAGGTATTTTCAAAATTCTTAGTATTATAGTATGTAGTATGATAACGAGCCACTGTCTGAAATACCAAAAATGGGGTTCACTAGAGTGATCAAATGCCATAATTCTCAAAATCAACCATTTCCGAGTTACCTTTCGCCTCTGTTTCAAAACGAGTCTTCGTGCAAAACCTTTTATATGAAAATGAGTTTGATTTGCATGAAAATGAACATGTCTGCGGAACGCATTTCCATATGTATGGTTTTGAACGAAGACTCCTTTTGACACAGACGCAAAAGTCAACTCAGAAGTGGTCTATTGGCGCACGAAATATGCATGATGACATCAGACTTGCAAAATCACCACCAACCCTCGCTGTGACATTGCAAATTGTAAATGTTATCACGAACAAATTCCCAAAGCAGCAGAGCTGAAAAGAAAACCCCTTTACAAACAACGCGAATGTACCGGAGGTTTGAAAAAATTTTGCACAAACGAGGCTTGGTGGCGAATTTTGAGCATGTGACGTAATTATTCGTAAGGTCCATTCTATTATGGGGGCGGGGGTGTAAAGTTTCAAATTTCTGATGTATGTAGCACCTTTTTCACTGATCTGTGTTACACAACGCAGAAAAAGGGCAGAAAAAGTGATCTATCGAAGAGAAAATACGGAATTTAAGCAAACTGCGACGGCAACGGCAACGAGACCGCCACCAAATAAAAGATATAGGGAGAAAAAAACATTGTCTGGGCAAGTGCGTTTTAAGCCGTCCTCTGCAAAATACCAGCGTGAAATGACCAAGCTAATTTTTCGTATCTGTGTTTGGAAGTGAACGCTGTCAGTTACATATTTAGTCTGTAAAAGTTTTAGGAGCCATAAGTATACTGAACAGATCTGGAAAATTTTGAAATTTGTACTAGGTAAAATGTAAATTCATTTTTGAATACGCGTCGTAATCAGCGTCGCCGTTGTCACTGCTGAAGCTCCACGATAGGGATCACAGAACCTGAACGTCATCAAATCCTGGCAAAGATATCACACTTGCCACTAGCAATACTAACATCAGTATTTACCTGATATACCGTCTTTTCCTTCCTCTCTTAAGCACAAAACGACGTCCTCTTCGATACACTGGCAACCAGCGTCGTCTGTATCGAATACGCATCACGCAACCACGTCTTCTACGTTTACGCCGTTTCACTCGTCTTCTTCGCCTTACTCGTCTTCTCCTTCTTCTTCTCTTTCGTCTTCTTCTCCGTCTTCTCCTTCTTC
>Ga0126338_10003967_pt1 | contig 10464 bp, 7 predicted proteins | sample OrbCmetagenome_2_FD_92529 | JGI IMG/M metagenome (GOLD analysis project Ga0126338, IMG submission 92529) | Coral microbial communities from Petempiche,Puerto Morelos, Mexico - Orbicella C C metagenome | ecosystem: Host-associated > Invertebrates > Cnidaria > Coral | place: Petempiche,Puerto...
GTTTGTGGGTGGGAGGGTGTGGGGTGTGGGGGGATGGGTGTTTGTGTGGGGGGGGGGGGGGGTTTTTTAGGGGGTTTATTTTTTTTTTTGGGGGGGGGGGGGACAAAATGTTTATCTTAAAAACTGCTTATTTTGCAGATAATACGTTACACAATCACAATTTATGACTAAGACAGAAACCAAACCGAAACATAGACCAACGACGCGTGGTACGGATTAAGTTTTGTTACCTTTCACAGTAAAAATGGGGGACACGGCTATTTAACAAAAAGGTAGATCCACCACCACACAGCGGGTCCTTACATCAAATCAGAGGACGAACCAAAGATTCGAAAGATCTTGTATGGTGCTTATTGTGAATTGTAATATGCGGTCATCTGGTGCGAGGTCTGGAACCGAGAAATGTTTGGAAACCGATCACGATCGGATGTCACGAGAACCTCGTAGACCTCAGATGACCACGTATTTAAAATTTAAAAAGGCCACCATGAAGCAAAAGATGTGTTGACTATTCGCTTTTGATTGGAGCAATTACAAGCTGCAATTCAATTTAGTTCAAACAAAACACGTTGGGATCCATTGGGAAGCGACACACATTAAAAAAAAAAAACAAAAAAAACGTATGTTCAAAAATTCCGTAAAACGTAGCGAGTATGCGAGTATACGAACTATAACAATTCATCACATTGGAACTGATGTAACGTGTTCCTAAAAGGGAAATAACCGTTAAAATTAAAATTGTTACATGTGTTTGAAACAAAAGAAGAAAATTGTTGCCGAAAACCGAAAACATTTATCCCTCTGCTAGTGTGGACAGAAAACATTTGATGTGTTTCCAGACTGGGATCGAAACGCAGTTTCCAAATTTCTCCGGCGTAGTGTGGACGGGACCTAAGAAAATGTTGAGTGTTTTTGACATAACTACAGTTTAACGATCGAACCTCCCATTCTCGACCTCTCAGGGAAAACAATATGTATCTCGATATTAAATCATCTTACATCATCTATCTCTCTCTGGATACACTCTTTCAGCCATTTGCTATCATTCGGCTGTCGGGCATTCAAGATCAGCGAGTATAAGCCAGTTACAAACCTGTTTCAAATTCATGATGACTGATTCTTGACAATGTTCACAGTTCACTTTCCTCCAAGAACATTCTAATGTCTCGTGAGTTTTCATGTCTCGCTTTGTGAGCATCTTTGTACAACCTGAGTTTGGACACTTGACCACTTTGAAAGGGCATGCTGACTGGTGTTCCTTGAAATATAAATAAATAAACTTTTAAATATGACAGACAGTTAGCATGGAGCGTGCAGCATGCAATGCAAAATGTCCACATTTGGCGCTGTCGAGGTTGAATGTCAGACAATGCGTTTGTTGGTTGTCATGGGGACTAAACAAAGCTGACAAGTTAAAAGTATTTGAGATAGTAAAAAGATCCATGTATAAATACACAAACAAACAGGCTGCAAACAAGCTGCACACTTAGAAATGGTTTAAACTGAACTGGATTAAGACGGAACAAGAAAATTGCATTGAAGTGCTAACTGGTTAGAATCGGCCACAATAAACATACACAAAAAATGTATTGCGATTCTTTGAAAAGCTAAAACAACAACAACAGCAACAACAGCAACAAAACAATTCTAAGTAAGCAACGCAAGTAATCTAAATATGTTGTATTGTAAGCAGTGTAAGTATTAGTATTGTTAGTAGCGTGAGTATACGTATTGTATTGTAAGTAATATAAGTAGTGCAAGTGTTAGTATCGTAAGTGGCGTAAGTAATAAGTAGTGTAAGTAGTGTAAGTAACTACATCAATATTGTATTGTAAGCAGTGTAAGTAGCAATTAATAAAAAAATAGATAAATGAAAGAAAATAAAATTAAAAAAATAACAGCAACAACCACAAAGCAGAAGAACATACCTCCACAGCACGCAGCTCTCCTGTCCATGAACATCCAGAATGAGGACATTTCACGGTAAGATCCAGAATCTGGCGATGGCAACCGGTATCTGGGAATATCTTCCATCATCAAAATTTGATGCAGGAAAGAGAAGAACAATTTAAAAAAGTTGCCTTTTACATAAGAATAGGACTGAAACTGATTGCGTTCCGGATGTCTTCTCTGATATCAGTGCTGACTCCAGCAAACATTGTTTAGCTCTCATTAACCAAGCTTAGTCGGTCTGTATGGGAGAATCTTGAACGATGTCGTGAGTACAGACCTCACTGCGTTCGGTCTGTACACACGACCAAGGTCAAGATTCTCCCATACAGACCGACTAAGCTTGGTTAATAAGATGTTTATTATATGGCGCAAACAAAAACAATTTAATTCGTTTAATGTGACTGGCTTGTACTAACCTGACTAACTGACATTTTGCTTGCGAGGGGCGATGAGCTGAATTTAATTTTGTCAAAGTTTGCTCGTCCTCTTTACTCTTTTTTCTTATCATGCTTTTTGGCACTTCCATAAATAAATATTGTTAGATGAAAATAGTCAACGATTTTGCATTTTAGTTTGCAACTTTTTCACTGCAAAACATTACCGGTCTAGATGCCGGTCTAGATGGGAAAGTCTAGGCCACTTTCAATATCGATTTTAGCCAATCAAATTCGTGAATTTGGTAGTTTCCAGGCCTTGTGAGACAGAGCAATATAATAAATAAAAATATAACACAAGATATGCTGGCAACCTCGATTTGTTTTAGGCCAAGAGTAGTTAGTACGCGCGCTGTGATTGGTCAATTTAGCGGGGCGTATTCTACTTTACACCAAGTGTTCTTAACTTTTACAGCGAGTAAAAGTTTAAAACTTTCTTTGACTTCTAACGTTGTGTATTAAAACCTGCTAACGACTTGAGAGCCACTTAACAATGATTTCAAATTGACGTGTTTTGCTTCTGACGTGTGTCAGAAATTTGAAGCCGTTTCGCGTGAATAGAAATCGTTCCCAAACCCGGCAGACACACAGTAGAGATATAATGAATATCTTACTAACCTGGTCTTCTCGTTCAGTACTGTAAGTTACGGATCCTCATTTTCCCCATTTCATTTATGGCCCGCGCGCTTTGCGCTTGGGCCATAAATCGATGGGGGAAAAACTTGGTCCGTAACTTACAGTACGGCCCTCGAACTCAGTTAGTAAGAGGTATATATGGGTAAGTTAACCTATAGGTTTACTGGCTCAAAGATTTGGGAAACTGCACCCTTTAGAATTAAGTGTTTGTTCAACAATATCTTTACGAAAGAGTACACTGCCACCTTCTGAATAATCAAATTTGATTTTGCTGTTGCTATGTTTTATTTTGTTGTTTTATTTTGTGGGTCTATAAGTATATATAACCTATGTTGGTTGTAATGTAGTCTATGTAGGTTGAACTTTTATGCTGCCATTTACTTGACCGTGGCGGTATCCAACCAAAAAGCTTTTGCTACTTTGGCGGTCACCGCTCACCTATGAATTTTGTTTCTTTACAGCTCATAATATTTCTTAATATTTTACTTTTTTCATTAGTTTACCAAGATGAGTGTAAATGTGTGTAAATGTCCTTATAGTACCAATAAAGAATTGAATTGAATTGAAAATTACCAAATGAGATTTTAGACGTAATGTATTAACACGAAAGACCGTGTTTGTCCACATTGCCAAACACCGAGAAGAGAGTTGAAAATACGACGCGCAGCGGAGTATTTTTGACGAATGTCGAGATATTTGGAAATGCGATCAAACACTGTCTTGAGTTTTTGATATATCTTCTCAATCGAGACTAAAACTAAGGAGAAAACGGAGAAATAATGTCCAAACACCGTCACAGTCATGATTTCCTTTGTTTAAAGTTAATGAATTAATTATGAGTTTGCGAAGAACTTAAAAAGTTAATGTAAGCAGTTACAACAGAAATCTGTGATAATTTATCAATTATCGTAAGCAAAGCACCCATTCACTCCATCACCACCCCTCCCAAAAAACCTTTCTTAACTCCCCCAAGAAAGTACCATGTAAGAAAGCACTTGTCAAAAGCCCTTCTTCACAATAACACAAAGCAAGAGATTATCAAGGTAAGAGAGTGAATCCCTCATATAGGCCTTATACCAAAGGTAATCCGTCTTAAGTTATTTTTAGACATTGTACCCTGTTCTTCTGCGGACTGATTACTTGTGCGTTGCGTGGATGTTTTCGAGGAGGATCTGTTGATGTTGTCTCGTCTCGTTTCGTTTCAAAGCAAAGGAAAACCTCCAAGGCTGTGGGGATGTCTTCTTTGATACTTTGATTACAAGCATGGGAGCTTCGCCCCTCGGTATGTTTTAATACATTTCGAAACTTAAATAGGAGTTTAAATAGGAGACGGATGTCCCCTACACAAAAAATAACAACTGAATGAACGGCAGAGAAATGTTTAGACAAAGGAGTGCAAAGTTTCCAAAAATACACAAAAAAGCAGCAAAAAACATTTGTATACAAGGACTATTTATACTTCTGTTAACTTAAGTCCTTGGCCCCGTTAAAATAAGTTCATCTGACATGAGCCCGCGATCCAATAGAAAAACCAGTACTTGGTCAGCGGTCAACTTTAAAAAACACGTGACCTCAATCGGCTCTAAACGTGAGCCCGCGATTTCGTTACGTGGCACTGGTCAGCGGATACCTTGATTTGACAGGTGTCAATTGACCATAACATGGGTGTCCAATATTAAAGAAGGAGGCTACAAATCATGGTTGTATGTTCTGTCAACCTTTTAGCTGGAGTATGGCCGCCATCTTGCGCGACTCCGTCGTCGTCGTCGTACGTACGCGCACATGTGCAATACCGGTGGCCATGATAACCAAGAGAAATCAATTCATGGGTTTCCTTTTCTTTCCTATATGGGTATGGGGATCTGCTTGAGGGCCCATCGGGCCGCCGGAGCTCCGCTATAAAATGACGGGCAGTTTCCAGAAAGTCGCTTCAGCTGTCCACACTTCGCGCAAGTAACAAACTCGGAAGAACTGGGTACCATGTCTAAAAATAACTTCAGAGGGATGACCTTGGTTATAAGGCCTATATAGGGGATTCTCTCTCATACCTTGATAATCTCTTGCACAAAGTTAGTTCAATCGTTTCACCTAATGATGGTGCGAGCAAATCCGAAATAAACGAGTTATTTTCCTTTCTTTTCCCCACCGTGTTTTCTAAAAGAAATAGAAAACAAGTTCTCCCCATTCGAGAAAGTTTGGGAGAAATCAGAAAAGCTGTGGAAACAAGCAGCATTTCAAGTTCTCTCAAACTTCCACGCCTGTTTCATTCAACAATCGGATTATGAACTCGAGGTGTGTAGTACTCTAATAGTTTTAGTAAAATTCTAACTAAATCTACTTCACGTAATGATTTCTTATTATTTCTTTATTTATTATGTAAAGCTTTGTGCTTTGATTCACCTTCTCACGCGACAAAGGTTGTCTGTCTGCTGGACATGTCGGTGAAGGGCTCCTGAACAAAGAAAATGTACATAATTATAAGAATTTTACTCGATCGTCGAAGTATGCGGGGAAATGTTGTTGCGTCTTTAATATAATGTAATGGACGAGAATAGATCTGAATTTTTTAGCATAATTTTTCTTTTTGATGTGAAGTATGTATAAATAATTCATATTTGAACTGTGGTTGAAGATGAAAGTGAAGAATGATCATCGCAGTAAATTTTCCAACTTAAGCAATTGAAAAGAAGAAGCTTGAAAAAATCAGGGCTTCAACGGGATTCGAACCCGTGACCTCCGCGATACCGTTGCGATGCTTTACCAACTGAGCTATGAAGCCACACATTGGGAGCGAGGTCAATTAATTGAGATCATGTCTCCCCGTGAGGAGTGAAATGATGTGAAGTATATATGAAATAATTCATATTTGAACTGCGGTTGAAGATGAAAGCGAAGAATGATCATTGCAGTAAATGAATTATTTCATATATACTTCACATCCTTTCACTCCTCACGGGAAGATATGAACTTAATTAATAGACCAATTTCGATATATTAAAATTCAGCCTAAAACAATAGACCCCAGTACGAGGCTGTGGGGAATAACTACAGAGTTTGTGGGGTTTATTCCCCAGAGCCTCGTGCTGAGGTCTGTTGTGTTAGGGTGAATTTTAATATATCGAAATTGGTCTATTGACCTCGCTCCCAATGTGTGGCTTCATAGCTCAGTTGGTAGAGCATCGCAGCGGTATCGCGGAGGTCACGGGTTCGAATCCCGTTGAAGCCCTGATTTTTTCAGGCTTCTTCTTTCCAGTTGCTTAAATTGGAAAATTTACTGCAATGATCATTCTTCGCTTTCATCTTCAACCGCAGTTCAAATATGAATTATTTCATATATACTTCACATCATTTCACTCCTCACGGGAAGATATGATCTCAATTAATTGACCTCGCTCCCAATGTGTGGCTTCATAGCTCAGTTAGTAGAGCATCGCAACGGTATCGCGGAGGTCACGGGTTCGAATCCCGTTGAAGCCCTGATTTTTTCAGGCTTCTTCTTTTCAACTGCTTAAGTTGGAAAATTTACTGCGATGATCATTCTTCACTTTCATCTTCAACCGCAGCTCAAATATGAATTTGTTCACGCAAGACCAAACATTACTTCCCGTTTTACTCAGAAAGCGAAAGAAATTAAAATGGCGACGAGCGGAAATGCTACCGGATTTTGTAACGCACTTTGTAACGCACGTTTTCGTGGGTTCGAGCGCCAGCTTCATCGACAAATTTAAAAGTGTTCCAATGTATCAATGCTAATGAAATGTTGGAATAAAATTGTTAACATTATCAGGTATACATGGTAAACGTTTTAAGAAAATCTATCTCGCCGTTTTTAAGATTTTCGAAAAAGTGCTTAAAATCGAAAATTGTTCTAAATTTATTATGGAAGTGATGTTGAGAAAAAGTCTCGTTCTCGAGATCAAGAAAACACAGACGAACAAAACTTTCATGGCTTCAAAACAAAACTTCAAGGCACATTTTGGTGTGTTTTGTAGCAATTTCATCAAAATGGTGTTCTCCGTTCAGTTCATTTATATTTTATTAAACAAAAAGCATGGTTTGAAATGTTTTCGCGATTTATTCGAAATCAAACATACAGAATTTTTTTTATTCTTGCTTATTCTCTTTGCCATACATTGTAATTTCAGAATTTGGCATCAGCTTTTCTACAAAAGATTTGGTTCGAACAAAATTCGTGCTTTACCGAGTTTCATTTTTTTGGTTTATCGTTTCCATGGAAATATCGATTACCTTAAAAAGCATATTCAACCAAACTCCAATCCTCTTCCAAAAACTGGTGTAATTTTCACATCGATCAAATTACGGGAAGGTTGGTGAAACGCCAATTGAAAATGCTAGGTATGGTTCAGAAAAAAACTGTATCGAACTACCTTAAACCTCTTGATAATAAGAATAGTAATAATAATAAGAATAATAATAATACATAATATTTTAAGAGGAGACCTCCAATCATTGAGAGTATCAAATGTTGAGAGTATCAAATGTTAGTTTTGAAGTTCCAAGGGATTCCAAAGATCATGTTGATTTTCTAGTCGACGAATTTCCCAATCCATAATTACATACTATAGGATTGCCATGTTCTCGAGGTTTGAAAAATTTATGGTCATACTGTCAGAAATCGATACTGAATTTCGACGGAAAGACTTCTATTCAAGCCTCCTAAGAGTATTCTATGTGTATTCAGAAATGTCAGGTATACCGAATTTTTTAGTTTACGAATATCACGAGGTTGGGCCGTCACTACATATGCGTACCCTCAGTTTGATCAGAGTTTTCCGGCAGTTAAAATTGTTACAGAAGTGTCGCAAACATGCAATTTTAAATTCCTTAACTGCGAAACCAAAATAATCCTTGGAACCACTGAGCATTTCTAAACAACGATAGACTACTTGTTTCAATCAGTCGTTTCGTCGAAATTTTGTAACAATTTCCGACTGCGTGGCATTTAGTCTGTAAGAAACCATAGCCGTGAGTCTGATCGAAATAATTATTGTGCATTATGATATTTCAGCATGCCCAAGCTCAAACGATTTGCAAGTTAAATAGCTTTCCGAATGCTGGGCATATAAAGTCACAGAGTGGAACGCATAATAAATGTGTCCACATTCTGCTTGCACTTCTGTTAAATTGCCTGAACAACATTCCGGTTGGTCTGTTCACGGTAAGCTCTGAATAGTAATAACGGTTTCACCTATTTCGGTGATTTTGTTTCTTTTTCCCGTTTTAGTGGCTTCTGCGGTTTCGCTTCAGTCGCTTCGGACGTTGTTTCGGGTACATGCCTTTCAAACAAAACTCGTTGCTCATAATTACACATTCAAATTAAGTTGAAACTCTCTCTTGAAAGACCCAACGGAAAACACACCGAATATAAGATAAATCAACCGTCACCTTTACCGATAATATTGTTAAGTTTTCTTACATATACATAAGGATAACCCAAGCATCTTTTGAAGCATGGCTTCTCAGAGATATGATGCTTGGATTATGCAAAACTGATCGTTTACCTCAACAAGGATTCCATACAGATGTTACAAAGTCTGTGTCCACATCCTACAATCTGCACAGGATCTTTCAACGGTAAACAGCAAACAGGACATTGCCAATCCTCGGGAACTTTACTTATAAACTCGTAATCATACCCGCCTAGCTCGGGTACATTTCCGCCCGTCGCCATTTTAATTGCTTTCGCTTTCTGAGTAAGACGGAAAGTAATGTTCGGTCTTGAGTAAACAAATACTTCTGTCACTTTTTGTCCAATCAACATGTGAAGCGTCATGTGAAGCCACGATTGCCGGATTCTTCGTAGACCACTGACACTCCTTTGCCGTCACTAAATGGTTTTCATTGTGATGAACAATAAACCCTTCACCCCGTGCGCTATTCTTCGTGCAGTGAGATAATATAATTGTAGCTAATTTTATGCCACTGAGAGAGGATTAAGGGTAAACGAGTTCATCCCTCATATGCCGTAAACTGCCGCTTATTTGCCATTTCCACATCCCCCATAATACTCATCGTTTGCCCCCCAAAATTTTGCGTTAGCATTGTCTTCAGTTTCTCTAGGGACGACTCTAATATCCAGGAGAAATGGGAAACAAAGGTTATGCAGAACTATGGGGGGCAAATAAGGTGTATTATGGGGTATGTGGAAATGGGGAATAAGCCCCATCTACCTGTAAACTAAAAAACCACTTCCGGCGATAAGCTGCCCCGGGGGTAAGCCCCCCTCTACCTTCCCTTGTTTTCAATTTGTTTCATTATGAGGTTTTAAAGCGTAATTACCAGTAAATGAAAATCCTTTTTCGATCAACCCGTGCAGCTCTAGCTCGCGTCGAAACGGTTTTTCTTATTCCGGTTATTAGCCCCCTCGGATATAAGCCCCTCCGTTTATAAACCCATCTTAAAGCCTTTACGAAGTTCATTATAAGCCTAAGGCTTATAAGCGGCAGTTTACAGTAGGCCTTATTCCAAAGGTAATCCCTCTCAAGTTATTTTTAGACATGATATCCAGTCCTTTGAGCTGTCCACGTGGGTAAACTGCGTCTCTCGTGATTGGCTGTTTCTAGACGCACCAGTAATGTTTGGATCCGGAATCGCACGGGAGTGATCTAAAAATAACTTACAGGAGAAGATCACTCCAAAATGCTTACTTATTTTTCGTCTTCACCTATAACAAGTAATTATTCCGCTTTTCCACTCACCGAAGTTTCAGCCTCCGAAGTGACCGCTATCCTGACAAAATTCGCCTCGAAAGAAGCGACTTCGGAGGCCGCCATTGGCAGCCAGGCCGTGTTTATGTGACGTCATTCCGTCCGACTCGAAATTGGCGAAAGGAGAAAAACCTGCAACTGACTTGGCATCCTTTACAAGGCCAGCAAAATCTATTTTTTTCCAAGCGATTATCCACGTCACTATCTTCAATGCTATCATTTCGAAGTTTGGAGCATGTTTGGCTCAAAATAATATGGCTCAAGAGCAGCCATAACCCAGATTGGTAGTTAAAAGGCTCGTCGGAAGCCACTTGGACAAAATCTCTCGGACGGATTGACGTCACAAAAACGCGGCCTTGCTGCTGAGTACTGTTCAAAATGGCGGCAACGATGTTCGAATTTTAGGCTTCTTTGGAGGTGAATTTCACAAGGAAAACTTGCCCTCTAGATGTTGAAACTTCCGTCAGTGGCTAAGCTCAGTGCAAGGTTTCTATTAGCGTTGACGAGAGATATACGTTTTTTGGAGTGACCTCCGTTAAAGTGCTACTATGACTAAAATCGCATCATTCAAATCTGAGCCATTTTAAGACATAAACTAGGAGTTCTCAATGAGAAGTGAGTGCTGCCGTTAGTAGCGTGTTTGTATGTCAATATGACAATGGGAACTGCAACAAAAATATAACTTATTTTATTTCTTAAACAACATGGTTACA
>Ga0126338_10003969_pt1 | contig 10463 bp, 6 predicted proteins | sample OrbCmetagenome_2_FD_92529 | JGI IMG/M metagenome (GOLD analysis project Ga0126338, IMG submission 92529) | Coral microbial communities from Petempiche,Puerto Morelos, Mexico - Orbicella C C metagenome | ecosystem: Host-associated > Invertebrates > Cnidaria > Coral | place: Petempiche,Puerto...
AAGGGACATTGTCTTGCATATGACTTCCAAAGTTAAAACACAAAAAGTTTAAAGACACATTTTCACTGATGGAAACGTAAAAAAGACAACGTGAACAGTGTAGGTTTGCCAGGATTACCACCGACAACCTAGCCTGCGTAGCAAGCGTTTCTGTGCAGTTCGGGAGCAAAGAATTATAGCGCGAATAATCTTTCTCTTTTTGGCTCTCGCCCCATTTTCCGCGTAGTCAAAACACCGAAAATCCCGTTCCTCGGTCTTTCTTTGCTCCCAAACTCCACGGAAACGCTTGCTACGCAGGCTACCGACAACGTGAAGTTGAATATGAAACAATTGTTGGACAACAATACAAGGATGAGAAGTTGAATGCTCGCCTCTATTGAACGCCAGTTAGGTAACACTTGTAGCTAATGTTGAGTCGAAGGGAATGACTTGACAGGAATTGTGGAGGTAAAACGTACAATTATTCATCACACGAAAGCTCGGAAAAGACAAAACAGAAAAAATTCTAGGAAACATGGCTTTCATACCTTGATTCCCATAACAATGTTGGCTGCAACTTGTTCAGGAGTAAAGAGGCCGCCTGCACTGCTAATAAGATGAGTTTCCTCAGGCTGAGAGAGCAAGAAATGAGACACAATATATAAACTTACAGTATTATACAGATATGTTGGTAAGCATGTTGAAGGTTCACTTTACTCTAACAACGTCTCTCTCTAACTGACATGTGACAGTGAACACCTTATTTTTCTGGGGAAACCTGACAAATGTTAGCAAATGCTTTAATCTCTGTGGGGCTGCTTTAGGCTCTACTTTGGCCCTGAAGAGGTTTGTTTGGATGAAATTGTTTTGGGACAGCTTTTTAGAAATCCATGTGGGTAAACATGCTATTGATTGATATAAGGCAAGCTCAACTATAGACACTGCTTGCATACATGTACATGCTTGCTAAATGTGAAGTTCACCATGTCCAATAAATATCTTTTAACAAATAAGTTATTGTTATCATTAAATAGGTATTGCCTTCAAAAGACATCCATGGGCAATGACTTTCACAGAGAAGCCAAAAATATAAACATAACACCATTATTAAAGGGAAAATTATATGACCTTACACGTGTAGTACCTTGTTCTTATTCTCATTTTCAAATCCTGGTGTGTCTGTGTCTGGTGGAAAAACCACAGAGACAGCAACATTGTATGGCTTTACCTGAAATGAAAAGGAGGAGTGAGAGTTGAGTACACTCGCACACACTAGCATTTTAAGTCTGAGATTCAGTGAAATACTAGGATTGCTAACTCAACTGCCAGTCTAATTCCTCTTGACTAAAAATCCAAAGGAATTGATTTAGCCTCATCTGACAATGCTAATAGAAATTCAACTGTTACTCAGGTGCTTTGAGGCTGAGAATATGTGCAACAATTGGATGCATCACCAAACAAGTCTGACTTGAAAAGTGTGATTAGTTTCCAGCAAATTTCTTGGAAATCATCCAAAGCTAATCCGACCTATACTCTCAGAATACCATAAGCTTGACAAGTGTCAATTATCAATACAATCAATCAATTAATCAATCAAAAACTTTATTATGTGTCAAAATATTGTTAGCTGAGGGGAAACACACCTCTACTAATTAACCATTTAAAACTAATAATACTAAATGATTAAAAGCCTACTATAAACTTAACACACACAAAAAAAATAACTGAAAATAAATAAAAATCCTAATTGGAAAAAAATTCATTCTGTTACGAGTTTTATAATAATGTTCTCCATCAGACAAACATCCATACTAAAGAAATGATAATCACACTTACCTCCATAAAAAGAGTTTCTGCAAAGCCTCTTACAGCAAACTTTGAAGGAGAATATGCAGTGAATCCAAATAATCCAAACTGGAAAAGAAAATAGTTTGACAGAGAAGACTTTAAACTGAACACTCAAAGCCTCAAACCAAGGTAGCTAGGTAAAGTCTGCATACAAGCCAAGTGGCCCATCACGCTGGAACTTATCCAGGTTTCTGTAGCATGAAGTGACTAGGAGAATTTCTTCTTCCCCCTGGGAATGCTAGTCCATCGCAGGGTTACCCTGGGCAACATTAAGTTTGCCGGTACCAATTTATACACCTGGGGGGAGAGAGGCACTGTGAGAGTAGAGTGTCTTGCTCTTGAACACAACACAACGTCCCCAGCCAGGCCTCAAACTTGAACTGCTCGATCTGGAGATGAGCACACTTAACCATGAGACCACCATGCGTACCACCCACCACCTCAAACCAAGAAATCCATCTTATTTTCAGGTGTATGCTCATAACATCAATTACATTAAAAGTAGAGCACAATGCTAATCATGAGAAATTATTACTTGATGTGATATGCAATTTCACAAGCTTATAAAAAGGTGAATTTTACATACAGTACCTGCCCACCTATTGACGAGACAAACACAATATGTCCTTTTCTTCTCTGTTTCATCTTCTCTACAACAGCATGACTTGTAAAAATGCTGGCCAAGTAGTTTGTGTTTATCATGGCCTGTAATTGAATTCAAACTTTTAAAACCATTTTCATCAGGGTGCTGAACTGAAAATTGCCTCTTACCTTTAAACAGTAGTTACTGTCGATATCTATACATGGTATTTTAACATGTTGACCATATTGTGTACAATGTACCTAGAGCTGAACTTTAAGATGCAAATTTCAGGAAATATGTTGTAAGAATCTAATTTTGTTAATCTAATTAAAGACAAAGCGGGAAGTATAACAATTAACTTTTTTTCTTTTTAGTTGATTATTTCTTGTATTCACCACTTTCTGCATTTTTGTTTTTGATATGGTAAGATAGAACAAAGGAAGTTTTATAGTGAGCTCCAGGCTATACTTATTAAAACTTGATATTTCAGACGTTGTTTTGTACTTCATTAGCATTTCTATACAAATCATATACTTCAATTAACTGGAGAAGACATCTAAGATCAAATGAAACATGTCTTCTGAAGTCAAAACTGTTGTTGTTGGTTATAATTATTTCTTAATAATTAAGTTTAAATGATATATCAGCTGGATTGCTGTTCCTTTAATGACACACTATAACATTATTTTCTCACACTTGGCAAACTAATAATACAAATGTTAATTGATATACTTTTTGACAAGACATTAACCTTAAAGTCCTCCACTGGAGTTTCTTCAAACAAGCCACAAACTGCAAAACCAGCACAGTTTATAAGAATGTCTATTGGACCCATGGTTTCACAAGCCTAAAGGTGCAATAAAGGAAAATATTCATGATTGGAATATGGACCAGTTGCTATTTACCAGTCTCATTGCAGTTGCAGTAAAATATCTGCATGTATGTCTAATAATTAAGTGGCTGAGGCTTCTGCCCCTGGAAGGTGAAGGTGGTGGTGAAAGTCAATAAGTGGTTTGGTTGGTGCCATACAATGTAACCAGCATGTTGCAGGTACTGTTCAAGATCACTAAACTGAAATCACAATTTTGGAAAAAGATGTACAATATATGTAATAGCTTCTTATTAATCTCAAATTATTAAGACTAATTAGAATCATTACAATTGATTGTTTTGAAAAAAAAACTGTGTAAAAAGATGACGCGGATACAAATTAATAAAAATAAAGTTTCCTTGTTTTGTGTGAAATACCCAAGGTTTCAATATTCTGGGAGGTCATAAACTTGCTCCAAGAATTATTTGATGAGTGATTCATGCCACAACGTAATAATTGTTTTGAAAAAGTGTGGAGTTACCGTTTTTGTTGTTGTTGTTGTTGTTTTATTTGTTTTTTTACACAAATTTTTTTGGGATGTTCACAAACCTGGTCTAATGTATTTTCTACATCTTGTGCTTCACCAGAAAGATCCACAGATAAAGCTAGGACCTGAATGGGAAGAAACATCAGTTTCACACATAACTAATACTAAATTAAATGTATCTGTTGACTAGTTTTAAAGCAACTGACAAGAATGTGTTGAGCACCGTGTTGTGGGGTCCAAAGTTATTTCTTATCACTGACCATTATTTGTTTTAATAGGTTATTTTTATGTTACCAGTTAATCATATTCCCTGAAAATATTTTCAAATAAATTCAAACAAACAAACTACATACATGACTGCATACACTTGGAAGTGATCTTATTAGTATTATTAAGAAAGCAAATACCTTTCTCTCTGGGGCTAAATGTTTCTTAACTTCTTTTAATGTTTCTTCCAGTCTAACCTGGTATTTTATAGAAAAACAGAGAACAAAAGTTTTTTTAGTACCAGGGATCCAATATATTGGTTCCTTCTCCAAGTTGTCAGCCGGGCAAGTATGCCAGATATCATACTTGCCCTGGCAGAATTTTACTTGCCCATTCAAAAGGGCAACAGACGACTGTGAATATGGATCCTGGCAGTACCACACAGTCTATTCACACAATGAATTAATGTGGGGTGACGTTGGACACGGCAAGCACGAAAATTCTCTGGCTGAATGTAAGCATCAAACTTGTTGACAAAACAAGACATTTGTTAGGAGACATCAAGCTTTATGATTGTTAGGATAGGTGAATTTTTTACTCGTTTGTCTCACAATGGAGTCACTTTGAGATGCAGATCGTGACATTTCGACTGCTATACTGCTAGTCTTCATTAGGCAATGAGGTCAATTGTTGCATTTTGCCAATTTTGTAGCCCCTTGGTTCACTGCTATTGGTGCATTTCGATCCTGCCTACAACAACAAGGCATATGCACTGTCTTTAAATCTGACAAAACTCTTAGGTCCTACTTAAGTGCAACCTAAAGACACCCTTGAACCAACAAAACAAGACAGTGTTGTTTATAAGATTCCTTGCGAATGTGGCAAGGTGTATATTGGAGAAACAGGGTGAGCTATGTAAGAGAGGAGGATAAAAGAACATGACAGAGACATGCGGCTTGCTCGTACACAAACCTCTGCAATTTCAGAACACGCCAATGAGATGGGGCATTTACCCATTTGGGACAAAGTCAAGTTTATTGATCGTGACCCTCACTGGTACACACAAAGGGTCAAGGAAGCTATCCATATAAGACTTCATCCAAATAACATCAATAGAGATGGTGGAATCGAAATTCCTGAAACATGGATACCGTAAATCCTCGAATTAACGCCTGGGACGCTTATTTCAAATTTAGGAGAAGATGGGGTGTGCTTAATCAAGGGGGGTGCTTAATTAATTTTTCCCAAATGGTGGCCTGACATGATCATTTTTTTTTAATAAATCATCTGCGCAACATAAGCTGTTTATCAACAAAAAAAGCAGATCTTTAAGTTTAAATTGTGGCACCATTAGTACTTAACGTGTTCCCAAACTGAAACAATGTACAAATCTAATACCACATGACAAAAATTATACATCCTTTGTTGTCTCAGTACTTGTCCACAAAATGGGGGGAGGGAAGGGGGGCGCTTATTCGAGGGGGCCACTTATTTTAAATTTTGGCTGACAGGAGGGGTGCTTATTTGAAGGGGGCGCTTATTCGAGGGGGGTGCTAATTCGAGGATTTACTGTACCTACAATCAGAAAGCACAACAGCCAGTCAGAATGCAGACCTATGAGGGAACAGCATCACAAAGTCGGAATAATAATGAGGATCAAAATGCACCAATAGCAGTAAACCAAGGTGCTACAAATAGCGACACGCAACAATTGACCTCATCGCCTGATGAAGACTAGCAGTATAGCAGTCTAAACATCTTGATCTACATCTCAAAGTGACTCCATCGTGAGACAAACGAGTGAAAAATTCATCTATCCTATCTTACACCACAATGAATAATCTTCAATGTACACATCTTCAATGACATTTAACCAGACATGTTTCTAAAAAAGTTTATCACTGCAGTGACAGCACTTTCTGGGTGCCAGGTTCACCAAACTTAACCACAGTGGGGCTGCCACAACCCACTGAGTCATATTAACAGGTTGCTAATTATACTATAAAAAAGCGATACACTGAGCATTAATTCGGGCCAAGAAAAGAGGGAAATGGAACTTGCATTCTCAAACTCCCAAACCTATAGCTCTCCTCACACCCATTCTAGCCAACCTTTGCATGGGTCATCACAAAACTTAGGATTTGGCTTGATCAATATAAGGACCCAGCTATTATGTTATTTTTACTGCAGATATGTTGACAATACGTTCTGTTTATCCAGCAATGAGCTATTATTTTTTGATCATTTAGCTTTTCCAGCAGTACATGTATATCCCTAGGCAGACCACAGAGAAGTTGGGGGACACAACAGGAGAATTTAAATCAATTTTTGACAAGGGACAAGAACAAGTTGTTGAAGTTCAAATAACAACTAGACAAAAGTTTGCAAGGTTTCATTAGTGTCATTAAAAACAAATCTCAAAAATATCAATACAGATATTGCACGACAAAAGAGGGACGTTCTATCATTGAGAAATGATATTTGTGTACGGTAAGAGAACTTCAATTCACTTGATCATCTCACCCTATAATTATAATCCTTCTGGAACACCTGGGAGAACACTCCCTGGGACCAAACGGATACAGAGTATCTTCACTATTTTGAATAACTTATATCATTAATTTAGTAAAATAGAATTTTAACCTCCATATTTCAACAAGACAATTCTAACATTGTATCAGTTCAGAATCCAGTACTCACTATGAATCAAGTGAGAGTGAGCCTCAATTTTTGAGGAATTGAGGAGAGTGGTATAAATCTTCCTTGTTATATCTCCCAACTCAAATAGGGTGAACATAATTGAGTCATTAATAAGTGCTTGGTTTTTGTTTGTTTGTTTGTTTGTTTTTTTTTTTCAAGCTACACGTAAGTTGTGCTTTAACCAATATAATACCAATGATTTGGGAGAGGCGTAATGCGTTTATATCATATGCCTTGGTTAGTTTTAGGAAAGTAAAATTGTGGATAATTTCATGTAAGAAAGAACAGATTGGGTGATTCCAGAAAATTTCCATACCATGCCATGGGCGGCATGAACATTTGAGGTCCCTTACGTTTAGAAATTCCAAAATGACCTACCCCATGCCCTCCAAATTCCAAAATCATTAATCCCCACTCCCTTCTTGATTTCCCTTCCTAACTTGAACCCTCTGGATTCCTTGTTTGACTCCCCACGTCTTCCAACAAAAGAGATTTTATGCTTCCACATCTTCCCAGTTGTTTTTGCTGATAATTTTCAGTTAAACAACTGTCTACAGGGCGCAATATTGCAACCAATATGATCACATGCTTTCATGACTAAATGTTCAGCAACTAAAACTTCCTCCTCTTTAGTCGCAATTTTGCAATTGGTTTTTGACTAAACTAATGAAGAAATAAAAATTTCAATTGTTTTGTGTCCTAATTACTATAAAAATAAGAACATGTATAGGCAAATCTGGCCTAATTTACTTTTGATATTACAAACAATATTCACTCAATCAGATGCCATCATAGCAGTTTCTTTATGAATATATATCACTGGCGCATGGTAACCAAGCATCTTTCATTGCAAACAAATATCTAACAAGAAATTCATCAACTTTAAGGCCTCTGGAGCCCAATGTACTAACCAGACTTTATCAGTGTTCTTTAAATGAACACGAAAACATATGCCTGATCAAATGATGCTTGTCTTGCATGTTGCTATCCGCAGTTGTCAGCTGTGTCGTCTAACCTCTATGCCTTTGCATTTCCAGTTCAAAGAACCTCCCCTTGCCCACGGAATTCCAAAAAGCCAACCGTGGTATAGGTATGGATATTTTCTGGAATCACTTATTGCCAGTGATGTGGGAACAGGGAAATCAGAGAATAGGCCATTTTCGAGTTGCCTTTTGCCTCTGTGTCAAAATGAGTCTTTGCGAAACCATTCATATGGAAATGTGTGCCACCTAGATGTACATGTTCATTTCCATGCAAATCAAACTCATTTTCATATGAAAGGTTTAGCACAATGACTCATTTTGAAACAGAGGCACAAGGAAACACGGAAATGGACTATTGGACTCCCAGTTCTCCCTCACCCCTCCGGTAGTGACTAGCAGCTCTCTTAGGCTTGTAATTCTATTTGTCATCATTGCAGCAGCTGTAATTGTTTTGGGGCTAGGGGGGCATTGTTTCTGTTGTTTGTTCTATTTTCCTCTCAAAGGGTTTCAAGCCATTCATGTCAGACCTTACGAGAGCTGCTACATGACCCATCCCCTCCCCCCAGCCACTACCACGATTTGGTTCCCACTTTCTGTACATTGGTTTCCTATGCATACGATATTTCGCCAAGTCTAACCATATTCCGCGCCAGAATCGTAACGTTGGCCCCGCATTTTGCGAGTTTCATTGCCACTGCTTTTCCAATACCACTTGATCCTCCAGTGACCTGAGAAAGATAAGTTATAATCAGCGGACTAGAGCGTGACTCGCGAGCGAACAATCAAGACTCCTGCAAGACTACATGTGCAAGAGAAAAGTGTTGCAATTGTTGGCTACGTGAAAACCTACCACCACGTGAGCCCCATTGACTTCAGTTTTCTTCCTCGTGAAAAAGTCGTAGGTAAAAATGCCAAGAAAGCCAGCAAACAAGGCAAGAATAACCAACTCCAGCATACTCGGGCTGGATTTTCGAAACTACACTTAGAGGACTGGGACAACTTCGAAGAACCGCTGACCAGATCATTTTGTTAGGTGCGTTTATTGACACGGGGAGGGAGGGACAGTATATATTGGTAAATTACTAAGAAAAAAACTGCACTAAAGAAAGTCGGAGGATTAAAAAATCCCTTACATTGATTTGTTTACGATGTACCACGATGACTAAAAATTTGCTGCAGTAAAAAAGTTCTGATGGTTCATGATGATTCTGATTGGCCTGGAGATTTACCACTGGACAAACAACACGACTTTTCTTTTTTGCAAACCTCTTAGCATTCTGGTGGGTTACCAATGATGCCTAAAAGTTATCAAGATCAGAGTTTTCTCCCCAACAATATTCGTCAAATTATGCTGTCTCCCCAGTCTGAGAAATTTCCACTTGCAAATTAAAACAGAGGTCCTCAGAAGCTATCAGAAAAACATAACAAACATTTTCAACTGTAGTTAGAAAACTTGCAGTCCACCTTTTGTCTCTGCTGAGTCTGACAAGTGTTTATTCCCATGAGCATGAATGCAAAAAGGGCAAAAAGGAGGTATCCTGCACCCTGGCTCTTTCCCATTCCCCCATTAATTGAGAACACACTGAAATGAAGTGACTCCAGTGATCTGATTTTGCACCCTTAGAAAAGTAAGATACCCTTAGTTAAAGGCATTTTTATAATACAAAAAGTGCCCCATTTCTAAATGCTCCATAATTTACAGTTAATTTTGATCCAATAATTTGAATAAATTCAACTAAGGTCATGGTTAATTTATTTAGTTTGCAAACTTCAGAGATTTTGAAGTGAAAAAGGTGCCTAGTAATCTGTCAGCTACCAGTTTTCATTATGTCCCTGGGTATTACACTTTATATCAATTTTTATATGGTGGTTGCAAGTCAAGAAAGTATAATGAAATTAAAATTTCTTTACACTAAAAAGAGAAATATATACAACAATAATATGATGATTCTTCAATTCTAGAAGTAGAAACATGGTTAATGGAAGTCTGAAAATTCATCCAAGTACGCACCACAGGGTTTGTACCCTTTTTCAAAAACAAATTTCCAGGACTTTTCCAGGACTTTTCTAGGACTCAGATTGTTTTTTCCAGGATTCTAAAATTCACATTAAGGTTACTTCAAACCTTCACGGGTGTCCTCCAGAAAAAATTTATACGCGTGCTGTTTTGAAGGAAACCCCCACAAACTATATATCAATAGAAAGGTTATAAAATGTAGAATTTGATAAAATTACATTCTTTTTTGCCGACGCTTTCCTAAGGCGGCAAAAGCCATTAGTGCCAAAACGACCGACTGAAATTCAGGTGAATTAATCAGGTATCAAATGTGATCGTTGATGCAAAATAACTGTGCAGTGTTAATCACAAAGCATCAATCTCTCAAAGCATGTCAGCATTTTCTTTCATTTCTATTGGTTATCTTTTTATAGATCTGTCAAGTCCCACTATCGAAAAATTCACATAACGTGTTGCGTTAGAGACCACCATGAGAAAAGTATATGAAATAAAAGAATTCGCCAACACGTTTTTGTTCCGTATCTATCAGTGCATGTTCTGGCCAAATTTCATGGAAAACCATCGATTCTACATACCCTATTAATTCATTTAAAGAGGGGGGATTCTCTCAAAAAACGAGTGCAAGTTTTTGCCTTCTAGGGATTTACAGTCGAACCTCGATTATCCGGACTCGTCGGGACCTCGGTAAATAGTCCGGATAATCGAGAGTCCGGATAATCGAAAACATGAATATTAATGAGATAGATATGTGAACAAAAGGTGTACAGCAAAGAAAACATCATTTTAAT
>Ga0126338_10003970_pt1 | contig 10463 bp, 7 predicted proteins | sample OrbCmetagenome_2_FD_92529 | JGI IMG/M metagenome (GOLD analysis project Ga0126338, IMG submission 92529) | Coral microbial communities from Petempiche,Puerto Morelos, Mexico - Orbicella C C metagenome | ecosystem: Host-associated > Invertebrates > Cnidaria > Coral | place: Petempiche,Puerto...
AACTTTCTGTTATAGTATTACCAAAGTGATTTTACGTGGATTTGAGACCTATTCATACCATTCTCAGTTTTTGTTTTGCCCCTGTATAGGGTATCATTTTTGGAGGTTTGACCCTGACAAGGTATCAGTTTTTGTCTGCTTTGTCCTTAAATAGGGTCAGGATTTAAGAACGTTTGCGGCACACCCCTATCTGAAAATTATAAGAGTTTGCCCCCCCTGTGTTGGTCCAAGTCCAGGTAACATAAAAGAATAATTGAAACAACTTATTGGGACAACTGTGATGAATTCCAGGATTTCATTTTTCTCTGGGCTCATGAGAGGTAGTTGATGGTGTGATAATAAAAGCTCCCTCTTGTTTTGCTCAACGGACAAAATGATCACAAGAATTACAACAAGGAGGTGAACAGATAAATACACTCTCAGATCTAAAAGAGGTTCTCTCACCATCCTTAGATGATACTGTGTTACTCCCACAAGGTGAAGAGTGAAGAGGGTCCAAGATGATCAGATTCAAGTGAAGGTCAGGCAGCAGCCTACTCACTGGAGTCAGAATTGCAGAAGGTAGTTCATTTCTGTATTGATTACTGCTTAGAGAGAAATTTTGAAAACCCCGTGGAGATTTTAAGATGTGCACAGCATTTTCTACTCTGTGGTCGACCTTTCAATGTCACAGACCCCTTGCACCATTAGATGGGGAAACAAATTTTGTCCTTGTTAACAGAGAAAACATCTTTCAGAGTGCTAAGGAGGAATATTAGTCTGTCTTTGAAGTCACAAATCCCAGGGTTACATGGGAGGGGTCATTTTATGGGGAATGTGCTGTTGACGCTGGTGGGCCAAGGAAAGAATTCTTCCGCTTATGCCTTGAAGAAATTAAGAAGGATTACTTTGACAATGGTTTAAAGGAACACCTGTCAGGTGACTATGTCTTTTCTGGCACCGTCATGGCACTTAGTGTCCTTCAGAATGGAAATATTTCTAGGTTTCTGTCTGAAGACCAACTTCAGGAAGTGTTTGGATCTGGACAACCTTCTGAGTGCCTTTTTGGTCCTTTCTTCCAATGGCTAACATTTACTCCAATACACTTCATTTGCCAAGATGTATTTCAAGCCAGAACTGTCAGCTGCTGGATGACAAAGAGCTTTTTCAAATGTATGACTATGCATTTTGCATTGCTTTCTTTGGAAAAAAGTAATCAAATTCCCTTATTAATTAAAAATTGCGGCAGTGTTTTAAGAGGATCTAAGGTAGGCTTGCCACTGTGTTTGCCCATTTGTAAACCTAACATTTAAGGTATCAGCCACCCTTCAGGACTGTCCACATGTGGATCGCTCTCGCGCTTTCGTTTTTCATATAAACCCCTACAAACCACACATGTTTTGAAAGCTTAATAGTTCCAGATTACGGCTCATTCCTTTAAAACTCTCAAAATCGTAAGAGATAGCGTAATTCAGACATTTTTTGGGAAAGCATAAGTCCGTGTAAATTCAACTCCAGTCCTGCTAAGAATGAGCCGAAGAGAATGATAAACATCGCATTTGCTTCTTGACGCGTTCTTCTAAAAAGCCATGACTCAGATTTTGACACGCGCATTTCTTTTTTAACAATAGGATAAAGTCAGAGGAGACAAATCATAAGCTGACCAAATTTCAGCCAAATTGGTCCAGGGGCTGCCGACCTGGAGTTAAGAAAGTACACTTAACTTTCCGAAATTTTTGTTCCAAGAAAAAAAGAAAATATGTTTTTTGCGGCATCTTACCCGCAATGGGATTATAACGCCTAAACGTCCATGTTGATGCTTACCAGAGAGGGATCATCTTGCAATAAGAATAGGTGTTTGACATGTGATATGGAGCAGGCCAAATCTTTACGTGGGACGGCGAGAATACACTATTTTCAGATCGGTTATCACAAGTTAGTTAATTCAAAATTCTCGTTCCACGTATAAATTAAAAAGTTGCGACAGGGCTGCATGAGTCCTGCGGTACGCAAATGTGTATTATTTGCCTTTAGAGTTTGCCATGTACTTACGCATTGTTTAGGCTCATTTATATTGCAAGATTTGTTCAAGTTTCTAAGTATTCTAAGCGTTGACATGGGTACATGAGACCAACAGCTAATTGACTAGCTAGTAGCATGTCAGTAATAATGGTATTAAACCTGTGTTTGTTTCTTTACAAGAACTATAAACACAAAAGAAGCTTTTTCTGTACCTGTTCCAATTTTGTTTGCAGGTCCATATTTTGGCTTTTTAGCCATGAAATTTCCTCCTCCAGCTAGGGGGAAGTAATTTAAGTCAACATTAGAGGAGAACTGAAGGCAAAAATTGTCATTTTTTGTAACACTTGTTTTGAAAGCCTACCATAAGTAAAGTAGTAAAGTCAAGTTTAGATAGTTATTCCTGTCCGTTTCTTGGTTTTTGGGAGAAAATTAGATTTGAAACTGCATTTTTCCCGCTTTTCAGGCCTTTTCATTGCAGGCTCGTTATGCGTGTCAGTGGTATGCGGTGAAGTATTACATGGGGAACACTGATTTTGTAAACAAGAAGAAAATAAGCAATATAGGCTGAAAGCTGTTGTCCTGTTGCAGATTTCCTTTGTTATTTCCAACATGAGTTGTGTATAGCCATTTGAGTTTGAGCCAACCTATCCTCTTGCTGAAGAACAAGTTGACTTGGAGGAAGAAAGAGAGGAAGGAGAGGGCAAAGCCAATCTTGATATTAGAGTTGGAAACACCAAAGGGTGCATTTGTGGGGGCAATTGTGTTGCAATGTTGACGGCAGAGGAATGTTTTCGCTGTCAAGAATTGGAGGCCCTCAATTAAAAGTTCGATGAGTAGGGGGGATGCCAAGTTTAGAATTGATTGCCTGGATATGGACATTCTAAATACTGCCCTTGTTGCAATTCACAACGCATGCTGTAATCCCTTTCCTGAATCCACTGAGAACAGGTTACTTGTTTGAAAATGTAGCTGCAAAAATTATTTGTTCATTGTATAATCTCCTAATTTTTAATGTTCTAGAACATGGTGTTTAGCAGTCTACTGTCAGTTTAATTGGTGGGCTCATGGCATACTGGGAAGAAAAAAAAAACACCAAGTGATTCCACCCTGCGTGGTGAAAGGAATTAGAAAGGAATTTCCAGAGGAAAGTGGTGAATATGTGGGATTCAAAGCAGCAGATATTGAGTTAAACTAAATTTGAAGACAAACAATCATAGATTTTAGCATGCTTTATTAATGTTGGTTTTCTGCCAATTTATAATTGCAAAAACAGTACTCGGCTTTGACTAATACCCTTATATTGATCTTGAAAATTGAACAGTTTTATTTTCCAGTAGTGAACTGGTTCTTTTATTATTTTCTTGGGTTTTTCAACAAGTTCAATTCACCTTAGAAATACATAATTAATAGCATGATTAAGTACAATATGCATGGTTTGTTCTGAGTTAATTTTGATTTGAAATTTGAATGAAATGTATTGCTTGCTGTTGTGTTCAATGTATAGATTGGATGGCATGTCTTTCAAAAAACTTGTGGCTTTACAATTTTTACTTGTCTGACATTTTCTCTGAACAAATAATTTTAATCATCCATGATCACAAGTATTTTGATCATTTGATATATGACCTTGCTCTTGCCTATTTGAAATAAGTACATGTTATTCAGTGTTTTTTTTTTAAATTTTTTACTGTTGCTTTATGTAGTTACAAAGCAGTTTGCAAGCAATGCTTTTATGAAAGACTTTTGTTTGGGCATTTTTTCTTGTGTTGAAATATATTGAAGCTCTTACAAGTGTATACCACATGTAGTCTCGATCAAATTAAACCATTTCTAGTGAAAAAAACTAATAATAATAGCAGTAATATTTGTTGAAGGGCTGATGGGCAAACTGGCCTGTTATTATACATGTATTGTTCAGCACACCAACATGATTGCTTTAATTAATTAAACTAAACTTGGCAACAGTTGGATTTGAAATTTAAAGGAAAATATTTTTTCCCAGAGCAAACCACCAAAAAGGTAAGTATTTTTTTGGTGTACGTGTATGAAAAAATACCTGAGTGAGTGAACATTGCCCAAAGCCCTTCAACGACCATTGCATCAAATTCATTCAAGTATCAGAAAATCTAGATGTGTGCCTTGCAATCACATCTGCTTTATCTGGTCAAGTGGTGCAAGCAATGTTGCGTAGAATATGTGGTGCTGTGAGAGTGGCACTTCTTTCAGCAGCACCTTGATTCTTTCTTTTGACAATCGCATCCAGCCATGGCTGTACACGATCCTTTGTTGTCTTCTCTATGATTGATTTAGCAATCCACTCCCTACTTCTTTTGGGGAAGAACACCTTGAAATGAAGCTCTCCCTTGTTGTCTCCCCTTGAAGCAGTGGCATGGTTTTTACTGGTGTTGGCTGTGGTCAAGGGCTGCTAGCTGTGTTCGAGCAACCATGTCCTTATACCAAAAGTGCTGCCATTTGGACAATGTAAACTATTATTTAATCTCAGGAGTTCATTCACATATGAGGCAAGCTTCACATAGGAGGCAAGACTCTATGGTGAGCAAGAGTCAAACTGGGTATCGACTGGAACTGTATCGCATGGCTACACAGCCACGTACTGCGGACTCGTGAACTCACTAACAGCATCACACTGTCACATTAGGGCATATCAAGATGCATCCAACCAACATCCCAAGTTTGTATACTAACAGAGAAACAACAACATGATATCTGTGACTCTAATTTTTTCAGAGTATACGTTTCTCCCAGAATTTACACTCAATATCCAAAACATAGTAATAATAATGATAATAATATTGACAATACCACTACTGCTACCGCTACCACTACCACTGACAGATGGTACCCACCCAAAGTGCAGAATGCGTGAGTAATTTCAAGAGTCAGTTGACCACCTTGTCTCTGGAGGTCCTGAACTCGCCAAGATAGAGTACATAAGTGAAAAGAGCAAGACTTAAAAGATTTACATAATAATAGTAATAATAATAATAATAACAACAACAAAACAAATTTGTGTTGACCTTTTGTCAAAATGAAAGTCTCATTCTATTGCTTACTTCTGATTGCAAACTATTATCATTTAAAACACCTAAAAAAGAAAAACTTCTACAGACAAAACTCCAGTTTAAATTTTGGGAAGTTCGACTGAAGAAAGTCTGTTTCTGCTGTCGAAGTCATGATTTTTCCTCATCACTTAATTTTAGAAGGTGTGCATACATTGCTTGTGGGTAGTAAAAAACACAAACACACAATTTTCTTTTCAAATAGCTGTCAACTGATGGAATCCAAATGTTCATATTTTCAAGTCCTGAAGCTATGCTACTCAGGTCTCAATGTTGGATGTTATAAGTTTGTTGCTTGCAAGAATTTGAGCAGCTAAGTGTGGATAAATATCAGTAAGTAAACACAGGCATGACCATAGCCCTGTAAATAATTTCAGCAGCAGCACAGGTAAGGGAAGAACGGGGGGCAAACGAAAGTCCATGGAGAAACAGGATTGCAAACACTCTGCAGAAAGCAATAAGCAATGGAACAAACCTTTTAGAGAACTTTTACAAAGGTCACAATGTTGAGAAATTGTCATATGTTTGAAATGCATTGTCAGTCATGCCTATTGATAGCACAGCATTGAACAGTTTGTCATAGACTGTCCAGATGTATTTACCGCAAATTTGTATCTGCATTGATGGGATTCTGACTTTCTTGACAATGAGCACTCTCTTTGTGGGAATGTTTTATGATTGTTACAGCTTCTATGTTGTAACCTAATCATGATCAACAGACTTTGGTTGATTGTTTTAAAAAGAACAGTTTGGATCATGATTGCCTTTCGACAAAGCCTAAATTTTCAGAAAGTTGTCCATTTTGCAAGATTCTTTGTCTAACAACAAGGGACTATGAACAAGCCCCTGTTCCTCTAATTTTTTTGTCCCAATTCCACCTGGCTGATATTTAGGATTTCTTGAAACTGTTTTTAATACAGGAATTTGGAATGCCATTTGTTTCAGTTTATAAATCTGCCCTGAAATGCTGCAAACACTTTTTTGTACTATCTGTTATCAGAAAACCTCTTAAAGAAAAAAGTCTACAAATCTAGCACGGATTAGCATATCATGTCGCGAGGGAAGCTTTGACATAGCTTCTAATGCAGCTCATTGATAAAAGTGACGCACTCCTCGGTAAAGCTGATCTCTCTTCCTTTCATCTATGTCACCCTCATGGATAAGTTTGTCAAGCAGTTGTCTGGTTGCAAAGGCAATAAACAGCTGCCCGTCATTTCAGTTGATGACTTTCTCCAGCAGACTTTTCCTATATCCAGACACATGCAAATACTTGGCATTTGCCACCTCCACAAAGGATGCTTCGCTGGACAACTGTGTGTGGCACCATTTTTGCCAGTGTGCTTTTCTTTGCCACCACCATTCCTTAAAAGTCCATTTTTTTGACGTTTGTTGCTTTTTTTGCGATGAGTTTTTCAATTCTTTTTTCTGCATCTACTGCCTTCAAAGAGGTAGGAGAATTGTACTCATCCATCATTATTGATTTGAATTGATCTTTACTTTTTTGGTCGCTAAAATAAATGGAATTACAGTTGATGTCTTGTTTGAGATGGAAAAAATCTGATATGGTCTTGTTTTTGACGTCTTCCCCCTTTGCCATGCAAAGACCTTGCCACAGAGCACCACCTTCATCACCGACATATGATTTTAGATGTAATCCCCGTCCTAAGACCTCTTCAGTATCTCTGTCATGTTTGCCAGCCACTGTTGGGAGAACTTTGTTAATGGCCACATCAAAAGACTGCACCATTTTTTTCACGTTATCTGAATTTTCACTGGGTTTGGCTGCAAATATACTGACTAATTTGACATCGCGTCTCAAGATGGGATCGTAAGTGGTCATATCAATTTCTGTGTAATTCTGTGCGTGGCTTTCACAGCCATCAAGGCTTACTGGTTCGTCAACAATTCCAAGGGTAATGAGTGCACCTAATTGCACCCTCTGCTCAGACGAAAGAATGACATAATTGTTGCCAACACACACCATTAAATTTTCATATAAATTTCTAGCCATAAAATCGTCCTGAACCCTTTTCTGCCCAAGGGAGACAGATGTTGGGGACCACCCCTCCTACCCAAGGCAAGCTGAACTCAACTATTTTAAAATGGGTCTTTAGTAACATCATTCCACATTTTATTTAATATCTCACTGACTACGCTTTTAGAGAGAAAACATTAGAGAAAAACATTGCTCTAGAGATAATGAGCTTTCTGATAGTATGAAAAATCTTTCCTTTTTAGGCACATGCTGCTGAACTATGTAACTGCAAAACATAGCAAAATGAAAACTTCATTACAAAAATGTCTCCATGTTGTCTTTGTTTTGAACATTGTGTTAGCTGGGCATCACTTTTCTGTGCATATAATGTTCATGTAGCCACTGAGAAAGAAAAAATAAGGCTAAAATACAACAGGCTGCTATGTTTAAATTATGAAGGGATAAACATTTGCCAAAGGAACAAAAATTGAAAGTCCTTTGAAAAGTAAATTTCAAACTTTGCGCCATTAATTACACAAGATTCTCTGCGGTATGATTTTGAAAGCAATCCAAACAAATGCGTTTGTCACGTAGTTCACAAGCCATCCTACACTAAGTAACTTTCCTTTGCTTCAAGCAACACTTACAGTGACCTTTGCTGTAGGGTATAGAGCAGTGTCCTCCTTCAATCTGTACTGAACTTGCAGAAAATTTCCTTGCAGAAAAATCGCCAATCAGATTCTTGACCAGGTCAAGGCAAAAAGCAAGGTGAGTTCTGTTCCTGTGGTGTCTCAACAATTTCTCCCAAATGTGGGCATTGACAATACAGAGGTTGACAAGAAAACACAGAAGGCAACGCCACCAGTTCTTAGACTTTCTTCCCGTCATGTAGTACCTGCGGAGTTGATCATTTAGGTCCACGCCACCCATGTTGTTGTTGTTGTATGATTTGACAACAGGAGCAGATGGAACTTCAATCATGCTTCCATCTCGCTGCCTCCTGTTCACTTGTTCATCCCCACAGGATTCTACTGTGTAATTAGAAAATAAACAGGCTTTTTATCTCTCCACACAGTGACAACCAGATTTCCTTTTCGAAGACATACTTTCTTCTTGCTGAAGGCGTTTCACTTGTTGTGTTGTTGGCGCAATGTCCCTTGAGATGCCCTGGCGGTTCGAGCAAACAGTTCCACAGAGGTAAATTTTATCTTAAGGCAAATTTTCAGCTAAAGGAATTGAAGAAAAGAAATTGTCAATGAAGACATGGTGATTTTTGCCAACCAAAGGCCTTGTTAACTTGTGAACGACTCGATATACTAGCCCTTGCTTGGTATTCACACCACGCTCCTTGCCAGTGTAAACACTGAGATCGACAACACATCCGTTCAAAGAGTCTGCACATTCCCACACTTTTATACCTCTTTTTGTAGGTTTTTGTGGCATATACTGCTTCATACCAAGCCTTCCTTTAAAGGCCATCATTGCCTCATTGCTTTGCAGAACAATTGTGTTCCTTTAAAAAAAGTACTGTAAATTTTTTGTGGCACCAGTCGTTTTCAACATATTTTCTCACTGAGCAATGCTTTTTAATGGCTTCACAGTGACGTGCACGCAACATTTAGATCGATTAAAATCCACTCTGTTTGGAGAGTTTTGAATTTTTAAATATGCGCACTTCTTGTTTGCGCATTCTAAGGAAACAAGACAGAATTGAAGTGTCCTTCTCCCACCCTTACAAACCCCCCCTCTTTTGCATGGTTGTGCTCTACCCAACTTCCAGTTGTCTAGAACCACCGACAAAGGCTCCGCATCATTGTATTCCACTTCATACTTTGCAGAACCTTGAGGAGCCAGAAGAACCTTCTTCACCTCAACTGGCTCAAGTTTGTCAGTTTCGTCTTGGTTGGCATAGTCTTCGTCCCTTTCTCAAAACGCTGATGTCCATATTGTCGCTATTCCTACCAATAAATACAAAAGGTCATTGACACTTCAGGAAGAAAATTCTCTTGAAAGCATGGAGTTTTGACAAACTACCACAACTATTTTCATATTTTATCACAATGACCCCCACTGACACATATGCAGCCATTTACTCTACGTCTCCCAAACAACAAAATAGACGTGTAATTTCATGCACACTTGTAATGAAGAATCTAAAGTTAGTATTTTTCTTTGGTGAGAGACGAGGTCCATTTGTGCATATTTTTTATGAAAACAGAACACCATTCACCTAAACCCGAAGAACAGAGCATGCAGTCAACTCTCTATTACATATTACAAGAATGATAACATACTCTTCATCAAATGGCTTTTGCTTTGTGGGTGACCCGTGGGATTTTTCTTTAGGTCTTTTAACCGTTGGTAGACATGGCTTTTGAAGCATGTTGTCATTGGAACTAAGTCCACTTACGCTGGCTATTAATTCTTCAATGCTGTCATCCTGTTATATTCAAAAAGAACATTTAGCTCAATTTCTGCTACTCTCTTGAACAATGACTGGTAATCGAGCCTAAAAGAACATATAACTATAGAGTCGAACCTGTATATAACGGCCCTCTATATAGCAGTCACCCTGTGTATAACAGTCACTGAACAACTTCCCAAAAAATCATCCCTTATATTTACAGTTAAGTTGACCTGCACATAGCGGTCACCTATATATAACAGATGCGGTCACCCTTTAGACTTCCTGAATCCACAATTTCACATTCTTTTATCTGTATGTAATCGTCACGAAATTGGGTTATGATTACTGAATAATGACAAACTTTATTCATCAGCTTGTTAAATAGCAGCCACCATGGCAGGGACCTCACAAAAATACAAATATTAGTACAATTACTAATACATGCGATTGCCTACGTCCAGTGTATGCTTGCGACATATAACATTAAAGTGCCGTCACTTTCCAACAGTTACTGTAACCTTAACAACACAACTGTAACCACACTGTTTTCACTTTCTTCATAGTTACCTGATTACTACATTGTACCTTATCCGTTTCAAATTGTTTTCAATAGATGTAAATTGAGTGATTTTCCACTTAAAAACGTTGTTCATTAGCTTTCAGTAGACTTTTACTGCACTTCCCTAAAAGTACACCACGGACATTTTATGGGCCTTTTTTTATCGTGTTTATTGCGTTACTGTTACTCATTATTGTCATCAAAATGGTAGGTAGGTAAAACTTTATTTATGCAGGGTGGCCCATTCAGCACAGTGGCTGGTATCCAGAGGGGCCCTGCTAAATACAATTTCTAAAAATATAAAACGTCTAATAGTTGAAAATAGTTATAAAAATAGAGTTAAAAAAAAAAACTAACGTCTAGTAGTTGAAATAGTTATATAAAAAGAGTTTAAAAAATTGAAACGAGTTACAAGCATGAACTGGTAGGGAAAAAAATAGA
>Ga0126338_10003972_pt1 | contig 10461 bp, 3 predicted proteins | sample OrbCmetagenome_2_FD_92529 | JGI IMG/M metagenome (GOLD analysis project Ga0126338, IMG submission 92529) | Coral microbial communities from Petempiche,Puerto Morelos, Mexico - Orbicella C C metagenome | ecosystem: Host-associated > Invertebrates > Cnidaria > Coral | place: Petempiche,Puerto...
CCGACGATGACCAAAGGCTCTCCGTTATTTTGCTTCAAAACAATAATAAACTTTTCTCTTTTCCCGAAATTTTTGCTTAAAAAGTCGAAGTAATGTGTCTGCAACATCTTTCCATCCTCAATACAAAATGAAACGAAACTGATGGTTTACAAATAGAGGGAAATCGTGAGTAATGGAAACGCCATTTTCTCGCTTTGTGAAACGAGCCGCCAAGCGCAGTTTAAACCGGATGTGACGTCATTTTTTGTTGGATGATGCCTATACGAAAATTTCAGGAGTTTTCTGCCCCGCCCCTGCTTTGTGCTAAGACACTGTCCACACTATGCCGTAGGAATTTGGAAACAGAGGTTTCACTCTGAAAATGCATCAAATGTTTTCTGTCCACACTACGGCGGTGGAATTTTAAAATGCAGCAATCACCGGTCATTTTGGATTTATGTTTGGGAAAAAGTCAGTAAGGGATCACATGATTATTGTGATGCTATTGTTTTCAAAAAGCTCTTTTTTGAAATGTTTTCCGTCCACACGAAAACGAAAATCCTGCATTTTCAAATTCCTCCAGTTTGAAAAGCATTTTCGAAAAGCTTCATTTTTGTGATGGACTAGTGTGGGCGGTGGGCCTACATGTAACTGTAGAAAGAAAGCTCTGTTTTTAAATTCCTACTATGTATGATCGTGCCAGATTTCCCAGATTTGCAGTATATACGGATCCTCAAGCCTCCCTTTAGAATTACGTACATCACTAACGGATGATCAAAGACTATAATTGCTGGTCATTGATTACTTGTTGATGACATCGATTACTCATCAATTTCATTCACTATTCATTCTGGTATTGATTACTCCTTAACTTCCTATTGATTGCCCATCGATTTTTCAATGATTATTCCTATGTTAGTCCAGGTTATTATGCTGCACAATCATAGCAAATTTCCAGCATATTTCTCTGTTTCTTCTCACTTCCCTGTTATAGGTCTTTGTCGAGAATAGTTTGCAATGATAATAATGAATAAAGATGAAATATCAGTATACTAATAGAAAAAAAGAGAGAAATACATTACATGTATTTTAAGATTTCCTGTTTACTGGTTTACATATTTGGCATGTGGGTGTCTGATGCAGAGAACCATTTATTGATGCTTCTCTTGAAGAGGTCTAAAGATATTGTATAACGAAGTTCCTCGGGAAGATCATTCCATAGAGAAGCTCTGCTGTAACTGAAGCTGCGCTTCAGGTAGTCAGTTCTTGGTTTCGGTAGACACAATTTTTGGTGTGGCGTCGGGAAGATCAAAGGTCAAATTTGCACTCGCCAAGATCTAATTTGCACTGAAGGTTAATCAGGGAAAGTAACTGAATTCATAGAAATCAAAGACCTTTCTGTTGTCTTTTTCAAAGTAAATAGGCCATTCATTACAGCACAAAACAAGTGCCAGCATGCTAATGAAGAAGTAGGCAGTTGTCGCACTTCAGATGATCATGATAAGTTAAATAACATTTTGCATTGTGACATGTACTGTGGACAAGTTGTATTTATTAATCTTAAATTTATGATCTGCAAGTCACAAGATTTATTGAGAAGCAATCAATGAAATTAGCGTCTAATCAGTAGAACCCATGACTGATTACCCATCGATTCCTCTTTGATTTCATTCACGTAATTTGTCATAGATAAGTTAGGTCTGAGAATTACAAAATTTGAGATAAAATGATAGAAAATAATCTTAAGCATGTTTCATGCAATCAGCCATTTGGATGTGTCACTTGCTAACAATTTCACTGCTGTTATGGTTGCCAGCTTGGTGTTTCACCTATGAACCCTGTATCTCCATCACGGTGCTTTGCTCTTTCAAGAACTACAGATATCCATTCACCAAAACAAGATGTAAGTATGTCAGTATAATGACCTACTCTACAGGAGTGTCTCACTCTCCCAGAATGCCCTCCTTAGGATTCTTTCTGCTTAGCCAAAAAATCCATGACCACCCTGAAAATTAAAAGTGGCCAATATCATTATTGGAGATTTGCCGACAAGACACTTTTGTTGAATTTGAGATCTACACTGAAACCACCAGCCCCTAATTTCTCATTAGTTTGAAACTCAATACTTGAAGGACCAAAAAATAAAAAGAACAAATTCTTCACCAGGATTACAACTCGGAACCTAAATTGTACTAAGGCAAAATCTACAATCCAGGACAAAAGTAGCTGGGACAGTTGAGCTGCATCGCATATGCCCCATCCCCCCTAATCAATGTCGCGTTTATTTCAACAAAAAGGGGAAAAAATGACCTGATTATCAACATTGTAAGTGGGGGAAGCGAAGAACTTGCTTCGTGTCCCAATATTTTTGTCTGGGATTGTCTGAAAGAAGAATTTAAAGAATGTCACACCACTCGCTGTAACAAAGGTTGGAGGAAAGGGGAGATGTACCGTCTCGCGGGTACAGCTAACGAGTGCTGCTAAAAAGAAACAGCATGTAACGACATATTTTACCTGGGTAAGAATTAAAGAACGTAAAGTCATCTTTCTAAATGACCTTCTACAGTAGGCGATTGATAAGTCCATGACATGACCTCCTGTTGCTTCTCGAGGGGCAAACGGCTCACTTGCTTGCCCCTAAATTCCAACTGTGCACTAGATATTGTGTTTGAAAAGGATGTTTCTATTTCCTTCACTGAAAAAGACGACCTTGTCTACGTCTTTAGAGGGGTGGTTGATTCGCGCGAAACGGAAATGATGCAAATTCGGTTGAAACAGTGGGTACCGAGCAAGTGGATATTTTCGCCTTGTTCTCGCTGTTTCGCGGAGTTTATCTGTGGACAGCAATAAAGCGTTGCTGCTACCTAAACGCGATTTGATTATGCATGTCTCTCTTTGTTTTCTCCTCTAGTACCGGAACGCGCATAAAGCAAGGTGCGTTCTCGACTTCAGAAGTGTCATCGGGTTGACTGCCGCGATTAACCCTCGTGGTAAAACATTTTGTTTCCAAACTGCTCCATGTCATTCGAATTATACCTTTTTCCGCTCTATAGGAATTGCAAAAACTATTTAACATTGTCTGGGATCAAGAACTAGCAAAACAGAGCTTTGCGAGAAGGTTTATATGGTTAACCGTTCAATTGAAATAGAAACGTAGTTAACTTATTGTCTTCGGCAAACGGTTAACCTTATTTCAAGTGTCCAACTCTACTATTTTACCACCAAAAGAAATTGCTTCCATCTTGCATTTCAAATAACGTGAAGTGAGAAATTTTTGTACCTTCTGCCAATTGGGAAGAACAGCGAAGGTTAGGTTGCAAAACGTTGATTTTCAAGTGGTTAACCGTTGTGGTTATTCGTGCGCGTTAATTACATACATGGCACCCGAAAGTTGTCGTGTCGCGTATAATCATGATTTATCTGATAACTGTACACGTATAGGCATATCAGTGGGTTTCAGTCAATTTATTTGACACTATTCCGTGAAACAACACAAAGATCTGCTACTTTGCGAATTAATAATCCTAGAAAATATCTTAAATAATAGACACGAGCTCAAACCTTTCCTAAAACGCCATTTTGCTTGAAGCAGATCACAAATTTCGTTCTATTACAGGCGGTTACGAGTTATATTCCACGAATATCTACACCGAGCCTTAATCTAGATTAACGTAGGAAAATTCTGCCCAATTTCCAGAAACAAAGTGTACGTCATTGACCCGAAATCAAATTCTAAAATACTGTGACGTCACGACAATCGTTCGCGTTACCTGCATTGGAAAAGTCTTCGCATATCTCTTTCAGACAATCCCAGACTAAAGTAGCTGGGACAGTTGAGCTAGATCACGTATCCCCCATCCCCCCTAATCAATGTCGCGGTTTTTTTCGTTTTTTTTTGTTTTTTTTCATCAAAAAGGGAAAAATCACCTGATTATCAACATTGTAAGTGGGGGGAGGGGAGAACTTGCTTTTTGACCCAACTTTTTTTGTCTGGGATTGAGGCCTGAATCTTAAAAGAGAAAGTGGTTCAAAGTTATTTGAGGTAGAATTCTTGTTGCTCAGATCAGGAAAGTCCAGTTATGCTTCGGATTGAATATCCAACATAAATAGTTTTCCTACGACATAATGGATATTTGCTAAACTTTGTTATTAATATCCTCATTATAGGCTGCCTTTATGACCTCTTTCCAAATCAGCCATGGGACCAATGACTCTGATCACAGATTCCAAATCAATCATCCTCTGTCAAGTCAGCTGGAAGAGGATCACAAGGAAGATCTCACTAGTTTCCGGCCATGCTCGTATGACAGTATTGGACAAGAAGCAGACAGAGAAATTGATGCACCACCAGTTTGCTCCACATCTCTTCTGTTTTCCCAGTTAAGGTTTGTGAAAGATCCTTGGAGATAAACCTGCTTTGTTAGTTGTCCTCGAGAAGATTTTTGTGGTAGGTCTTGACTTTGTAAATAATTGACCATAATAAATAATTGAAAATATTCATACAGGGTGCCCACTTCAGTTATAAAACTGATACCAATGTGAGCCTTGTAAAATAAAACCAAAATGGAAGGAATAGATTAACCCTTTGAATAACAGCTACGCATATATGCGTAATTAATGGTCGTGCTCTTTGTACCACTTGTGACGTCATCAATTTAAACGTCATCAGACATTCTTGATAAGCAGATAGTAGTACTAGGCTAGGCCTTTCTGCACAGTGGTCAGGTTTAGATATCGACGACATTCCGACGTCGCAAATCGAAAAACAGCGTTATCAGTTTTGGTGCAAAAACGGTGATAAAATGGTCCACTACGCCTATGATTGATCAAGGTCCATTTCTAGGCTTCGCCTGTAATTAACATCCAACTTTTCACGGCAGCCAGAAAGAACATACAATGCAAAAGGTAGCCAGTGTAAAAGGGCCGAGAAAAACAGAAAGGAAAGGGGCATCAAACAAAATTGAGAACGGTTAATGGCAAATGGCTTATGCACATGCCCGGAATTGAAATTTTGCTCAGTTTTATACCTGATCCTCGAAAAAGCTCTCCTTTTAGTAAAAAAAGGCTTTCTTAGCAAAACTTAGGCTTATTTAGCGTCATGGCAGCTAAAAAACCTGACTAAACGGTTAAAAACGGTATTTTTTGGCAAAAGTTTGGTATTCAAAGGGTTAAAATAAAAAAAAGGAGAAAGATAAAATTTTACGATAACTGCAGAAATTCTTGCACGCTCATTGGCTAATTTTCATTGTCAATAAGCGGATAGACACATGAATTTATAATTAATGGATGCGTCAACAAGCGATAGCGGGCAATTTGACGATTTGTTATTGTAAAAAACAAATTGACGTCAGTTTTTCTTGCGTGTGTCCTGTTATTGACAGTGAATTTCGTCGTAACATTGTCAGAGTGGTCTCCGGATCCACTCGGCTATCGCCTCATGGATCCACAGCTACTTTGACAATGTTGTGGCAGAATTCATGATCAATAACAGGACAGACGCTACTTTTCCTCATAAAACACACAACTGTTCATATGCCTCTTGTGACTCCTCATTGCTGCTGATGGCCAATTTTTGGAGATAAGGAGAAAGGAACTAAAATGCCAGTGGCATTTCGTACCCCTACAGCACATGTTTTAGGCTTCATGCCAGCATAGTTTTCATTTTGATTAAGAACTGAATACTTTGCTTTTTTTTCTGTATTTTGCTTCCATTTATTCCTTTTAGTTTTTTTTTCATACAGAATCTGAGTGGACTTACCAATGAAATTAACAGCTGCCTAAACTTTGAGAAGTTTCATTTAAGCTCCTTAATACGATGTAATTTTACAAAGGTTCTAGAATCATCAAAATAAATACTCTCAATACTGCTGAACACTTTGCCAGACAAAATTGTCAGCATGACATTATTTTGGTGGATGCTGAGGACAGAGAAATAAAAGCTGCTAGAGGTGGATATTAGTTTGAGAACCTTAAAGTATATTGCTCTTTACGTGACTGGCATGACATAGTTCAACCTTTTGACAAGTAGTCGCACAAATAAGTATGAGGATTGCGTGAGTCTGAAGGCCAGCAGCAGAACTTTGCTGGAATTTCTCCAATATATTATTATTATTATATGATTTATCTGCATACTTGCACAGATTAATTGCCCTTGTTTATATTAATTTAAGTCCAATATTGGCAATAAATAAGGCCAAAGAAAATTAATTTTAGACTAAGAAAGGAATGGCCTTCACAAAATCAGGAAAGCTTAAAATCAAGCTTTGAAAGTGTAATTACTATTTTTCTCGAAAAACAACTGTCAACCACTTTCACAAGCAGTCTTTAGAGGCACACAAAGGGTGTTGTGATTTATAGTTAGATACAGCGGCTTGAGGCAATCTAGTGAATGGTAGGTCTCAGCTTTTTTCATACTTGCTGGATTGGATTTCTTTCGAGTACAAGTACCAGCAATATTTACCCCAAAGCATGCAAATACTGTGTTTAAATTTGTGTCAGGATTAGGGTTAGAAAGGAAAAGCAGGAGGGGAGCAGGCTCAATGAATTTCTTGCTCACAATACTTTTTTTTTAGGCATAACATGAAGGAACTAGATGCTCTTCGGCAAAGTTTAAGTGTCAAATTACTATCAAGTAATTCAAGGAGTGACCCTGGAAACATTCAAGAACAGCGTCCTGTCATTGACCCACCACATTGTCATTTTGCTGGTTCAGATGCAACTGAAGGAAATAAGCCTTTAAAAACTTTGGAAACAGTGGAAGTCCATGATATGGAACACAAGTTGCCTAAATCAAATTTTGAAGAAAGCGATCTTAGGCATGATGAAAATAGTTTGATCTCTAATGATGGAAGCAAATTGTTGCCTCTGATCTCATCTCTAGAAACAGATCAAGCTCATGCCTCTGTTGACCACAACCAAACCACCAAAAGAACTATTGATGTTGTGCTAGATAATGGAGCAGGGGCCTTTAATTCCAATAACATTCTTCGTTTTAAAGGGAAGGATGATCTGCAGCATGATCCAATAGAAGACGGTAGCTTCAGTAGCGAGAAACAAAGGACTTTGGCTGAAGAACAACAGCCATCTGTCGATAGTGAGCTTAGTGTAAGCGATATTTCAGGAGACCTTTCAGTAAGTGGATATGTTAGGGATAACACAAAAAGCACAAGGTATGCTGATTTAAAAGACAGCTGGCTTAGCAGTGAAGAAGAAGATAATGCAGAAAGTAGCCAGTCTGAAAAGCCTGACTTAACAAGTGCTCTTTCTGCATTCACTATGGAATGTCTGAATAATGCTGCAAATGCAACTAATGTTCACTGTCGTGGTATAGATTATCATGCCAGTGATCATGACGATAATGGTGATGAGGACTGTGTAATGCTGAGTCATGTGGATAGAGATCAGGCTTTGGAAGACTATGATGTTGGAATTGGGACAACTGTTGTTGACTCTGCCACTGCAGTCATGACTTCTGAAAGTGACTATGAAGATGAATATAGCTCATATAACACTTTAGATTCAAGGGGATGGCCAAAGCAGGCTTTACTGTCGAGCCATCATACTTCATTTAAACAGACCAGCGCTGCTATTTTGCCAAATTTCTTCATCCCATCAGAGCAACTAGAAGAGGACATGAGGGCACTTAGATTGGGTTCTTCAACCAAAAGTTCACATTCCAAACTTTTAGCTCATTCAGAACATTTGAAAACTCATCAACAAACAACAGAAAACTTTACTGAGAAATTTGCCAAAAGGCAGCCAGTTTACAAGGCAAGGAAGGATGAAAAACCTCCAGTCTCTGATGCAGAAGTGAATCGAATAGCCAGAATTTTCAGTTTCAGTTTTGGGGGTGAATCACAGACCAAGAGCAGTTGATTGAACTTTTCTGATTTTAAAGAGAGAAGATATTAAAGCACTAGAAACACAGTCACACAGACTGCAGCTTGCAGCTTATCTTGACATGATAACCTGCTGGGTACATTTTATTTGTTCAGGAAACAACCTAGCAGGTTATTGTTTGTAAACGTGTGGATATACTGGGAGTGGTGACTCTTAGGCCCTGTTCATACGCCGTAATCAGTCTATTTACATCTAACTGCAAGAAGACAACTGATAAATTGGTTCAAATGTCGTACTTCACATGATCTTTTAAATTTCAACATACAATTTCAACTTCCAACTTTTTGTATGCCATGAAATACAACACAACTTGGGCAAAAAGCCCAATTGCAATATTCAGGTTAATTTACAAATGCAATGTTCACACGTAATTCAAATACAAGCAAGAAAACTATAATGAATACACATCAATTTTGATGCTGTTTACCAAAGTGGCGGCACTTTTACACACTAGCCTGAATTTCAGCCGCCTCCTCCGCTCGCTAAGTCGAGTGACTTAGCGAGCGGAGGAGGCGGCTGAAATTCAGGCTAGTTTACACACGAGAACAGGAAAACATAAAGTACAAATATCGTCCACTTCCCTGACGAGCGAAAACCGCCATTTGGATGCCCTGACGCACAATTTATACTTCTGCGCCTACTCAGGTCTTCAAATACATTAAAAATACATTAAATTTAATTTATGTATGTGGTTCGGCTCGTGAAGATCGGGGTCTAAATCAAAGCCGGTCCACAGCCGTTATTTCCGGCTGAGCCAGGCGTGAAGAACAGCTGAGCCGATCCGAATTCAATCCGGCCGTTTCGAATTGATTCAGGCGCCATGCTTCACATAAACTTAATTCATTGAGTTCGATTCGACTAACGTGAAGTACGGCGTCTGAACCGGGCCTTATCAATGGTAAATGCAGGCATTGCTAGCTAGTTAAAATTTGGTGGAATAAGTCATTCATAAATGATTTCATGTGTACTGGTTACCTCTAAAAACTAATGTAAAATAATATCCAGAAACGTAAGTGACTGTTAATAGTACCCTTTGATGAAGGGTTTTAGCTGAGGATCATAACTAAATAAATAAAACATTTGTTTACCCTTGGTAAGTGGTATAATGCAATAAATTATTGCTAACGATCGATGATGAAGATGAACATGATAACTCAAAATTAAATTATCAGTTGATTAATTAACTTGCTTGCGTTAGATGTTACACTAAGAAAATAACACCTTATTCTCACTAATTTTTGCACGCACTTAATTTCCCGAAATACCGGGAGCTGCATTTCGTTATTATTTTTTGCAATTCCAGGGAAAAAACTATATATTACATAGATTTAATTTTGTGGTTTTCCTACTCCTTTAATCTCCCTCCGCAGGGGTTTAAAAATGTTTTGAAGTAGGCGTCTGCAGTGGGAAGAGTAGGCGGCTGTGACAAGTTAGGGGCCGCAAGGCCCCTCATCCTATAGGGGGTCTGGTGGCATGCACCCCTCCCCCAGAAAATTTAGAAATCTACAATATAGAAGCTAGGGAATGCCATTTTCAGCATTCAGAGTTAGATAATGATCTATCAGTGGTAAAACTTCATCGATTTTCTTAGGTGGCGTTAATTTAATGAAAACTAGTCAAGGAAGCAGAGATTTAAATTGACCACCGCGTTGTCTTACTTTACAGAGCAACATGAAAATTAAATAAATCTTTGTAACACGTTTGTCTGAGTTAGAAATGTAAAAAATCATTTAAAGCGTTTCCAAATCTCACATTTGTCATTTATAAGATTAAATTAAAGCTTAGGATTATCATCTTCAAGGAGTGAGAATAAAGCGATAAAATCATCACATTAGTTAAAGCAGGACTCGAAATTAAAAAAAATCCTGAAGTCGCCATTTGGCGACTAAGGTCATCCACTTTTTTTCTCACCGACCCAAATTTTTGGCATTTTCAAAAAAAATAATGTAACGACGTAGTCAAACCATTTTTCACTTTGAATAATTCTTTTAATCTGAAAAATGAGCATACAAAAACCTAAACGTAAATTACGTACCCTCCGTAGGCATACATGACCTACTGAATGCTCAAGGTTTGCAATGCATTATAGGGCGATTTCGAATTGGAAGTTTTCCGACGTGAGAGAATCGTTTTAGCAAAGAAAAAGGATTGGATGCTTTAAAGGAGCTCAGTCACGGTTTTCACATTTTGAAAAGTTATGCCTAAATTTTTCAAATTCATCGTTTGCAATCCGTGTCAATCTTCGCCATCCTTGACCATCCTTGTTCCTTTTATGGTTTATTATTATCTCTTTGACGTTTTTCTATCTTAGTAAACTATTATTTTCAGGTTTCCTTCCATTTAAAGGAGATTTTGTACGTGGCCAAAAACAAAGACAAAACACCGTGACTGAGCTGCTTTAAGCTTTCTTTTCAACAAGCTTACTTCCTATTGCAAAAACAATTATTGCTGCAAAATTGATTGTGGTAAGACAAAATGCCGAGCTTGTTTGTCGCAAGTATGGCAAGCCAATTGTAGCAATATTCAATACCTAAATTCAATTTCAATTCAATTTCAATTCAATTTCAATTCAATTTCAATTCA
>Ga0126338_10003973_pt1 | contig 10461 bp, 3 predicted proteins | sample OrbCmetagenome_2_FD_92529 | JGI IMG/M metagenome (GOLD analysis project Ga0126338, IMG submission 92529) | Coral microbial communities from Petempiche,Puerto Morelos, Mexico - Orbicella C C metagenome | ecosystem: Host-associated > Invertebrates > Cnidaria > Coral | place: Petempiche,Puerto...
GATACATTTGTGGTAACAAGAGAAAGGCAAATGAAAAGTCTCACCTGTAAGAGATGTTGTTGCTCTGTCCATCCATGTATCCCTGATTTATCTTTCATATAAGAGACATAAGTGTGAAGTTCCGTCAAATTACCTGGTGCCTTAAAGGCTTTAGCTGCCTTCACATCAGCCACTGGAAGATAAAAATTTTTAACCCAAATTAACCAATATTCATTAGTTTGTTTGCTTGTCTGTTCTGGTTTCTTAGAGGCTGACCATACAGGCATAGGCAGTACATTTCATTTTCCTGAATGAAATTTATTTCATGCACATTGTTGCAGTGCATGCAAATGTCATACATAGTAGTCAAGTGTTATTTTTTTTTTAATATACACTTCTTCCTGTGTTAGTTTTAAGAGTATTGTGCCACAACAAGACAATAGGGACTTAAAGCAAATTGCTACAGCTGGCACTGATATGGCTGCTGGAAGTGAATTCCCCCCAAAATGAGACACTGTGCATGTACATCGGTTGCATCCAACTGCAGCGTGAAATCTGACTACGTGAGTCGGGATGTTTTGCCATAGTGGCTACCATGTCATTACTACTATACATAACAGCATATTGAACAAAGCACCATGGGCAATTAGGAATCTTATTAATTTATGCTCATTTAAAATAAGTACAATCTCAGGTGCCAAGAATATGTTTTATCTTTACCCAAAGTTAACACTACCAAATATGGACTCAAGTCATGGAGATATTTTGCAGCCAAGAAATGGAATGAACTATCAAATGACATTGGAATAAAAGTAGGCACCAATGAAATAGTAAACAGAATTAGATCACTAAATTTCGGGGATTAGTAAATTTGTGACATTAGTTTCAATATGTGAAGGTGAATTAACCAACATGACACGAGTGTGGGACAAAGAAAAATTCCGAGTCCCCGACAAGAATCGAACCCATGACCTCCCGAACACCGCGCGGACGCTCTATCCACTGAGCTACGAGAACTCATGGAGAGCAAGGTCATTTAACTGAGATCATATATGACAGGTGTCCTGCATACTGCTAGGATCAATGCTATCGAAGTCATCATGAGTAGTGATAAGTTAATAAAGATGGTGAATTTTAAGCCCAGTGTTTGGGAGGTCATGGGTTTCGATTCCTGTCGGGGACTCAGAATTTTTCTTTGTCCCGTGCTCATGTCATGTTGATTAATTCACCTTCACATTTCATTACCGAGCTTAAAATTCATCATCTTTATTAACTTAGTTTTAATAGTATTTTGACTGCGGCGGTAATATTGTAATAATAGTTTTGAATAGTTTTAATCAGTATTTAATTTGTGACTTTTACCTCATGAATTGTGATATTAGCGTTGTTTAGTTGTTAGGTTCTCGTTAGTTATTAGGTGGAATACCTGTAAACTAGCTCTCAAGCTAAGCGTATATCCTCGTTAAATAAAGCATTCATTCATTCATTCATGTCAGGTTTATTTCACTTCTCTGGCCCTTTTCAATGGACATCTTGGCATTTTAAGAATTCCATTGGATACTATATCCTTTAAAGTCAATTTAAGTCAAAGATTGTGTCAAGGTTGCCTCTCATAAGCTTGCAAATCCGTATCCTGAATTCACGATAAGTTTTGGCAAAGGTGTTGGAAAGGTGAAGTGAGTTTTAAACTGAAATATTCGTGTTGAGCATGAGGTTGTCTTTCTTTGGATAAGTTTGCTTTGAGGGTTTAGTGAAGATGTTTTATATCTGGATAACTATAAGTCTTACGATGCTATTTTGCTTCTTTGAGTATCGATATATTTCTGTTCTTCACTCAATATTCTTTGAGATATTGTCTCTGAAACTATATATTAATTTTCATCCATCAAATTGTTATGGTACAAACTGTATGGCATTCGCTTTCACTCAGAAATAATCTCTTCGTCCTAGGAAGGCAAATAACGGCCAGCATCCTTTGAGCGAAGCTATTTAATTTGGCTGTGAGAAACTAAAAAAAAGAGATTTTAAACTCCTGAGCCGATATTTCTCTCATCTTTGAATTTTGCTTTGCTAAACTTAAAATTTGGCAGACCACCGAGACGTACTCTCCCCAGACCTTTTCAGTCATGGCAGCCATAGTAGTACCAGCCGTAGTGATTTGCTTAAATTCTCTAATGATTATTTATACAGCTACACTGTACCTAATTGAAGGTAAACAACAAGCTATAGGCACACAATAAGCTCATGAGTGAGCTCAGAATGCATGCACACACAAAACATGTTTGACAAAGCCATCCAAATGGGAAAATGTTTCACTGTGTTTGATCAAATGCCTGACTTCATTCAAATTTTATCGAACATGATTCAACATGTTCAAACATGGTGTTCAAATGGGAAAATGTTCAGTCCAAAACAATGTTTGTTCACCAAACAATGTTTGAAGGTGTTTGATTGCCAAACATTTACTGTTTGGACAGAGGTTAAAGACTTTTTGCATGTTACAGAAAAATGGAACAAACATTTTCATTGATGGCACCAAAAAATTGCTATGTACACGCACATAATAATTATTCTTCACAGTGCTCAGCAACTTTCTGATGGGATGCCTTCATTTTAATTTGACCATTGAATTCTAAGACATCTCAGGGTGGAATTGATATCATTGCAAGAGTAGACAGTGTAAGATTCTCATGCCAACACAATTGATATCTCCCTCCAAACATCTTTGATCTAGACTTTACCTCTATGAACTCTTTGAACAAATTGTACTGTAAACACCAGCAGATAAGCCGCACTCACGGAGAAGCTGCACCCAGAGTTTGGCAACTCAAATTTTGGGGAAAAGTTTTTGGAAGGAAATCCAAATATTTGAAAGGTGGATTCTTGAAAAAGATTCTGTACATGTACGTACATTTCTTGATTAAGTGAATGTAAATGTTAACCTGCGTAAACTCACTAACATTGAAAACAGAGAGTATTTCAAACTAACACCCCTACCTATAATTTTAGTTCTGCAATAGTACGGTCGTGATGTACGTTATTTACATGTTAGTTTATACATATACTTATACTGTTAATATACTTTTCTCACCTAAAACATCAATGGTGGCTGAAATATCACCATAGCTACATGAGTAAGTTCCAAGAATAGCAAGTGTTACATTTGAGAATGAAATGGCAGTCTTTGTCATATCACTGGACCAATAACGCATTCTCTTCACTTCCTCTGTCTTGGGACCCACTTTATACCACTTCACAAGTTCATCTTTTTTCTCCCAAAGTTCTCCATCATTTGGTAATGGTGGTAAAACATTGCAAATCAATCTAAGTATGCTTGATGAGTGTTTACTGTCCATTACTACCTCTGAAGTGTCTACATTTTCCTGTCTTGGATTATCCCATAAATAGCCAACTTTCACAGACGTAGCATTTATTATCAGAGATGATAAACCATAAACCAAGCCTGTTCAGAAAAATAAGAGTTAAATCATTAGCAGTAATGGTTAATATGCCGCTTTCAACAACAAGGATGGCTCAAAATACCATACTTGTCAACATTATTCATTTATTTATTAACAATTGCCTTGCAGTAATGAAGGTTGGGTCACTGCCTGAAACATCATTCAAGGAACTAAATGAATGTTCTTTTGACAGCCAGCTCTGCTGTAACTATAACATTACATACTGGCCTGAAATCATTCTCACTAGCCACAGAAAATTTATCCTCTTGCAATACTTCCATAATTTGAATTTACTCAAAAAGTTCCCAAACAACCTCACATGCCTGTCAGGCAAGTAGCCCAACTGCAAAATCCACTAGCCAATGGGCTATGAGACAGTACTTTCTTTGCTCATTGAAAGTAAGTTTGGAGACCCCTTAAAATTACACAAGAAAAGTGGAACAGACTATACAGAGGTATTTTGCATATTTTCCTACCAAACCAGATGTTTTTAACCAATAATTGATAAAGTTTTCAACACATGTGGTCACATTTGTGTACTGGGTAGCCTTACTGTCCATGCAGACATAATAGTCTTTATAAGACTGTGGTCTCAAGTTAACATAAGGAGAAAAATCTCCTTTCTTTCCAAGAAAATACAGTACATTTATTGGGTACTGTACGACACTCTATCTTAGTTCAGTTGAAAAGCGCCTACTTTACGTCTGAAATTAACTTTTGCACTACATATTGAAACTGTTTTCTTGTTATTACTATTATTTTATTTTAATTAACACACAACAAAATACTGCTGAAACTACTTACAATGTGAACTACTACAAACTAAAATTCAATTTCTATCCATTACTTACAATATTTTCATTTAACCTACTTACTTATATGAAAATATTGTACATATTAATTGAAACTGTCTGGAAAATCCATAACCATTTTCAATTTTGAAAATGCTGAGTACTAGTTAGAAATCAAAATATATATAGCTATGTGTATTTTAGTAGGCTTCAGTTGAAAACTAAATGATGAGTGGGTTAACTTTATGTTAGCTGGAACAGAGCTGTATTAAACTCCATATGTCCTCAAGATCTGAGTAACCTCCCAACCTTAGGCCCAGTTCATACGTCGCATTTCTGCCACGTCAAATTCAATTCAACGAATTAAATTCGACAGAAATTCAACGTCTGAATCGGCCACTGCATTTCTGCCGCATGTTCGACTGGTCTTGTCGTACTATCCGACAGATCTAGAAATGTAACACCAATTCAAACATCAAATTTCTGCCGTGTTGAATCTAATTCATACATCATGTTAATGTATTGAGTATGCGTAAATTTGGTCCCGCCAAAGAGAAGGAAGAAATTTGGCTATTCTCGTCCCAATGCAGTCTGAGCTTATTGCAAAACAAACTGCTGCATTGTCAGCCTTCTCCTTCTCATTCCATTGGTGGATAATTTTCGCAAAATTAAAGTCCTTCGTCCCTCAGTATCTCGGACAGTCATATTGAATACTCTACATTTCAGACATTTTCTGTTGACCGACATACCCGACAGCATTAATTCTGAATTAAGTTCAACACAAGTGCGACGTATGAATCGACAGTCGCATTTCTGCCGCTCTTAATTGAATTGAATGCGACAAGGCAGAAAAGCGACGTATGAACCAGGCCTTAACTTCGTTATATCTATCTTCAGATGTACTAATATAAAATGTAAACTCGCATGGTATCAACAAATAGTGACGTTCTCTTTAGACCACTTTAACTACAATGATCAACCTTCGATTGTTCGATTTAAATGTTTTTGTTTACCGTTGTTTTTAATGTTTTTTTGTTTTGCTACAGTTAGAGACAGATAAATGACATTGCGTTCCAGTAACTTATTTACAGATAAAGGTAAAATGAAGAAATATTGGTTCTCTAGTTCAAGTTATTCGTTTTTATGAAACAACAATGGCAATATAAAAAGCTATAAAAGGTCGCGTCATTGTTTTCACTATACGGCCGCAAAGAGCCTGCAGACGTTTACTCCGAAACAAGCTAGGTGTCATAAACCTTTGCCTTTATTGACTATATGCGCGTTCATAAAAGGGTTAGAAAAGTTTGATTAGTGGCAAAAAGCTTATTACTTACCGTTACTGGCGAGAAATGCATAAAAAATTCCAAATTTCCAAACACTTTTTAACAACGCCATTGTCTTGTCTTCAGTCGTTTACAGATACTCTTCTGGAATCTGCGCCCGCGACGATGGCCTTCTGTATAGCCCTCGTATCCCAGCGGAAATTTTTATATTCAATCCCAGTCTCCTGCTCTCCGTTTGGGCCGCTCGCCCGTCTTTTGAAATTACTTGCGCGATATTTAAGAAATAGAAAACATGTACCGTGTTTTTATCGAGTTTTAGTAGAATTCTACTAGTATACTAATGCAAATGCTGTAATCTGATTGGCTGAGCCATTGCACACTATCACCCATTAGTGTGCAGTGGCTTGGTGTGGTTGAAAAAATTACAACGTTTCCTCGTTTCTCCGAAGTTTCGAAAGAACATTTAGTAACAACTGAAACAAAATTCCTAAGAAGACTAAAAGGAGAGCGTTTACGGTTTCTGGAATTAAAAAGCTCGAAATTTTTAAAAGAAACTGATAAACGCGCACACACAACTGTAGATGTCAAACAATTAGATTATTCGCTCTCGATTTTTATGAGGCGACAGTTGATGAGGCCGAAGGCCTCATGAACTATCACCTCATAAAAATCTCGAGCTCATAATCTAATTGTTAAGGTGGCCAAATACAGTTTTCAAGAGCCTATGCCTAATTCACCATTACTTTTAAGTTATTTATGCTTTGGCGCTCGTTTTTTGCAAGAGTCAAGGTTAACCACAGAAAAGTTTATTCTCGCAGTTTGACTAAGGTGTGTGGTGTTGCCATGGCAACGGGGCTGGTTAAAAACAAGGCTTAAAAAATAGTTTTTGTTTATTTAAAAAAAATCCAGTCGTTAGACTTTTTTCATTTTTTGTGTTCGGCCCCCTTAAATAGAAACACGATTTTTAACCAATCAGCGCGCGTATCTTCTTGGAACTGTTTTCTAATCACGAAAAATTATACTGTAGTTGCAAGCAGTAAGCAATGTACTTGTAGTGCAAGCTAATCAAAGCTAAAATAGTGCACGTGCCGTAATGTATACAGAACAAGAGGTATCAAAGAACAAAGGCCCGCACCTGTAATCCAGTAGGTTTTCAGCAATGGAAAGTCTTTTGTATTCTAATACTGCGTCATTACTTTGTCCTTAAGCTTGGCAAATAGGCCACAGTGACGTCTTTGGCAGAAGGAGAGAGGCCGTGAGGAGGGGTTGATAAACGCCAACTGGAAAAATAAATTTCAAGTTGTGACCTGAGAGATGGAAAATAAGATGACTGTGACATGTGAGACCTCGCTGCTAATACTTATAAGTCTGTTCCTTATAGTAGTTGAAGGACGTTTAAAGTCACACTTTCCCATGAGCGAACAGAAGGAAGAATCCAGGGGAAAAGGCAAGGAGACAGGTACACGGTTCTTATTTATCTTTCAGTTTGTTTTATTATTCTTCTCTTGATCGTATCAAAATAATTTGCCATAAATTAGCTTAAGAGTTTTTCATTCTAACTAAGTACGCTTGAACAAGACCAGCCAAATGTCAGTTCTCGAAAAAAGGAACATTTTCTTACGTTAACTGTTAACACGGAGCAATTGACCTCCCGTTAATGTGACATATCCAATTACGCTCCGGCCGAAAGTATGGGAAAGAATAAATTGAACAGGATTATTCGGCAACAAAAACAGAGACCAAATGTAAAAAAAAAATAACTGCTAGTAAACTGACGAGCTTTTTATTTCACATTCGATTCACATCTTCTTCTAAAGATTTCTTCAGCCGGCAGATGATTCATGGCGGCTCACAAGCCAAAAGCACGATACGCTTCTGTGGATTGGTGAGTCAGAAGCAAAATTATGGACAAGGTAACTCATAAATATTGCTTTTAGTATTGCTATCAGTACTAATAACTTGGACTGAAATGGTTAAATCTACCGGTCCACCTCTTTCATCTCAGTTCAAACGCATCTGACCGACTATCGGCAGGGCGGTAACTAAAAAACATTATGACTGAGGCAATGTGCATTGTTAAATTCGCTTCCCAGATTGCTTGCTTATGATAACTATAAACAACGAAACGATGAAAATGACTGAGGCCAGTGCCTCGGTTTGCCTCTCACTAGCTACGACCCTGATCGACGTTGAAACTTTGCACACATGACTTAAAATCAGTATCCTTCGTCCGTTTTTGGCGAATCTAGCTAACTCACTTGCTGAACCGGCGGATGAGCTTTGAAACAGGTGAAAGATACATCGCATTAACTTATCCGATTAGTGAAGATATTTATGCTGCTAAGAGCTAGTTTGGCGTTTATAAACTCTGCATACTTAATCCATCGCAGCCTATCTATCTTTTCTAAGTTTAACTTAGCCTTTTCATTTCCATTTTATAGCACTTTGATTGTCTAACGTATACTGACTGGCCCTATCCTTATTATTTTCTTTTTTTAGGTATAGATTTGCAGCCCATTTACAGAAATGTCAATCTTTGCCGTATCACTTCAGTCCAAACGGCAGAAAAGGCTGAATCAAGCCACAGAATGGTAAAAATTAAATGATTTATTCTGTGTGGCAATCTTTTATGTTTCCTTTGCCATCATCTGGTATCGATTAGATGAGGGTAACAATTGAGTCTACACGAACAAAAAAGAAATGATCATATGCCGATACATTAAAATTGGACACTGAAAAGTTCTTTGTTTTCTTAATTGTCTCAGAAAACTAGTGCTTTTAACATGTTTAAATTCTCTTCTTCTCGGTTAGTGCTTAAAGCCCCGTATGCCAGCTTTAGATTTTTAGCACACGGATAAAACAGTTACATTTTCATGCAGGAACGCTCGATCGTGTTTTGAAAGAAAGGACATCAAATTTCGTCAATATCTCGCAAAGGAAGAATTTAGTACGCTTGGATTGGCACCTGCATTAAATGACAGTCTTATTTCGCGTTTATTCAACATAAAACTGATATTAACTTTCATCTTCAGCCTTGCACAGCCCCTCGAATGTGCGTGGCCAATGAAAGTTTAGTTGAGCAACTTGCTCTGTTGGACGGTCTAAAGGAGGTCACGAGCGCTCTAAACTGCAGTTGCCTTGATCCACGCCCTCCTTGCCTCAGAAAGAACAACATTCGGGTATTCCACTGGGGAACAACGTACGAGAGAAGCGTAGACACTGGCCAGTGCGTTGGCTCCTGCAGTAAAGGTATTTTACATGGACTGCGCCCGAACGTGGTCTTTCAGTAGTCACCTATCAATTATGCATCTGGTGGTGTATGTTTCACAGAAGAAAATATCGCCAAGGATATCATAAAATGTCGCCGGGAGTTACCGATATTATTTTTTCCTACTTACTACCGGAATATAAGTGCTTTTACTAAAGGCTGGGTGGCCATGGGGATTTTAAAATATGATTGACATTAAGTAGAAGCAATATCATTTTTCTTGTGACAGGAAAGAAGACTTGTCATCTCATTGCCAGTAAAATTGTTAGCGTTAAGGGTCCAAACGGTAAGTTTGTTTCTAGTAACCATTTTTGCGCTCTCTGTATTAAGCCAAGTCATTTATGATTGTTAAGTGATGCCTCTCAGGCTTATGAGTCCAAGGACCACTGTGTCAAGATGATTATCAAAACTCTGTCTCGATGCGGTTCAGAACTGAAGAAAAGAAAATGAAGTATTTTATACTTAAATTGTTTTATGAATTTTTCTTTCTCGAAGATATTAGCTCAATAGAGCCACTCTGTTAATTCGAGTTGAAATAAAATGCATTCGATGTTTCCTCGATTTTCTGGAAAAGAGAGCCAACATGAGATAAAAGTGTTTTTGGAGGAAAGACCATGTGAAAGCAGTGATCGGGGCTTTCTGAATTTGGAATCGGACGCACTGATAGTTTAATAGCTCTGCGCGTTTGCGCCTTGACTAAGGAACGTATAAATTATTTCATGAATATGGCATTCTTTTCAGTTTAACGTAACTCGATTTTCTTTCGATTTTTTCAACTGTCACTTTATTTTATTTCTGGCTGATTCCACAGGCGCTCATTGTGTTGAGAAAGTGCTCAGGTGTAGCTGTACGCGAAGCTGTCACCGTGTGTCATTCCATCAGTTGTACAGTGCCACTGTGTTTGACGAGAATACTAGTAGAAATGAAACACTGGAACAGGTTTGTTCGACGTCATGAGAACAATACGTCAGGTTATGTTATACAAACATATTTGGAAGCTAGAGGGGAAGCTAGGGTTCGAAGATTAACACTGTTCTCGTTTCTGCAGGTCATTGATGTCGGGCGCTGTGTTGGAGAATGTTCCGGAAGAAAGAAGGGACGTTGTATTCATTGGTGAGAATCTTTTCCATACTATGTAAACAAGGGATCATTCCTATACCGGTTCAAAACTTAAAAACGTATGCCTGCTATGTGGTAAAAATTAAGCAAATGACGGTAGATTTGTCAATTCGAATGACTCGTAAAATATACTCAACACAAAGAAACATGTGATTTTATAAGAATGATGCACTCAAGGTCACGTGACTTTCATCGTGAGCTTATTATTCTTTACAGGGTGGATAATCCTGTATGGCGTCCAGGCTCTAACGTCCCGCCCAAAGTGTGTATGCTGTCATCTCCACCCAGAGAGACTGGAGGTAAATGTCGCCCCATGTCCATTGAGAAGAAAGTTTTGTATGCCAACAATGGAGCCCTAAAGACCGTAAACGTCATAAAACGTTGTAAATGTTTTTAACGTATAACTGATGAAACTAATATTTAGTCCAAGAATTGCGCTTAAACATAACCTACTGACCGATCGACCATACAGTAAACGAGCTATCTGTGATCTGATTGGCTACAAAGGGGCCGTCTATTGATCGATAGATCACAGCGGGAGCTGCTCAATCTTTGACGAA
>Ga0126338_10003974_pt1 | contig 10460 bp, 16 predicted proteins | sample OrbCmetagenome_2_FD_92529 | JGI IMG/M metagenome (GOLD analysis project Ga0126338, IMG submission 92529) | Coral microbial communities from Petempiche,Puerto Morelos, Mexico - Orbicella C C metagenome | ecosystem: Host-associated > Invertebrates > Cnidaria > Coral | place: Petempiche,Puerto...
AGAAAACGAAGACCCCCTAGAAAACGAAGACCCCCTAGAAAAAGAAGACCCCCCAGAAACAGAAGACCTCCTAGAAAACGAAGACCTCGAAAAACGAAGACCCCCTAGAAAACAAAGACCTCCTAGAAAACGAAGACCCCTTAGAAAACGAAGACCCCCTAGAAAACGAAGACCTCGAAAAACGAAGACCCCTTAGAAAACAAAGACCTCGTAGAAAACGAAGACCCCTTAGAAAACGAAGACCCCCTAGAAAACGAAGACCCCTAGAAAACGAAGACCTCGAAAACGAAGACCCCCTCGAAATTCTATCAGTGAGGCGAAAGATCAATGACACAACGCTTCGTTCGGTCACGTACTGACAATGTTAAATTGAACTTAGCAGAAATTCAGATGAAATATAACTGATCTTTGCCCTGTGGAAACAGCCAAATAGGGAAGGGGGGTCATCCCGAGTTTCCCAACCAATGCTAGGGGGTCTTCGTTTTCGTGGGGGTCTTTGCTTTCGAGGGGTCCTCGGTTTTCGCTCTCTAGACACCCAGAATACAGCTGCCAAGAATCAACAGCAACCACCAAAGGGAAGCGAACCAAAACAAAATGTTTGGCGACTGATACCGAATGCGGGTAACGCGAGTGATCTTCTGTTCGGGCTTTGTTTTAAATGCCATAAATAGGGCCATTTTATGGCAGATTGTAAACAAACGTCTACGGGGTCGGGAAGCAAAGCAACGCGTAATCGAGGCTGCGGGTCGAGCATCGATCGGGAAACTCGGAATGACGCCAAAAATTAAAGAAAATATCAAGACTGCTGTTGGAACTCATAGTGTTTCTTGTGACAGTGCTGGTTATGTATCTGGTCGCGTTGGGGGGCAACCTGTTGACATGTTGGTTGATACTGGTTCAGCATTGACGCTTATACACTGTCGTCTGTTTGAAAAAGCAAAAACTGATTTCAAATTGGGCATGGTTAGTGAAACAGCGGTATCCGCAAATGGCCAACCATTAGACATTAAGAGAAAACGCGAGTTTTTCTTGGTGGGGCGAGTGTTGTTCACCCAGTGTTAGTGAGCGCAGACGTGACGCAAGAATGTTTGCTTGGGATAAATTTCCTGTGCAAGAATAATACCACAATTGAAATGGGAAATCAATTAAAATTGCCAAAGAAGTTGTGGGCCTCAAGGATAAAAATGAATTGTCAAAAGTTTTTCTAATATGTTTCAGAGACTGTTGTGGTCCCCGGTCGTCATGAAATGATATTACCGCCTAAGTTTAAGGAGTCTGTGTGTGGTGATGGTGTACTAGGAATAGTTGAGCCATCTCCGGGTTTAGCCGAACAACATGATCTCTTGTTGGCCCGAGTGGCACAAGCTCCAGTGACTCTCTATCAGACCACCTCTGTTGGTACCTTTCAGTGAAGACAAGGAGGCAGACAAAGCCATTGGTGTCAGAACATTTCGACCTGGGCACCATGAACTTGACTAGCATGTAGACGAAATAACTCGCCAGCCTCTTGGACAAGTTCATGGATATCTTCTCATCGGGCCCACGAGACCTTGGATGGACAAGTATTGTGCAGCACCATATTGATACTGGAGATCACCCTGGTATTAAGCAAACACCAATACACTAACAGGGGACAGTACGCGAACATGTACACAACATGACAGGTCCTTGGGCCACAGTCCTTGGGCCACACTGATTGTTCTGGTCAAGAAAAAAGAAAACAAAAAAGGAAAAATAGTGGCTATTGGCGGGTCGAGGTAGACGTTGCTGACCATAAGAAGACAGCATTCATGACCCGCCAAGGTCTCTTCAAATTCCAGGTAATGCCTTTTATCTCTGCAATGCTCTAAGAACCTTCTAGAGACTTCGTCCTAACTGGGGTACGGTGGTAGACATGTCTGGTCTACCTGGACGATGCCATTGTGTATAGTCAAGAGTTTGACGAGCACTTAGGAGACTATTTCACGAAATGGAAACAGGTGTTTGCTATTCCGAACCAGGAAGCAAAGACTGTTGTGGAGAAGCTGGTAAAAGAAGTCATTTCCAGGTATGGAGCACCAGAAAAGATCCATTCAGACCAGGGCCGGAACTTTGAAGCCCAGCTACTCCAGGAAATGTGTGTCTTGTTCAACATGGACAAGACCAGAACCTCTCCATACCACCCAGAAAGTTATAGAATGGTTGAGCGAATGAACCATATTTTGCAAGACATTTTGGCCAAGTATGTGTCCAATCATCAGTATGACTGCCAGGAGCACCTACCGCAGGTGATGATGGCCTACCGTTCCAGTGTACACACATCCCCATGAGTTATGATTGCCAGTTGATGTCATGCTTGGACAACAACCAAGCCACCAGAACGAAGTTTCAGAGTATGAAAGGAACTTGCGCGACACCCTAGAAGTCCAGAAGCATGCCAGGGAGCAGCTCCAAGCTGCCCAGAAACATCAGAAGGACCACTACGGTCAGCAAACTGCTAAAGAGCAAATCGAGGTTGGCGATCGCGTTTTGCTTCGTGACCCAGTAGTAAAGAAAGGGCATTCAAAGAAGCTCTAGTCACCATGACAAGGTCTTTACATATTAGACTAGGATTGGTGATGTGACCTATCGTATCCAGGCAGAAGACATCCCCACGAAGAGGAAAGTGGCGCATTTCAACCCCATGAAACTCTGTGGTGTGCCTAACCCGGTGGATCATCAGAACAGCCCTAATCAGACTGCTAGTGCAGAGCCTAACACTCCAGGGCAAAGACCGCATGTTCCACCCCGTATGTTCATGATGAAAGTGATTTCATGTACATGGATGAAGCAGCTCTGAATGCCCTGAATGTTTCCAGGAACGGCATCTGCAGTAAACAGTAGACGGACCTAGATGCGAAGTTAGACCGTCAACATGGATGAGAGACTTGATCGGTGGTTTTCTTTGTGTAAGCCTTTGTTGTTAAAGTATCCGTGGAAATATTCCTCCTATGCGACGTGTGGAATATAAAATATAGGACCATATAAGTAGTATAGCACAGCGATATACACACACTAACCAATGAGAAAGCCCCATTTAGCACACGTGACACATATAGACCAATCACAACACTCGGATTTTACACGTGACTTTTAATAGAGAACAACGGACTACGTCACAACTTCTCATAATCTATTTCCTGAAAGTGTTAACTGGAAAAAGTAAATAGAGGGATTATACCTCAACTGTAGGATAAACCAACAACCGAAATAGAATCCCTAGATTTACTTACCAATTACAACATTACAACTTTCTCATAATCTATTTCCCATAAGTGCGTAACAACTTCCAACGCTATCAACCGTAAGTCTGTAGCGCAACCAAACACTGTGCTGCAGACTTACGGTCAACAGAGGTCTGGAAGAGGAATTCATTAGTGTTCACAGTACTTTCTTGACTTTATTTCCTAAAAGTGTTCACAGTCTCACAAACGGAACTCCAGTCGAGTTTGCCACGGCTTCGACAATCCTACCTGGGTTGACCACGGCGGCTTCGATGATGACAGTCGATGTTGTTGGAGGTGGACTGACTGCTCGTGGAGGGGTGTCTGTTGGTGTTGTTTGTGGTGATCGTGGTGATCGTGGTGATGATTGGTTACTGTCTTCATCAGGTGGAGGATCCATGTCAAATGGATTTTCGTCTTGTCCAATAATTACTGTGTGAGGAGGGGGGATGATTAAGGGTTCCCCACGTGTGTCTGATGCTCTTCCGTCGTCTGTGTAAAAGGATGCTCTTGCTGATATTGATCCAAAGGACAAAAGAACTGGAGTTGGAACGAGTCTGGAGCGACGTGGACTTGTGAATAAACTTCGATTTGCTTCTTGAAGCGCTTGGAATATGTTTCGGTCTGTTACTGAACCTGTGTAGGGGGCGTCTTCAGGATATGGAGTGGTGCTGTAGTTTCGAGTGATCAGGATATCTTGTACACTCACATCATTCTCTCTGGCTTGATTAGGATCCGTTACAAAGGCGAATCGATACTTTACGAAACTTAGACATAATTCTAGAGTTGAAGGAATCATTCTTTCGAGTATCTTGTAAACTGCGATTCTATAATTATAAACCCAAAATACTTGACCTATTACATTGGCATGAATGTAAATACCATGAAAAGGAGAATTGTGATCTCTTTGTGTCAATATGAAACTTTTCATTTTTTCTAAGAATTCATTAAAAACTTCAGAAGAAATATTATGTGGAAATGCTCTCCAACTTAAACTTCTTCTTGTGTGTATGATACTTGCTCTTCTTGAGATCAGGAATAAGTTGATGGCTGTTATGCTGTCATTGCGTCGAGCACGTAGGGTTAATTCTTCTAGGTTTAGTGAATTGTCACGGTTTCGCCGACCAACGACTCTTGAACGACGTCGGGTACTTGAAGGTATTGTGCGACAGTTTCCACACATTCTTGTTTCGTTCTTTGATCTGAGGTGACATGACTTGTGTAAATATTTTCCACAGCATGTTTGCCGTTTACAGTCTAAAATTTCAGTTTTCAGAATGTCTTCTAAACAAATGAAGCAGCGATCTAATTCTTCTTCTTCGGGTGGAATATTGAGTTGTCTCAGGCTACGTCTTACTTGTGACATGTTTGTGGTGGAGTTTGAGAGTATTTTGATTTTGAGTGGTTTTTTTATATGGTTTGTTTGTATCGTTTCTAAAAATAAAAATTACAAAAAGGGGGGATGGGGGGTATCCCCCTGAATGACTGTTTTAAAAAATTGTTTACGTTTTTGGTTCGTCGAGTTCTCATTGGTTGTTTGAGGAACGAGACGCATATGTAATGGCTCCTCCTAGAGCACGTTCAGAGATCATGGCTGACTATTTTCGTTTTCAACAATTACTGGATGACGAGGAAGCACGTTTTGGATACAAGTTGAAGAGAATCGGTTATGTGAGGGAAAAGTTTAAAGAGAACGATAAGATGTTGGCTAATCTACGAGTGAGGGAGAGTAATTTTTTGAAAGCATTGGGATCTATTGACAGGATCAGACGTTCTTTGATCAGAATCTACGATGCAATAACGAAGCATGATGAGGATTATGCGACCAACGATGATGGAGAAATCAATCGACCAGATGATTGGGTTCAGAGGGGAATTCACATACGATGTACAGCGGAGAACAATTTAGACAACATTGATTACCACATCAAAAGACTTTATTTGATTTAACATGTTAAAGTGTGAAAATTATATGTCGTATAACCATCTACAGAAAGCGTGACACTCTTGAACTGAACAGTGACCTTTTTTGCTATTTTTTCTACAAAGACAATTATGAAAACCGCAACTTTTAATCTTAGGTATCATGGCTAAGTGATCATATTTAGGACAACTGATTAATTCTAAATTAAAACTTGGAATGTTCAGTTCGTCGAGGATGTCTTTTTCGACTCGTCCTCCTTTGTATGCAATCAATGTTCTTTTTCCCGTACAGTATTTGGAATAAAGTCTCTGTATTACGTCACGTACTTTGTCTTGACTTAATGCTTCTTCTTCAGGGTCTGGTTCCTACGGGAGACCACAAACGTTCCTGTTCACGTGTCTGACTGTTTTTCTGTCTTGAATCCAAAGGTTCCTGTAGGGTATGCCAGTGTCGAAGGCTATCCTCCCGTAGTTACAGTCGTGTGTACAGTATCCAAGTTCTCGTACATAAAATGTTCCTTTAAGTGAATTTCCTTTTAAATTGTAACCATCTAAGTCTAATATGAAACAAACTTGTTCTCTTACTTTTTGTTTTTGCATGATGTTTGGGAGCTCTACTCACTTGTTGCGTCCTTAATTCGGGTCTGATCGGTTGTGACTGGCACGGTACTTGATGGGTCCACCTTTTTGTACGCATGGTGGAGGATAGCGCTCGGCGCCTGGGTCTGGTATTTGCGTGAACACCCTGAGGTCATCTCCCTCAGGACAACTTCGGTCAACCCTCTTTACCATGTAGTCCTCGTTGTTCATTCGCACTTTTTTCCAGTAGGCTGCTGTTTGAGGGTCTTTGATATCTGTTAATCGCATGTCGATGTCTTGCTGTGGGGTCGGTTTGAACTCTTTCAGTGGTTGTTTTCCTCTCCAAACGGACTTCTTATCCTCAACAGTAACTTCTTTCTCTGGGTCTTCGACCTTTCTTTGAGGTTTTGGTTTTTCCGCTTCTTCATTTATCCACCTTGCCATTTTATCAGATGGATTTTTATCTGCCCAACTGAAGAAGTCACACTTCTTCTTACGGCAGCCAAAGTACATTCGACCTGGATTCTTCTCGGATTTGGATATCTTGAGGATGAGGGGGTTTCTGCAGAAGCACTTATTTTTATACTCAAGGTTTTTCAGCCAGAATTGTGCTACTTGCTTTTCAAATTGCTCTTGGTAGTTTGCTACTTTGTCAGCTCCACAACACACGAGGCAGTCCTTTTGAGGACACCTATAGTACTCCCAGGGACCATAGCGGGTTTCAATAATGTTGAACTCCAACAGATAGGTTGGATGCTTGGGACATATGTACACCCGTGTACGCTCGTCTAGCTCTTCCATTTCTGCTTGCATTCTTTGGTTTAAATCTGCCATGTAGACTTCGGGATTGAACTCAAGGGGGACTTCCTCCACAGTCACCGAAGGATTGATGATGTAATTCGATACAGGTTTGACACTCGTGGATGGGTCTGCTGTTTCCTGTGTGATGGCAGGTTCTGTTTGGTCTGCGAAAAAAAGTGTACCAAGGATAAATATTATGTTTTTGAAATGTTCTTTCGATATGATCCTTTTTATGTTGTTTCATATTTTCTTTTCGGGCTGGATAACTTTTTTTTGTCTTTTTTCTCGATTGGATTATTTGTTGTGCACATTCAGTGTTTGTTCTGTGACATGCGTAAATCCATCCTTCAGTGATCAGTTGAATCCCGATCAGGTATTTTTCCTCTTTCTTACACAGTTTTCCGTTTTTTTTGTTGATTTTCTTTTTCTTTGGAGGAGGAATTGGTCTTACTTGAAATCTGCTTGTAGGTTGTAGCCATTTTGTTATGTTACTTTGCTCACCTTCTTTGGATACTTTTGACTTGGGTTGTTTTTCTGTGCTGAGCTTTTTTCTCTTTCGCTTGGAAGACTCAAATGGTTGTACGTGTTTTGAAGACATCTGTAGACTGTTGGTCTTATCGTCTTCTTCGTATTCTTCCAATTTCACCATGTTTTGAATGGACTCCATGTCTGCAATGAAAGAAGAGTGAAAATGTTGAACATGATTAAGCTTTTTTATAATAATGAGTATCCAATCAGCAATGAGATTTATATTCTGACCATTCACAACACTTCATGACCAAATATGGAAATCGAGTATACACCAATCAGAACGAATCTTTTCTCTATATAAGAGATGAGCTTTTTTCTTTTCGTTACACTTGGAAAAATTTTGACAGTGAAGTCTGAAAAAAAAAATGTCTAACAGTGAGACACCAGTGAAGACTGAAGAGAAGACTAAAGAGAAGACCCTCGAGGACTATCATGTCTTTTGCAAACTTGCAGCCTTCCAATTGTACTTGGGAAGTGCAAGGGATAACCTACGAGCTCTTCAAAGGTTGAAGAGAAACGAAGACAAGATGTATCACCTAGAGTTTGGTGTGGCCTCTCCTATCTATCACTTTCTACAGAGGCAGTTGTCTGAGTGGGGTAAGGACGGTCATCACTTGGTACCGTCGAAAGACGATATCGAAAAGTTTGGACCCACTCTACTCTTCAACAAACAGCAGGTGAATGAAAGAGAACTGAATGACTACAATGGAAATAAATTCCCAATTCACAAGAGCCGAGAGTTGAAGAAAGAAGACCTGAATGATATTGAAGAGGATTTGGATAAGTGGGTTTGTGATTTCAAGGAGAAGCTTGACAAGCATAAGGCAACGCAGTTCAGAGACGAACAGCACCGTCGGTTTAACTTGGAGTTTGGTTTGGTGTCGGGTTTGTACTATCGATTGCAGCGTCACTTGATCGACTGGGGCATACGTTCTCACCATCCTGATCTGGATTCAGTGGCTACCTATTATGATTCGATAGGTGCAAAGTTCAATGATGAACCGATACGAGAAAACAATGTGTTGTCAGTGGAAACTTATGAGGTGACCCGTGAAGAGGAAGAAGAGGCAATAGAGGCAGAGGCAAAGGAAGAAGAAGCAAAGAAAGATGAGGTTTGTCAACAACCCTTTCTGTTATCCAAGACGGTGGATGAAGATGAGAACCTTCAGTGCATTCCCATGTGACTAGCACGTGATCACCAGGCTCGACCAATCACTGGCATTAGACTCAATCTACCAATCCACTCTGTTATGACTTGTAATATATTAGATTCATTTGACGGTAAATCTCAGTCTTGTCCTATCTACTCTTCAGTGACACTAGTCGGAGTTGCACGTTAGATTTCAGTTTTGCATTATGTCTTGTTTTGCTAACAGCGTGAAGAACTGTGAGGGTGATGTTATCCTGTACACCAATAGTAATCAGATTTATGACTTGGTCAAGGATTACGTTGAGATTGCAGTGCATCCGATGATTGGGAGTTTGGAGGGACCAGACAAGGGTGATCTGTTCATCTTTGACTTTTTGCACAAACATTTTGCTGATGATTTCAAGATGAAAGTGCAGATTTGGAGGAAATGAGACCTTCATGGAAAGGTACCGTCATCCCCTTCATCCTACAACAGCATCAACCTGGTGGAAATCCTAATGGTTTGTTCTTTTTTGATACCATGTGGCACGATGTGAGCTACGACATTGAAACGAATACCATCCATTTCACTAAATCTGCTTACGAACCAACAGAAATCGGTAGAGGGGATATCTTGTTTGCCACACAGCCTCTTGTTTGGAATAGCAAAAATGCCATTGAAGAGCTTCTCACACCAGCTCGTCGAGCTCATCACATCTCGACCAATGTGACTCACAGGATTTCCAATCAGAGCAACAACTGGGTATTCAAGTTACCTACACCCTGTACCGATTATGAACTTGGTGTCTCTATTGAGAACACTTTCGTCTCATTGTTTCAGAACATTGAAACGTGGAAAGACCGTTTTTTTTTACCCGAAGGAGTGAGGACGAAAGCTTGTGTGTTGAGTGTGAGGAGAGTTTGAGAAAAGCTTTGTATTGTAGTGACTATGATGAAGCCTTAAAATGGCATCCCAAATGTGAAAATGGCAGAAAACAATGTAAATATTTTCAATCTGATGTTTTTGACGTTGAAGATGCTACGGTTACACTTAATTTTTTGATCAGAGGTGGATTGTAAATACGAATGTTTGTTTGATTAAAGTCATTTAACAACATGGGTTCATTCTTGTCTCATTACTCTCGTGAGGATTGGAATGATACGTGTGATAAATGTAGAAGAATTCTTCTTGAATGCAAAGAAGATGAATTCAAACTTGTACCAAATGAGTACAGTTGTGACCCCGTTTATGAGTTTGAGGAACTGAGACCTTTGGAGGGTAGCGTTTTCAGGTTCATCGTCTTTTGTCTTTGGCTAGAAAAGCAACCGTTGTCCTATTATCAGTGCCAAAGAATCATAGCAGCTCATCCTTACGCTTGGAAAATTTCCGTCTTTCGTGTGAATTTCTGTACACCATGAAGTCCAAGAAAAAATCCATTTCCTTAGCTCAGGTGCAACGTTTGTACAGGGATCCAACGAAACCCGGTAGTTTAGGTGGGTTGAGTCGTTTTGCAAAAGCCAACAAGATTTCTGTATCTTTGGCTCGAAAAGCTTTGGAAGCAGATTTGGGGTACACGTTACATAAACCTAGACGTCGTCACTTTGAAATTTCACCGGTGATGGTATTTAGTATCGATCAACAGTGGGCAGCAGATTTGGTAGAAGTTACTAACATTTCCAGGTACAATAAAGGAACGAAGTACCTCCTGACTGTGATTGACGTGTTTTCGAAATTTGCTTGGGTGGAACCCCTTAAATCCAAGACGGGTCAAGTTGTGACAGAGGGTTTCAAGAAAATATTGAAAAGAAGTAAGGGGAGAAAACCTCTCAATTTGCAAACGGACGACGGTAAGGAATTTTACAACAAGACGTTTCAGACCTTCTTGAAGCAAAAGAACATTCACCACTTTTCTACCAGTGGGGATACAAAGGCAGCTGTGGCTGAGCGTTTCAATCGAACTTTGAAAGAACGATTGTACCGTTACTTTACGGTGAAGAACAGTCTTTCGTTTCTCGACGTCTTACAGAAATTAGTAAGTGGTTACAACGCTTCGAACCACAGGAGCATTAAGATGGCCCCCAAGAAAGTGTCGAACAAGAACGAATTGGAAGTGTGGAACAATTTGTACCAAAATCGATTGAGTTCTAAGAAAAGAAAGAGTAAGTTCAAGAAAAACGACAAAGTACGATTGAACAAAAAGCATCGTCCTTTCAAGAAAGGTTATCTCCCTGGATGGACCGAGGAGGTGTTTATC
>Ga0126338_10003975_pt1 | contig 10460 bp, 3 predicted proteins | sample OrbCmetagenome_2_FD_92529 | JGI IMG/M metagenome (GOLD analysis project Ga0126338, IMG submission 92529) | Coral microbial communities from Petempiche,Puerto Morelos, Mexico - Orbicella C C metagenome | ecosystem: Host-associated > Invertebrates > Cnidaria > Coral | place: Petempiche,Puerto...
TACCGTGCAATCAGTCGACCTTATCGCCTGAAGAAGACTAGCAGTAAGCAGTCGAAACGTCGCGATCTACATCTCAAGTGACTACATCGTGAGACAAACGATAATACACTTTATTATTAAATTTAAAATATTCTACATTTTTGTACTTAATCTTGGGGAAATCTATCTGTTTGGTCAAAAAAAAAAAAATAGCTTTTCCAGCAAAACTAACGCCCTTTTAGCGTCATGGCAGCCAAAAAACTGATTTAACGGGTTAAAAACGGCATTTCTTTGGTGTACATTTAGTCGTGAAAGGGTTAAAGATACTCAGATTTCGTTGAAGCCATCCTCGGTATGTGGGCTATTAAAGAGGACTGACAACGAGCTATCGACTGCTATGGAAATACCAGACCAATATAGTTGTTCTCAGGTTCTTTTGTCATTGTACGGATCGAGCGGGCAAATTATGAAGACAGAGCTTGGTAACCAGATCAGGTGTCAATTTAACAAATTGACGTCAGTTTTTCATTCTCTATTTTCCTATTGCCCATAATTCACTCTGTTTGGCCCCCGAATTTTGCATAAACTATTGTTGTGAAATGCTCTTGGGAAGTCTGCAAATTCCCAAGAGCAGTTGGAAAATTATGGGCAGTTGGAAAATAGAGAATGTGTCTGTCCTGTTATTGATCATGAATTTCGTCATAACATTATCAAAGTAACTGTGGATCCACGAGGCGATAGTCGAGTGGATCCGCAGACTACTTAGACAATGTTATGACGAAATTCATTGTCAATAAGAGGGCAGACGCAATTAAAACTGACACCAAGTTGTTTTTTACGATACCAAATTGTCAAATTGTCCGCTCTCGCTCATTGACGCATCGCATAAATTATAAATTCATGTGTCTGTCTGCTTATTGACAATACAAATTAGCCAATGAGCGCGCGAGAACTTCTGCAGTTATCGTAAAAAGTTTATTGGCAATGAACTGTGTGCGACACATTTTGCCGCAAGTAATTGATACATTGCTTATTTGCTATTCAGACGCGTAAAATGACGACGGCATTAATAAGTTTGATTTTGCCTTTCTCAGTGGCTATTATATAGCCGTCAATTTATTCCGTTGTATAAAAATATCATATTTACAGTGTGCAATTAATCAAAAATACTTTACAGCTTAATAGGAAATAAATTTTGACGTATGGCTTTCGTTGTATAAAAGAACACTTTCAGGAAATGTTTATCTACGGTGATATTAGTACACTTCTTTCGAGACATTAAAAAGATTGCGCGTCAATTGGGATCGATCTGGAATCTCTGCGGGTCAAGCGCATGTTGACCCGTATCACTGCGATTCAGATCCCGTATCAATTCGGGTCAACCGCATTTGCCACCCATATCAGTGCGATTCAGTCGGGTCTAATCCCGTATCAATGCGGGTCACCCGCATTTTTCCGACCGTATCAGTGCGATTCTGTCGAGTCAATGCAGGTCAGGCGCTTCTTGGACCGTGTTAGTTCAAGTCAATCACTGATTGGACTCACATTACAGTGCGGGACAAGTGGGACTCGACCCGTATTCAGGAGTCGGGCGCGGATAACGGCCTCTAACTGAAATCGAGAAGTGATGCGGAATTCCCTCTATGTAAAGTATCAATTGCGATTGATACTGTAAAAAGTAAAAAAGTTCAGAAAATACAACGCAGTTGCAGAACACAACAAAACAGCAAACACAGTGGCCAGCATTGTGCTTGTCACGTGAGTTCGCCCTGTCGCCACGTTACACAGGTCGCTATGACAACAATCTATTTGACAAGTTTTGTATTTTTCCTGGCAGTGTTTGTCCGTACACAACCGCGCTTGGCCACACATCCTGACAAAATCTTCCTTATATCCCTTTTCTGTGTCATCGTTTTCAATATGATGCATTTTGATGCAGACCTCGCCGTGCTTGGGGTAACACACTGCTACTTTTTTATTCTTTTCACACTCATCCCACGATGTTCTCGAGTAGCAAAGGTAACATTTGAGATCTTCACTAAGGCAAGGTGCTGGAAGATAAACAAATCGAAAGTTAGTGTCGTCCTAAGACTCCGTAGGTGTGACTTAAGTTGAAACAAAGAATTAATTTGACCGCGTGACTATTAAGTCTTTCCTTCCCAAGTGTCTCGGTTTGTCTGTTACTAGCTACGGTCATGGGTTAAAGCCATTGAGTTAGGGAAGCTATCAAGACCACTTAAAAAAACCCTTCAAATGACAAGGAAAAATTTAAGATGTCAAGATTTGAGCCAACACCGTGGCAGCTCATGTATAACATGCCTGAATCATTCAGTTTGCTTCCGGCTTAGTTCAAAACTCGGAAAACTCCCAAATTTCATTTCTCAAAACAAACATTGAAAAACAAACTGTATAGATCTTTAATAAACATCTAACTGATGAAGAAGGATTTAAAATGTCAATTTGCAGATCAGTACCGCGGCGCTTTGTGTACAACGTGATTAAAAGCTATGGCAGGAGTAAAGTGCAAATTTCTCTCTTCCGACAATAACTGTTCTGCTCCACAGGAGTTAAGCCAGCTTTCACTCTCTCAGGTACTAAAGACGTGATGCCTACGCAAAATTGGAAGAGATCCCAAATTCCATTTTGTAAAAATATCGAGGAACAAACACCACTACACGAAAGTACCTCTCGATAAGTTTCATTTTAATGTTCACGCGCTTGGCTCCTGAGAACACCTTGGTCAGCATAATAAACAGTTCCGCATCACATGAAAGCAATAGTTCTACTGAGATGTATGTCTCTATGGAATCGATTCATAACGTCTTATGTTTGTATGGAATCGACTCATAACTGCCGCGGGCAAATAGGAGATTCCTGCCAAATAAGTCTATAAGGCAAGGAAACGATATATTTAAAAACAGAAAAGAAAAGTAGTGCTACTGGAAGTGACGAGTTTATTTAGATCAGTGCTTATGGTAAAGACGTAATTGTTTGTGATTTTGAAAGAATCGCAATTGAAGTTTAACAAGTTTGAGACAAAGGAACGCATTCCTTTCAGCACATTTTCTAAATTATTGTCCTGACGTGAAATTTGTAAACCCTTCTAATCTCCACTTTCAACTCATATGCTGTAACGGTAGCTTTTTACTGAAGAATTAGCTGTTTATGGTGAACATGATGTTAAAATTACTCTTGCCGACTGTCCACAGTGAATGTTTTTCCGGGTATGAAGGGCGTGTTAAACTTCTACCCACATCTGCGAATTACGCCTACTCAATAAATCTTATGGGCGAAGAATAATACAAATTGAGACTCACCAAGCCGTCGAGATCTGACTCTAAGACTTCCATTATTGCACTCTGAATCGCCAGAAGACAAAGTTGAGTTTACAACTCGTTTTCTCTCTTCGGGTACTGCTCTCAAAACGTAATGACGCTAAACAAAATGTCGGTTTTAAGATGCAAAGAATCAAGGCAGTCTGAAGGGAAATATTTATTTATTTATATGAAGAGCTTATCTGAAAACAGTGCTGGATTAGATCTTCAGTTCAGAAGCGTTCTAGCTACGTTTTCGCTTCGTTGCAGCGTGCGTGGGCCGCTTCATGGCGAGGAACGTTTTATGAATTCGTGCCTATTGAATTCGTTTAAGATTATCTTTGTCAGTTATGTGTCGCTGAAAGAATTCCCAGACTTATTACGACTGTACGATTGCAATATGAGTTGTTTTTAACCACATAATGGAAGACTTTTAATCAGTCTCCTACGTGCTTATGATAATTTGTGCTGTCCTGTCTACAAACCGGGGAATTGAAAAGCGGAAATTTACGGCGATGAATCAGCCTTGATAACAATTATTTTAATAAAGTTGCGTTGAGAAGACTTGCTTTTAGCCTCAAATCTTCCACGGGTATTTAGCTTTTACGAACATATGGCAAAATGCGAAACAATTTACTGCTGATCACACACTTGGGTTCCAAAAACCACTTTGTTCAGCATAATAACCAGTTCGGCTACTCATGAAAGCAGTAACTACTTATCTATCGATTCTTAGCAACCAAGGACAGGTGAAAGGCTTGCCATCAAATGGGTCGAGTTTCACGGGAAAAGAACCGTATTAAAAGGCAGTAAAGAAAAATGGTGCTACTGGAACAGAAGAGTCATTAAGATGCGAATAATTGAAGATGCAACGGTTAGTGATTTTGACAGAGTCGGAACTCGAGTTCCGCAAGTTCTGGGAATGCATTCCTTTCGGTCCATTTTCCAAAATTTATATTGTCACGTGAAAGTTGTAAACCTTTTGAATGCTTGTAATCTCCTTAATTTCAACTCGTCATGCAGTAACGGGCAGCCTTTTACTGCCCATCGAGCTGTTGTGATAAATATGATCGTAAATTTACTCCTACAGTGAATCGCCTTCCTGTTTTGACGTATGAAGGGTGTGCTAAACCTCTGACCTCATCTGCCAAACTCCATGCTGTATTAATCTAATGTAAAATAGCGGGTACGAATAGTCAAAGTCGAGACCCCCCAAGTCATGGAAGCCTGAAAGACTGAGACTAGCACGATTTTAGAGGAATGTCGAAACATGCCGAAGACTCATTTTAAGGGCTTCCGAGGTTTCGAGATGGGTTCCGAGAGCCAAGATTTTCTAGGTGCCATTCGCCAGCCCTGTAGCTGAATTCCCGTCATCGTATTATTAGGTTTTATCTCTATCCGCACTGAATTACCAGATGACGAAGTAAAAAGCTGGTTGTTCCTTCGGGTGCTGCTAAACAAGGGCTAAACATATCGCGGTTCTGTTTCTTTGACATGCAAAGAATTAAGGCAGTCTTCCAACGGAAATATATAGGAAGAGCTAACATGGTGCAATGAGTTCTGGATTCCAACTAAATGAACGCCTGTAAAAGGCTATATGGATCCGTATTCTAGTACCACTTTAGCTTCGTTACATTTTAGTCTCAGTTAAGTTCTGTGTGTAATTTATTGCGAGGGATTTTGTTTACGAATTCAAAAACGCTGATACGTGCAGATTTGGGATCCCGGCAATAAAGATCTAAATTTATGTGTCGTTTCAACAATTCGCTCTCAACTGAACGATCAGTTACAATATAACTTGTTTTTACCACAAAATGCAAGCTTTTCATTAATTCCCCTGCGTTGTACGTGATAATTTGTGCTGTCCTATCTACAGACCGAAGACAGTAAAAACAGAATTTTTATTCTGGCGAATCAGTCTCCGCGATGAACAGTTATTTTAAACGAACAAATTTACATTAGGAACACCTGCTTTTAGCCTCAAATCTTCGCAGGGTATGCGGCTTTTATGAAAATCATTGCAAAAGTTGTCATAATTTACCGATGATGTAAATTCCTCAATTCTAATCACCACTATCACTTAACTTTCTACTACTAATTACTTACTGGCAAACAGCAGCCATATTGAAAACAACTTCAAATATAGCAGTGCTATATTCGACCACATTTTCTCCCGATTATTTGGTTGCTCCGACGGCTCTTGAGTTCTTTCTGTAATGTCTCGCCAAATATTTGTTACATCGGATCATGAGGTCCGGTTTCGAGCGGCAGAGTGTCGAACTCTCGCTCGCTCTGCAACAACTTCCCGGATACATGCACGTAACAAGTTCGTCATGTAAACACTAATTTTAAATTGCGTCGCGTGACTCCCTGGCGTGACCCTCACGTCCGCATCCTGAACTTGATTGACATTTCTTGTTTGAAACCTACCGTGACCGTCGGAATTCTTTCTCTTAATCCAACGGGGTTAGAATCAGTGTTCTTTCGCACTCACCGGCCTGAAAACTAAATGTTAAACTAACCACTAGTTTCGGTCTTTTTGTTTCCTGTTAGAAACGATTCCATCCACACCATTTGGGCTTCGATTTCAGAACGTTTTAAGTCGCTTACTTGTAATAGGAGTTAATTATAGAACTCTTATAGGCTCCGACAAATTAATTAAAAGTATCAGAAGTATGCTGGCAGCTTGGCAAGGAACCAGACAGGAACGAGAGTACGTATCGTGTGATCACATTGTCAATGATCTCTCGTCGTGGAATCGTTCTTTCTCGCGCAGAAAAAGTGGCGTGATGATCGGAAGATAAAAATTTTTCAAAATCGCTGCACAGCAAATAGTTGTTGAGAGTTGCTCTTTTTTATCGCTAAAATGCGCAACTATTTCAGATAGGTTACTGTGAACATTCAGGGACCATTTTTCGCATTATTTTATTTCTTCGTCTTACATGCACTTAAATAAGATAAAAATTGATTCGAGAAAGAGTGAATGCGACATTCAATATCCATAGTTTGATTGTTGTGGAGTGGTTTATGGTGCTGGATCAATAAATGTGAAGGTATTTGAAGCAAATTCTTAATCCTGCCGTACTCTGGATTTATCCTCTGTGGTATGATCTCAACCTCTTGCGCTCAAACAACATCGTTGCTGGAACACCCACGTATAACAACCCCCGAGGGGTACTCCCTTATATAGGCTACTTGGGTATGTGCGTCCCCAAAGGGTATGGGTTTTGTAGGGTATCGAATTTGGCCATTTTGGTCTTAGATGGGGTATGGTTTTTGCACTCTAGTCTTGAATTAAGTATGTTTTCTTAGAAGGCATCTTACCTAATAAAAACATAAACATTTTCTTTAACACTTGTCTGAACTGAGGAACTCTTAAATAGGGTTTAAAACTTTTGGTCAAGTCACAAATAGGGTAGGGAAAATCGCAGAATTTGGCCTTAAATAGGATAAGGGTTTTGGGAAACAGACGGCACACCCACACCCAACTTTTCTGGGAGTACCCCCCCCCCCCCCCCCCCCCAACCCACCCCCCCCCCCCCACCGAGATAACAACCCTCGTGAACCAGTGGACTTAAATTCAGGCATTTAGGCATGTTATTATTGGAACCTGTCCAGCCCAAATATTGAAGCCGGTTCTTGGTTTAGAAAATCTGAAACGATAGTTGAATGTAAAAGAAAATATTTGCATTGTATTAAGCATAACGACTTTGAAATGAAACAGACAACCTCGTTCCCAGGGTCTCTGATATTCCCGCCCTGGGAAGATGAGAGACCCTGGGAACGGAGTTGAGACTGAAAGAGGAGGCTGAACGTTTGCTACGAAAGTAGTCGTACTTCTTAGACATGAATCAGAATGTGCTTTGCAAACACAAAGCCAAAAGTCTGTCGAGAAGCTCAATAGCCTAAATTGTCAGTACATACGTAACATACAGGAACCTTTTTAAGCTAACTTGGAAAAATCAGGTTCTTATATGCGGGTGTCCATTGTAATTATATTCACAATCGCATATTCACGTATAAATTAAATTATGATCCACCAAATAGTTTCGCTCGCGCACGATTGGTCTAAACACGTCAAGTGACTGAATATTTCCCCAGCTAAAACCGGGGAATATCCGAGTGATATTACCCAAATTTCAAATATGCGCGTGTTGCCAAAAACATTTGAGGATAATAAACACAATAGCCTCCATTTGGCGCGAGAATATGCTCGGATATTTGTTCTTGGACATTATCTGTTCCTCATAGCTCACAGTTTTCCTCGAGCTACGCGCTCGGAAAACTGTTCGCTTCTCGGAACAGATAATGTCCGCGGACAAATATCCGAGCATATTTTCGTGCCAAATGGGGGCTATTGTTTATTTAGCTGTTCATCATTTGAACATCATTACGGCAAAATTCACCAACAGCAGGCAAAACACAAACATCGCTGGCGAAGGTCGTATCGTTTCCGCCATATTGCACAGATCTGTATGACAACATTTTGGATCACATGATTTTCCAGCTTCTTTACAGTGTGTGTCCTTACACGCTTCTGCCATGGCGCAAAATTTGGAAAAGGTGTTCTTGGTTCCTTCCTGGCTGTTGTCGTCGTGTTCCACAAGTTGTTCTTTGACACAAACTTCGTCCTCTGGAGCAGGACAGTTGGTAACTTTCAAGCTCCTTTCACAGTCTTCCCAAGAGTTTTCTGACACGCACGTGTAGCATTTTAGGCCCACACTAAAGCAAGGCACTGCAAAGTAAAGGGAAAAGATGAGTTCAGTTCTCACATAGTCTCATACTCTTTCTGACTAATGACATTTATATATACAGTGAAACCCCGTTAATCCGGTCACCAACGGGCCACAAATCCATGACCGTATTAACGGGCTTATTTATATAAGAAAATGGCTGACTGAGCCAGGAGTGAGCTTTTGTTCAGGCCAGAATAAAGCGGTCGTAATAACGAGGTGACCGTATTAACGGGCTAGCCGTTAATTAGTTAGGCGGGGTTCCACTGCACTAGCTTTACGACGCTCTCTAATGGTATACCATGCAACATCCCACCAGTCATTTGTATTTTCTCGGTACTCACACGAGTCTTTTATTCTATGCCAACGAATAAGATCGCGGCGCACGATGGGAAGGTTGGGTGCAATACCGTCCAGTCGAGTTTAGAGCGGCTTTCCCGTATTCTGATTGGCTGTATTTTTCATGGCATTGTGTGAATACGTATGTAACCTCCTACGCGTTACATTCGTTCAGCTGGTCACGTGGTAAAGAATATTGCGTGGCAAAACCAAAATATACGCCGTCCGCGATCTGCCTTTGTGGCCGAGCAAGTGACGTAATTGCTTCAGTATCACTTTTGGATGGTCACGCAATCTTCATGCTATCTTTTCATTCGAAAGGAAGATGGCTTGATGAACCTACAAAACGCTTGTACAAGGAGCCAGTAGAACAACAGAAGGTTTTCCGGAGCTGTGTTCAAATCTAACTAAGGCCGAGAAGTGTTCGTGATCTTTTGTGTTGCATTGTCAAAAGTTTCCAAGCGAGAATTTGCATCACTAAAGCTCACCCAGATACCGTATCACTATGTGCTAGAGGCCATAAACTCGCTTCCCGGTTCCGCTCACGAACAAACAAACAAAGAAACAAACAAAGAAACAAACAAATTGAGAATACAGAAATGTACCACACTCGTGATACAGGCGGCTAATCTCACGCAATGCGATCAAGATTTTTTTTTCATTTAGCCCTTTCCCTAGTTCTGAATGACGTAATGGTACATTAAGAAACCTCTGACGACATATCGTAAAATTCCGCCTTTTAGCTTCCCGGTTATATAAGCCCGTCTACATATGTAAACCAAAAAAAAAAATTCCGGTTATATTAAAGTTATCAAGCCTCCCGATCATATAAGCCCATTTATATGTAAACCAAAACAAATTCCGGTTATAAGCCCTCCCCACTCGGCTACATAGTCCCATCTTTATGTAAACCAAAAACCTATTCCGGTTAGAAGCCCCCCGGTTATTAAGCCCATTTATATGTAAACCAAAAAAATATCCAGTAATATAAGCCCATTTATATGTAAACCAAAATAAATTCCGGTTATAACCCCCCACCGGTTACATAGTCCCATCTCTATATGTAAACCAAAAAAATTTCCGGTTATCAGTCCCCCCGCCCCGGTTATATAAACCCATTTATATGTAAACCAAAAAGATTTCCGGTTATAAGCCCCCCGATTATATCATCCCATCTATTTATAAGCCGAAAACCTTAATCCGGTTATAAGCCCCCCGGATATAAGCATTTTTCTTGTTTCGTTAATATAACCAGTGGAGTGTGGTACAATATTTCTTACTACCTCGTTAGATACCATTAAAGAAACTGATTAGTGTTTTAAGTGTACAACGGTTATTAAAAACCAAAGGAAAGGCTTCACGTTCATCAAAGGTCAAAGGGCTTTATTTGGAAACCTCCGGTATTCGCCATTATTGGTTTATTACGGATCATTGGATAATGCAATTCAAGACTTTTTATTGGCTTAGCCAGCATGTTATATTTGTTGATTATGAGAAAGCTCCATACAATGGCCAAAGTGCTTCGCGTTTTTCTTGTTCCCAAGAAGATAAAACGTGCTTTAATACTGCTCTTTGTTTCACCAGCTAATGGACCAATTTCGATATATTAAAATTCAGCCTAACGCAATAGAACTCAGCACGAGGCCCTGGGGAATAAACCCCACAAACTCTGTAGTTATTCCCTAGAGCCTCGTACTGAGGTCTATTGTTTTAGGCTGAATTTTAATATATCGAAATTGGTCTATTTCGAGACCGTTCTTTTATAGAGGGCTTATGATCAGAATTAACGGTAATGCTGTTTGCTATGCCACTAAGTAGGCTGAAGGGCCCAAAGCTATTTTTAATTCATCATTACCTCATTTAGACTGGAGAGAGGTTTGTTTGTCAAAAAAACCTCATTTAAAACATTTATCTTAGTACATATCTCAACGGAGATTTATATTTACATTTTTTTAATGTCCAACGAGTGTAGTACTGAGTGGGCTATAATCATATCATATTCAACAAGCGCTGTTGGAATAATCGTTTCTATCAGTAGATACGACCATTTGCAAGCCCGCGATATCAGTCAATCTTGGTAATATTTCATTTTATA
>Ga0126338_10003976_pt1 | contig 10459 bp, 5 predicted proteins | sample OrbCmetagenome_2_FD_92529 | JGI IMG/M metagenome (GOLD analysis project Ga0126338, IMG submission 92529) | Coral microbial communities from Petempiche,Puerto Morelos, Mexico - Orbicella C C metagenome | ecosystem: Host-associated > Invertebrates > Cnidaria > Coral | place: Petempiche,Puerto...
AGCATTCTGGCTGGCTGGTCCTGGTTGGCCTGTTGAAGTTGCTGGACACCGTGAGAGTAAAGTTTCTTGCCCAAGAACACAACACAGTAGCCCTAGCCAGAGTTCAAATACAGAACACTGGGTTGGGAGTCCAGCACAATAATTATAAGGCCACTGTACTTCCCCAATTCAGATGCAAAGAAGACTTACATTTATAAATAATGAGGCAAATGAAAGATGTAGATTTTGATGAATATCAGTGCACTACAGACATGTCTCCTACAACAATAATTCATTGGTTAGTTCTGTATCTGTGTTAGGTATTACAGAGGAACACATGGAGTTATTGTGGTGTATGATGTGACAAGTGCTGACACATTTGTTAATGTGAAAAGATGGCTACATGAAATTGATCAAAATTGCGATGAAGTTGTGAGAATTTTGGGTGAGTATGTTCAATGTAATAACATAAATAAATGTTAATTCAAATTTTGGTATTGAATGGGAATTAAATGCTGGGAAATGAAGACAGAAAAGCATTCATCAGAATATTGAGGGGAGGCAGAGAAGTTACTGTAAGGTAAATGGAGGTGCTGGAAAAATATCTTCGTATTTTCCTTTGAGCATTAGTCCTCTGAAGGAAATGGGGGACCACAATGTGCTATACACAAAATATTTTTAACAAAAAGCATTTGGCCTTGCGTGACAACTCAGATAATGACTCATATAGAGAGGTTATTACTTTCAATTGACTGTTCTCTTGATAATTTGGTCAGGGGATAGATTGTTTTGTGGTGAAAATCTGTTTTACCTCTCTTGGTGTCACTACACAGTTGGTAACAAAGATGATAATCCGGAAAGGAAAGTTGTTGAAAAAGAGGATGCAATGAAGTTTGCAGAACAAATGGGGATCCAAGTGTTTGAAACAAGTGCAAAAGATAACAAAAATGTAGAAGAGGTATGTGATAATTTGGTAAATTTATAGAGCCTTTTCTTTGCCTTAGAAAAACATGACAGACTACCCTCATTTTTCTCTGGAAGACACTCATAACAAGATACATTGTTCAAGAATACTTTTAGAGCAAAGTGTGACTCAGCCTATAGGACATGCTCATGTAGTTAATTTCCCAGATAAAGTTCAATTTAAGAAAAACAATGAGTAGTATTTATCAAATATTACCAAATTCAAAAGTTTCATTAATCAAAGGAACTCTGCTTCAATGAGTGAGTGAGTCAGTCAGTCAGTCTGTCTGTCTGTCTGTTTGTCTGTCAGTCAGTCGATCCTTCAGTCAACAATAATAACAGCAACAACAGTCAACTACTTATTTGGTAAGCCAGTTGGACAGTCTTTCACCAGTCAGTCATAATTAGGAACGCCTTAAGTGACTATTTCTTGAAAGAGTCAACCATTTTATTATACTGACTGCTTAATGCTTGTTTTTTTCCAGGTGTTCAATGCAATAACTCGCATGGTTTTACGGCAGAAGAAAGAACAACAAGCAAAGGCCAATGAACAATCAGGAGTTATAAAAGTCAAAAAGGACAGAAAGAAATCTGGGAGGAAAAAATTCTGCTAATATATACATGTCTAAGTCAGATTTTAGAACTCTATCAATGACACAGTCTACGAACTGTGGTAAAATATGGACACTTATTTACCTCTTGGGTCGAATACCGAAGATTTAACCTCTAAACCTGTTTTACATGTTGTCCATGTACCCTACCAAAACAGAGCACAGTCGAAACTGCAGTTCTTTACCTCTCTTTCCTTTCATGAGTTTGAGTTTCAAGTCCAGTTCTTGATAAAACTATTTAATTATTGCAATATCCCAGGAAGAGTCTGCACCTTCATCTTGACTGCTCCTGCAGCGTGCAGCTTGCTTAGATTGATAATTAATTGAAAGTCTCTTGTTTCTACTTCAGACTTTCATTTGTCAATTTACACAGAATTTTGTGTGGTGGCCTTGTTTGAAGCAATCACACCTCTAAAATGGAGAACGAAACAATTTGTACACTATATGTAGTGTAAAGATAAATACATGTATATGGCTCTACTCTTACACCCAAATGAAAGCTTGCCATTCTCGGGGCAACTGGAATGCTTATTAAGCCAATCGGAGTGTTGATTAGACTAAACGGACGCCACGGAGTGCTAATCAGCCTAATGATAGTGATTTGACACCTGAGCTTGAACTCAAACGCTTGAACTGATCAATCCTGTCTTCCTTTGTGTACAGAATCCTTAGTTTTTGTTAAATTTATAGTTGTTATTATTTTAAGAAAATTGCTGGAACTTTGCCATTTGTGTGGAGTGGCAAAAAATAAATGAATGCGTAGAAGTGTATATAATACATATTACATAAGACTGCTACCCCGTTCTACATTCCATCTCTCTTTTATGGAGAGCAACCATGATTGCCAACTTTGTCCTCGCGAACTTCTCGCTACGTCATAACAGACTTTTTATTCTTCCCTACATTGGTTGTCAATGCTCACAGTCTAGTAACTCTTCTGGTAATTTCTTACTTGACTCATCAGTTGAACCTGATTGAAGTTGACATACTTTGTCAAAAAAATTTTCGTACTTGTATGATAAGCAGTTTTTCAGCGCCCATACAGTGAATCCCGACTGTGACGAATTTTCCGCTCACGAAGAACATATTCAGTTGTTCGCAAATATATATGTATTTTAAACTGAAGACATGTATAACGGGCATTGAAGTTACTAATGGAGTGACTACATATTAATGCTTCAAAACGGTAATTAATACTAACATTCCTGACATGTTCAGGCGACTGTTCACATGTAAACCAATAACGAGATTTTTCTGTGTGTTTGAAAGTGCTCTGAAGTTTCTGATCATACGCTCCGAAAAAGAGGCAATGAATAACTTTCTGGTCTGCAGCATCATATTAGCTATGGCTGAATGATTAAACAAGAATAATTCGAATTGGACCAGCATGTAAAGTCAATCTTGAAAGAACCTGCAATTTTTTGTTCATAGTCAGTATTGTTGCTAGGTAACAATAATTAATTTGAAAGTCGAGCTGACGGCAAGCTTCCTGTTTTACAATGCATGCATTAACTGCCAGGACAATGGAACTAATTCTTTCTTTATTAACTTTTCGTATTTTTATTGCCGAACAACAGGGTTATTATGACATTGCATGAATGCCTTCGTTTTGATCATCGTCAGTGTATATTGATCAGCTTTTGTACATGTTGGATGGCCAGCGATGAATGGCGATAATAATGATGATGATGATGATGAATTAATATTGGTTTTGGCCAGCCAATGGAGTTCTTTGTAGACGTAATATGATCGATTTCACGGGTGACTTGGTGACTCGGTGCTTCACCTGAAATTCCAAATAATGGCGGCTGTATCACTGAAAATTAACATTGCAAGGGAACAGGTTGCACAGGCGTGTCTGTTTGTCAGAGCCCAGCATGGCACAGTCTTTTCCGCCTATCTGTGGAGCCGGGTTATTACAAAAGCGGTTTCTCTCTTGAATCCCTCCACCACAATCTGCATCACAAGGTAACCATGGTGACCACATACCGTATCTTCCATCAACTACGTAAAATAAACAATTGAATGAATCAGATAAGTACTTCAAGTTTCAAGAATATATACAGTCGGAAATGATCCAGTTGTCTCCCCGCATCTACTGTGTTATAAGACAACAGATGAGAAATTAGTCCGTTATAATCTCATGAACCGGATAAGCCAGATGACTCTAAGTGCCGGCACCGTTGCGCATTCTGTAAGCAGCAAAAAATAAACTTTCCTAAAAATTATGACATGGATTATAGTGACTCCCCCAATATGGGATGCTAGGCCATTGCACCGCCCACTCCCCCGACACGGGTTGCCTCAACAATTCGCAGGTAGCCAATCATCATCCTTTGTAGAGATTTGTACAGAGTGAATGACGTATCCTATAGCTAAGACAGCGACTATATCCCACGAGGGTATAAGACGGAAAAGTGGCGATAAGAGCAACCAGCCCAGGGAATCTGTTGACAGACTACAAAATCTGAGTCACAGTACACTATTTAGTCCCCCCAAAAAATCGGAAAAAACCCTGCTAATGGGGGGTCGAGTCGTGCCAGAATCTGTCTACACTTTAGAGTACCTGGGCAGCTCCGTATGCTGCAGGCTCTAGTTTGGACAGGTTGTCCAAAACATGGCTTCCCGCCGTTCATTGGTACAGGATTTGTACAAGTTCGCATGCGGCGTTGAAAGCGTCCGCTGCCACATGTTTTTGAACAAGGACCAAACCCGCTCCATGGACTATATCCTCCATCAACTGTGGAAAACAACAAGTATAAACACAGTCACACACTTCTGAAGGCAATCTAACAGGCTAACTTATGTGAAGTGAGATAAAGTAAACATTTCGACTCTTTCGTCACCCATGGTCGTTACGGATTGGTACGAGAGAACGTGGAGCGCATGCGTCGAGTCAGTTGACTAGACAACGTCCACGACCATGTCGACTAGACCTTGTTTCAAGGTAGGGCGTAATTTTGAGCTTCATTTCCAATTTATCTGCTTCATTCCTTCTGGAAACGAAAGACATCTACCACGAAATCACCAGCTGACTGGGATATCGCAAAACATCACTGTCTACGACTGAAGGTAAGTAAAACTCCAGCGTTAAATGTTACTGCTTTTGCGACTTACATTTTTCCCACCCTTTTCATTCAGGATAAATGGCCGCCAGTGGCCGCATCCACGAAAACGAGCATTCATGACTACTGATCCCACTCAACTTAAATTGGAATGCAGTTTCTCCAAAAGTCTTCTATCCGTGCTAAGTTCGTTGCTGAAGAACTTAGCTTTCTCAAATTTTGTGGCCCGTTAAAAGTATTCCTTGCTATCGCAAGTTTTGATTTTGTTTCAATCTTTGCTGAAGGTAACTTCTAGATTAGTAGCCGACTGAAGAGTTTGATTTCTTATTTCTAATTGTCTATGTAATGTGAGGTGTATTGATCCTCACCCCAACATATTAAATTTTGTCTGGATTATCTGAGTTTTATATCGTTTATACTAAAATCACACAAGACCGTACCTGGGCAGCCATGACGATTACAGCGTCGAACTTGAATGGCTGGACCTAATGAATGACACATCTTTCCGCCCCCAGAGGGAATGGGCTTGTTACAGATTCTAGTCCGTACCTGTGCACCTCCTCCACACGATCTGTCACAGGTACCCCACTCTGACCAGTCACTGTATCCCCCGTCTATATCGAAGTGGAAAAAAAGTCCTTAATCACTGCCTCCCTTATAGCAATACAATTCAACTGACACCAATGTAAAGCTAACATATCTTATGCACCTGTACACTGGCAGCCAACACGGGTGATTGATAACATCCAACCTGGGATTTACTAAGACTTTTACATTGATCAAAGCACTCTTGATTGTTTCCTTACCTACAGCCAGTGCACGAGCGAGAGCAGTTTCAGTAGCACCATGTAAACTGGGAATTCGAGGAAAGTGAAATCCTGGATTGTTGAAAGTAAAGTTGTTACTGATCAGATGATAAATACAAATTTTAACTCGGATAAACTAAAGATATATACTAAATGCCAAGTTAAAGAACTTTTGAAAATAATTGATCCCATTTTGCATGACAATATTAACCTACCTTTTTCTCGAAAAACATTAGATCGTATCTGTTGAATTTTATTACCCAGTTCAATTGTTAACTTATTCTGACCAATCCTACCTAAATATGCGTTTATACCAGTTGAAATGGTGATAAAGTTTGTACTGCCATAATTTTCCTAAAATTTGTTGGACTTTGAGAGCTCATGATAAATCTTGGACAGTTTACTGATGATGTTTCTTTTTTTTTTATTAATTTTTTTTTTTTTTGATGATGATGTTTCTGGGGTTTCATGCACTTTTATAATTACCTGAATAAAGTGCCAATGGATTGTAGTTAAACAGTCGGACTTGTGGTCCAGAAAGGCTTGAGCTTGGTATCATCTGACTGTATGCTGTAAGATAGAGATATATAAAGCTAACGGTAAGGGAAAACTTGTGCCTGCGGCTCTTCCATTCGCACGTTCGTTCATTTTTTCCAATTAGTCTCCCATAATTCGAGCAGTAACTGGTTGTCACAGCATCATCTATCACTTTTTTTTTTCGAAACAAGTAATGCGCGGCATTTACTGTACAGTTTAAAATGTTAAATACAGGGCCAGAGTATTTTCTATCCTTTCCGCCGTCATCAGTTCTTCATTTTGTTTATTCTTATATTTGAAGTCTACGATATTTTTCGGTGCTGCTGTTATCTTAAAATTGGCTGATCCAGTGATTAACTAAGAACATAAGTTTGTCGTGATGTCAATTCATCAGTATCACGGACCACGACGAGCAGGCAGATAAATGGACGGTACGCCAGCCAGACAGCCAGCCAGCCAGCCAGCCAGCCAAACAGACAGACAGACAGACAGACAGAGGCGCACAGTCACTCAGAGATACAGTTTTCTTACCTGGACACGCTCGGTCAAAACAAGATTGATGTTGAATGGAAAGTCCGGTACACAGCCCGCCAGTAGGGAAGAGCCTAGGATTAATGCAGGAGCGTTTCCGAACCCGAAATCCAACTCCACACGTCTTGGAGCATGGGCTCCACACACTCCAGGCTGTGAACAGTTGATGACTCAAACCATTTGCCCTGGGAACTAGTCCTAAGTAAAAATTTAAATTCTTCGGTGAACTCAAGTGAACTCCAGTTTATCCAACGAGCATGCGCGTACCCGGCATCATAGCTATTACAGAAGTTGTCCACTAAACTGATCCCATTACCACCGAAGGAAAGTATTCTACCCCACCCCCCACCCCCCCACTTGTAGTTTCAAAGTGGGAATTTATCCTCCACTGCACGTCCAGATACACGTGATCATTTTGGACGCGTTGGTCAGCCAAGCTACTACGCTATTTTTTCAATCTTTAAAGGTAACGCAGACTGTTACTGAAGTGTGAAAGCTAAGTGAACCAAAGTCGAGTACGAAACCTCTAAAAACCAACAGGTGGAAAAAGTAAGCCCCCGAACAAGGAATTGGTGCCACCCTTGAGATTTTACTGGGTATCCTAATTTAACGTACTGCATACAAATACTTGGTGATATAGGATCTTACGGGGATCTAATTTTATATAACAGCACTAAAGAAATAAAACGAAACCCACATTGGTGCATAACGAAGAAAAAGAAGACGAACATGACTTGTGCACGTGGCGAAGGCTGACCACATAATGTCTCACTCTTGTAAAGACATACAAACTCTAATTCAACTATTCACCTCACACCTAAACCCGCACACAACCCTCCGCTCTATGCCGGCAAAATGGTAAATTATCTTAATTGTCACATCGCTCGCTTTCTGAACCTCATAGATAGTTATAGTTAATTTTACCGTAATTTTTTTGAGTCTAGAAACGTAATCTGGTAGGCCGCGATCTTTGCGAGTGCATGTTTGAGTTTGTGAACAAAAGTCTTGTTTGAAAACTGTATAAAATGAAGCATAAAACTTTTTGTGGTTGCTTAAGGTAATCCAATATAATTTGCATACTGTAAATCGGGCATATTTTACTGTTTAGTACAGTGTCTCTTATAGGACTTCTCCGATGACACCTCCGATGGCTATTCGTGCGAAATTTACCAGGTACTGGGGGTAAGAAGGTTAGAGAAACGTTAAGAGAAGCAGAATAAAGAAGAGAAGAGAAACTGTTGTTACCACTCCAATACCTGAGATAAATGTACAGAAAACATCAAAACGAATCCATGCTTTGACGAAAAAATGTCTTTATTAGGAAACAAGTTCAAACGGCTGACTTCCTATTCACTCTGATTTTTGATAGTTAAAAGTTTAAAATAACTGCAAGGTCTCGATATTGAAGCAGATCCTGGACAGTATAAATAATGGGACGATTCTTCAAAGAATCTACCAATATCTACTGCATTAACCAGGTCACTGAACAAGAGTGATAACTGGTACGAAAAATAACACGAAAAGCTTTGTTTATAGCCAGATAAGTATAGCGGCTCATTACAGAGAGAGAAAATCAAGGAAAGTGTGAAGGGACAGCTACGGAAGGAAGGCTTTCCAACAAAACTTACAACCCCTTGTCATGCAGTAAAGATTGTTGGCGGATTCTTGATGTCCGTCTCACTGTGTGCTTACTGCATTAACTCAATCGAGAACAAGCACCGTCTTGATTGGTGAACAATTCAAGAAGACTCGAACTCGTTAGGGAAAGAACTTAACTTGCCAAAAATGTTATGAATTCTGCTTTTACCTTCATAATAAAACAGCAGTTCTACATTTCAACAGTTCTAATAAACCGGTGGTTTTTAGAACGGAAAAAGAGTTCTCTAAAACAGCACTCTTATCATAGAGGGTAATCCATGGTAATAGATGTCCAGCAGTAGCAATTAAATAATGAAAACAGTAGCAATTAAATAATGATAGAGGGTAATGTTGATGAAATGCAGGTAAAAAAGGGGCTTGCAATGAAATGTATGTACATTTTGCAGTTTCTTTGGGGATATATCTCTCGTTTAACTAGCCGAGAATCAGTAATTTATTTTACAGCAATGCGATAAGGGGTATAAAACACTCATTAAAAGGATTAAAATGATGAATAAGAATATTAATAAGATTATTAACAAGAATTAATAATTAATAAGAATAATTACTGATTAATAAGAATATTTAGATTGAAATTTAAATACAGTATTATATTCACTGTTAAAAGTGTTACAAGAATAAAAAGGCGTTATACAAGTGGTTAAAAATAATGTTAAATTACTCACTCCTGAAAACTTTCAGTAGCTTTTAGCTTGCGTGCAGACTCCTGCTATTTGCTTTCACGCGGAAACTGACGTGACTTCTCCCTCACAAAAGAACATAGCACACGTCTTCACATGGTCTAAGTAGTTTTTTCGCTAATAAATTCTCGCCCGCCGTTCGTTTTTGAAAAATACCATGCTATATCCAGTTGTAAAAATACTGGCTACACTCAACCACTATATATCCTATGCTAACTTCCGTAGGAGTTTTTTTTATCAGTTGAGCTTAATAACATACTTTCAAGACTATTTGTTTCTTAATTGTTCTTTTCTCACTTTACCAGGTTTGCGGCGTATGTGGTCTCGCGACAAAATGTCGCTAAGCAACCCTTTCTCTTTTAGTTCTCCTTCAGTTACAACTTTATCTTCAGCTGAAGAGATTTTACCGCCTTTCCCCAATAGAGGGAGGCGGGGGTAAAATGCACTGTTCAATGGTGATCGAAAAGGGGAATCATTAGCTACGTTAGTAGAAACAGGCTTAAAGAACGAATATTGAGTTAGCTGAAAATTATCTCTTCGAGTTGTTTTTACGGGAAGTCTAAAATACGAGTAGGGGTTAATAGGCAACGCTTGTCCAGTTTCAGTGTTATGGAAACTATGCGTGATCCCATCGTTCGGGAATGTACTATCTTTTAGATAACCATTTACTAATGGCGAAGAAGAAGTAATTTTGTTTTGGTTCTCATATAAACCAATATTGCTTGCTAACGCGTCAGTTCGTGAAACAGACGTAAATCTGTTTCTCAGTGACCCTACTTCAACAGGGTGCGGCGTTACACTATACGTACGTTCCTTATGGGAATAAGGCAATGAATTCGTCAGAATTGCGTTTTGCGTGAAAGGGTTCGAATAAAACGAGGAGCCAGTACCCTTATTCTGCTTATTATCATTTCCACGCAGATCATTAGAGTTTGCAAGAGGAAAAAGGTTATGAAATAAATAAGAGTTAGAGCGGGAAATCGGGATGTTTTCGGTTGAAAGTGGTATTGTCCCTGACATTGAGAATGGGGACATTTCCTTATTTTCCAATTGCCTTGAAACAGGTTTCTCCTTGTGTTCTTTCGTTATACGATCGAGTCTATTATCACCGTTAAGACCCGATGTAGAGGCAGCAGGGAAGGTGTTGTATCTATTAAAAGTATTTGCCTCACTTGAAGATAAACTAGAAAATCTTGACATTGGACGGTAAGGAGACGGCGTCATCACCCCCTTACCTGTAAATCGATTAAAATATGGTTGATTTGCGATATAACTTTGCACTGGATTGGCTCGAAAAGTAGCTTGATTGACAGGCGCTGGTGATAATGCCAATTGACTAGTTTCCTGAAAAGTAGTGGGATTCGATGCGCTGGCCTTCTCAGTGTCACCGGTCTCACCTGAAAATTAAACAAAAAATAAATAAATAGATACTTACTCAAAGAAGATATAAAATTAAATAATTCGTAGAATACGAATATTAGACCTTTTCTCCTGTTATTTGATCAATAAATAAGTAAATAAGTAAATAAAGAAATAAAAAATGACCTCTCCATGTGCAAAATAAATTCAATATTCATAAAATTAAGTTTTATTATATTCATGCTTACAAAAAATAGCCATTTTAAAGC
>Ga0126338_10003977_pt1 | contig 10458 bp, 4 predicted proteins | sample OrbCmetagenome_2_FD_92529 | JGI IMG/M metagenome (GOLD analysis project Ga0126338, IMG submission 92529) | Coral microbial communities from Petempiche,Puerto Morelos, Mexico - Orbicella C C metagenome | ecosystem: Host-associated > Invertebrates > Cnidaria > Coral | place: Petempiche,Puerto...
GACACTTATGTAATGTAACGGATTATCTGTGTTTTAGAACTGAAGTATGAAGAAAACGCTGCTATATCCTTTATAAACGGGTTGCTGTCCCCCCTCCCCACCCAACACAATGTTGAAAATCAGGTGAAATTGCACGTACTAGTTTTCAACATTGTATGGGAGATGGGGGACGAGGTTAGGCAGGTGAAGTTGTATTCGCGCCTGGCGTGTACGCAAAAGCGCCAAAAGTGCAAATTTGTCCCAAGACTTTTGTCCATGATTGTACATGGCTTTTTCGGTATGAGTTAATCAGCTTTCGGACATCTGATCCAAAGGAGTACAGAAAAACATGAAAAAAGAACAGGGAGAAACATGATATCTTACCTCTTTAAGAATTATTCTTAATTCAGCTTCAGTTTGTATGAAAGATAGGGTCTTATCCTAAAAAAAAAATGGTTACAAATCTGGTCAGCTGTAGTGGTATGGAGCTGTAAGGGAGCGACCGTGATGTCATCTAGATATATCTCGACTGGAATTAACGCTTATTATCTAACTCGAAAATGGCACAATCTGTTACGAGCAAATAATCTTCTCTTCCCTTCATGTTTGAGGACCAAGTTTTTTTTCAAAAGACGTTGTGCAACTGATAGCCCTTTTCTGCCAAAATCGAAACTTTCGTAAGAACATTTGTGACATTTATACTTGTAGGCAATCTGAAGTACAAATTTTGGCGGAAACACTGAGGGAAAGCTCTGTTGAATGGCTAAACAACTTCAAGCAAACCTTCTAATTGACGAAATTTGGCTTGACCTGTCCATCAAAATACGTTTGTTATGGCAATGTCAAATTACTTGGAGAGACAATTCACACGTCAAACGTGATATTTGTTTTGCGCTGGATTTCTCCACTTTAACACTGAGGCCCGTTTTAACTCCGAGACCAACACGTACCTCGTGCTGCTTTTTTGAACACGTGTGAAAAATCACCGTTATACTTCTATGTTTCCCGTGCAGCGCCCGTTACTATACTATTTGGCTTGCCGCTTGTACGTGTAATCTGTGCATTGTAAACTAATAGAAATTCAAGTACCCGAAAACGTTTTTCCTTGAAAACTGACTTCAAAGAACAAAGGTCGAGTTCTTCCAAAGCAGCGAATGCTTTCTGATATTCAGGATCATCTGAGAAGAATGCGTAACATGTTAAAAACAGGATGATCACCTGAAAACAAATCTGATATGACACTGTTAAATACTGGAGGTAAATTTTAAAACTGTTGTTATTTTACCAAACTGAAACAAGGGAAGTACAATAGAACCTGTTTTAACAAATCGGAATCTGGTTTGACTGTACATCCGCACCTGAAAAAAAACTTTGTAATTTTGACAATGAAGAAAAATCGAGATAGATAGTCAAGACAAATCACAACTCTTCAACACGAATCTATCTGAAGAACACATTACTTTTCTGGTGAGTCTTGCAACAGGAAGTTTGTCCCAGAGACAGACTATTGCGCACCCATTTAACCCTTTGACGCCCAAGGAGTTATATACGGCTATTTAATGGTCGCGCTCTTTGTACCTTTTGTGACGTCATCAATTTAAATGTCACCAGATATTCTTGATAAGCAGATTGTAGAGCTAGGATAGATCTATCCGCACAACAGTCGTTTTTGGATAGCGACGGCATTCTGACGTAGCAAATTGAAAAACAACGTTACCCGTTTTGGTGCAAAAATGGTCGTAAAATGGCCCATTATATCTGTAATTGATCAAGGTCCCATTTCCTGGCTTTGCCCATAATTAACACCCAACTGAAAGGATATGAAACGCAAAAGGTAGCGAGAATAAAAAGGCCGAGAAAAAGGAAAGAAAAACGGCAAGGGTTTATGCGCATGCGCCAAATTAAAATATTCTACATTTTTGTACCTTATCTCGGGAAAATCTATTTGTTTGATAAAAAAAAAAGCTTTCCCAGCAAAATTAAGGCCCATTTAGCGCCATGACAGCCAAAAAAAGTGATTTAATGGTTAAAACCGGCAGTTTTGGGGGTAAATTTGGTTGTCAAAGGGTTGATATACATAATAATAATAATAATAATAATAATAATACATAATATTTTAAGAGGAGGCCTCCAATCACCATAAGGTGGTTTTCAGGAGTGTCCTCTGAGAAAATAAATGTTAAACCTTAAAATACATTAAAATCTAAAATACAATAAATACAATGTTTCCTGTTGATAACTTAGACTGAAACATTGTCCTGCAAACCAGCTCCCTTAACATTCCTACTTTTGTTTTCAAGGTAGATGATACTCATAAATAAAACATTACACACCTTTCAAGCCATATAAACTTCACGAATTTTAAATTGGCATCCACGGGTTTAATTATGTTTCTAAACTTTATGATATCATTTGTAACATCTATCTCGGGGAGGGGGGAGGGGGGACGTGGGAACTACTGAATCTTCAAACACTGACCACTAGTTATTAAATACTGTTAGTAACCTGGCAAAATAGCTTGGGTCAACAGAATTCAAGACGGGTAACAACCCTCCTGGAAAATAATTCCTAACCAGCTCTTGCACAAACGTGGTAGTCTTGCTTTCCTGACAAACTGCAACTTTGCAACAAGTATACTAGACCTTGATGAAAAACTTCCCACATTTTATAAAAAATGTTAGATTATTGGTGCGAGTTCAAAATCTCAACGGGCATTGATTCCAAAACAAATCCTACAAACGAAATAGTGTGGAATAACAGGAAAATTATTGTAGGAAAAAAACCTGGTTTTTTTTCAAAATTGGTGTGACGCCGGCATTACCAAGATAGGCGACATATTAAACCAAAATCAGGATTGCATTAAAATTCAATTTGAGTGTATTTTTCACTTCATACCATGGCATTGTTAACGCAATCCCAAAAGATGGGAAAGCTAATCTTAAAAACCCTATTCCGAACGTCAAACAAGATACAACTGTCAACACCCTGACAACCAGTTCTATTTACTACTCTCTTTTAAACACCACCTTTCGTTCCTCCCAGTGCCGAAATCAAAATTCTACGCCACAGATTTACAGAAAATACCATCCAAAAGGTTTATCTTACGCCATTAGCAGTCACAAATGAAGCAAAAAAATGTTTAAGTATAAAGGGATTCATAACGTGCTTCCAACCCGCGCTACACTTTATCGAGACGGCATTTCAGAAAGCCCCATATGCACCTTATGCACCGCCGAAGAACGAGCGTTGCATCACCTGCTAATAAACTGCACTCTAACAGTCGATTTCTGGACCCTGTTTCAAGACTGGTAGTACCAAAAAACAAATGAAACAGTAACGTTATCCACAAGCCATATACTTCCCGGCTGGCACGATAGGACAAAGCATTGGCAAACCCCAAATATATTATTGTTTACTTGTAGCCAAATACTGCATTTTCTGCACAAGCCTTCGCGGAGATGTTTTAGATTTTCAAAACTTTCCGCTGTTCGTTCCCGGAAAACTCGAAATTCTAAAAGAGATCGCGAGTGCAAAAAGAAGCACTTCTGAAATTTTATCGCAGTAAGCTTTTTTACTTTAATTTTATATGCTGCTGATGTTTATGGTTATAATTAATATTTAGTTTAATATTTATTATTTAGCTTTAACCATAATGCGAGGTATTGTAAAAAAAAAAGGTAAAAAAGAAACCTAGTGTAAAAAGTATATGTGTTATGTAGTACAAACTTGTAGAGTAAGCTAATTAAATATATTATTTTGTAAGTAGTGTAAGCATTATACCTAATTAAAAACCAATATTGTGAGTAGTGTATAATTATTATGTAATACGTAGAGTAAGCTAATTTAAATAATCCTATCATCAGCAGTGTTTAACCTGAGTATTGCTTGGTGTTTATTGTAATTAGCTCTGTAAGTTAATGTAATGTAAGCATTGTTAGTATGATAATTATGGTAAGTGTTGTACGTTGTGCTGTAAGAAAAAAATCTTGTATTTGTGCTCCACAGTATGTTGTTAATATTCTGCTAAGTTTTGGGTAAGCAATAATTCAGATTGTAGTATGGTTATCTGAGCGAAGAGTTTTTCAATTAAATCCACCTTTAGACTCAAAACTATTGTTGACTAGGTACATAAGCTCTCTCATACTTATGCAACAAAATAGTAACACCAACATATTTATAGGTGTCATTTTTTAACCTTACCTGCTTCTGAAGATTCCTCTCCCTAGAAAATAATGACTGCTGTTAGCATTGGTCTTATAATATGAGCTCTTTGTTACATTCAAAACGACTGGAGGAGGTATGCTTACAATGACATTTATAACGTTCTTCTACCCACAGGAACTTTCAAATGATTAAATGCGAAACGGAAATCATTGAAACCATGACCTTCACTGTACAAATGTGAATATTACATTTCCTCTGCAATTTAAGATTGTACAACACTATTGAACTATTGTTCGTCCTGCTTGAGGTTTTCTCTCTTTCTGTTTCTAGACTGTGCTAGAAGTTTCAGCAAAGTCTAATTAATCAACTCGTTATCGAAAGAGAAGTAAATGATCGGAGTGATTGCCGAATTACGTTTTCTTTCGAAAGGTTCACCTCTGTTACCTCAACACATTCGGTATCAAACTGGAGGTTTGCATGGTTGAATGATTGAGGAATTCAACTGGAAGTGAAAATCAAAACTATGTTGGATTAAAAGTCTAAAATAATTCAAGTAATAAAGTCATTCAGCTGTTTTGGCGGTTTAAAAACTCAGCTATATTAAGATAGGAATGGCTGAATGAGGATCGAAAACAACTTAAAGATAAAGTCATGAACGGTTGACAATTTAGTAGCTTAGTGTTGCCCGAAGCATCTATTTGTCAAGTCGACGAGTGGTCGTTTTACAGTATATGCGACAATCTCTGATGCAAAAAAATATCTGTAGAATACTTACCTCGCTAAAGACTGTTTACTAACCCGCAGTAAAGTCATGCAGTAAGCGTTATTAAAAAGAAATGTGAAAGAACTCGAAATAGATTGTCAGTGCACTAAAACATTCGCATTCAAAAACCTTTTTCGGGGTTTTTTCGTTCGGTCAGCCATAAAATCGCTGATGGTGAAAATAATATTACGACCAGGACCAACTACAACTTGGCACGCTTTCTCGGAAATGTAAAGGCGACCGGACGGTTTTCCCGGAAGTGCCGAGGAAGCGAAAATGATCTATCGCCGCTAGTTACTGTTAGCTAGTCCTCCTTTATAATAATATAAAGCTTCATTTGTAGTTTGCGCGGTTATTTCCCAAACCTACTAGGCAAATGGTGCTATTTCTTTAGGCAGACTGTAATAAAAAGGCCATAAACGTGCCACTACAGGTTTACAGTCGATCCTATTCGAATTCAAAATTGGCTCAGGACGAAACATTCGAATCTTGAATCTGCAAAACTGAAACAAACTCAAAATGCACTTGCCATGTGAAAAGCTTGAAACAAAACAACCAAGAAAGTAGTATTGATGCGGTTTTGTTGCGTTAACTGAATGCAAAGACTACAAACGCCAAGTTAGCATTTTTCAAAATATATCTGAGATGAACGTCACTTCTAATTCTTGAACTGTTTCGCTTGCTAATATCGCCTGTAATTTCAGTTCAGTCCCACTCTGCTTGAAATAAAACTAAAGAAAACATTAAGGTTACATTTCAGTGACTACAGTAAATGAAAACTTACCATCTCGATGAACAAACGTCCACAACAAACTAACCCATTACTGACTATTCCTGTCTTCGATCGGCTGATGACATCGAGTGTAATAAGCTTACCTTGTACCCAGATCAGTCTCGTTTTTCACACCAAACAGAGATCTGGAAAAGAGAGCGATTTTTAAAAACTCTTCCCCACTCTCCGGAGCTCACGGAGACACATGATTTTATTGGCTGGATTGTTCGATTACGGCACATGTATAGGCCTTCCGGAAGCGGTCAGTTTAAAACGCAGACTCCGTACTGTAGACTGCAGACTGCATTCCCCTCTGATTCCTAGTGCTGATCAAAAGAATCGTGGCTTCTGATAACGAGTTTAGTTAGCTCAACAAAGCCAGGATCGTGCGTGACTTCAGGAATACACTATCCTATATGACACAATAAAACTGCAGAACGTCTTTCCAAGAAAGCTTAATTTAGATGCATTACCATTGGTTCCCGATGACATCATTAGTCTGACAGTGCCATTTTGGGCGTATCGGGGAATACCCCGACCCATCAGAAAAGTCTGATAGCTAATCACTTATGCGACTGATGGGTTAAGGCAGAGTTCTTACTGTTAGCGATGGCGGCGATAGGCTTCATGAAAATGACGGATAAAAGAGAAAATACCATGGACTGATGATGATCTGATAGTTTGGTTAAAAGCATGGTGAGTTTTTATGAATAACCATGACAGCGGATTTTAAGGATTTAGGATTTCGTCCACAAGGGTTTTCTTACCATTCCTGTCGTCTCAGCCGTTCGATACAGCTCAGTTACTCTAACAGGCAAACACTGGCCCAGCTCAGACGTCGGGCTGCTGTGGTGCCGGACGTAATTGCAATTAGGCTCTACTGTAGCACGGCAGAAATTCAAGCGTTGTGCCAGAGTCGAACCAAATTCACGATTTCCCGAGGCCTCGTAACAATTCTCCTCCTAACTCCCCGTGGGAACGTACATCCAAAATACATTACTATAGTTTATGATTTTGTTTGGCGCGGTGGAAACACGATGTTTGAATCGCTGCCGGGCCGGAGTTCTTGAACTTTATTGCTTGCCGAACTTAATTCAAAGTTTCATTCAGACGCCGTGCTTCTGCCGTGCTTTTGTCGAACTTAATTCCTGAATTTAGTTCGACACGGCAGAAGCACGACATCTGAACTGGGCCTTATCGAGCTTTCTACATTTCCATATTGAATTAGCCAGCCAAGATTGTTTGAGACTGTTTCAAACACTTAAAATGTTCCGCGATTCTGGCACAGTTGCAAACATGATTCTCACCTTATTTATCCAAATGATTGCTCGGTAAGGACAAAACTGAATAGTGAAATTCTTAATTTTTCGTTTACATGAAATGTAAATTTCTCTTAATTGTGCTCTGCGTGTACGTTGTATTCCATTTTCAACAATATTGAATCATTTCCGTTAATTCAATCGACTATCTGCAGTATAACTGCCCATTCTTAACTTTGTGAACGAAATGGGAGACGAGTAACACGAAGGCATCGGTATTGATTTAAGGGTCAGGTCTTAAATAGGGTATCAAATTTTTGGTCAGGTTAAAAATAGGTCTAAATAGGGTAGGTAAAATCACAGATGGTGGTTTCTGATATTGCAAGGGTTTTGGAAAGTGAGCCGCGCTCCCCCAGCCAATTTTTCTGAGAGTACCTCCCCGGGAGGAATGCAAGGCCGCCTCAGAACGACGGGTTCAAATCACATCTAGTTATCCTCTCTTAACTGCTTGACCATGACTTTTTCAGGCTATCTTATGCACAGACTTCTTGGTTCTAGTGAATCATATGAAGCAGAGAGTGTCCAGATTCTTATCTCCCTTTCTTTGTAACTGCCGCCTCTTGCTCTCATGCAACAGCATCTACTTCCGCCATTGCCCGCGCTCGCATTATTTAGGACTGGGTCCTTATTTCACGTGACCACAAATACTTAAATCCTGCGATAAAAGGTTGAAGTTGAACACATATCTCTCTTGAACACATGTATACGTGCTTGTGTAATATAACCAGATGATTTTTTTTTACTGTAGGAGTCAAAGGACGAAGACTCAGGTAACCCTTTTTTTTTTTTTTTAACGGTTGCATTTGGTTATGGTGGGATGGACTGGAAGCGTCCAAATTTGACTTTTTGGAAAAGAAGAAGTACACTGGGCCTGATTCTTAAGGAAAAGTATCCGATCGATCAAAGCTCTGTCACTATCAACCCCTCCCCTGCATTTTCGCTGAAACTACTTGTGTTGTAACTTCCACAGATGATTTCGAGTACCAGACGGCCTTTGCTGCCCTGGATGAACTCAGACTCGGTGACTTAAAACCATTTTTCAAGGAGCAATGTTTGCAGGTAACTGAAATGATTATTTTAGATTTCAAATAAATGACGACTATTTTAAAATTCGCAGACATGTTTCGGTAGAAACATCTACCTTCATCGGTTTGTTGCAATAGGTGCATAGAGCATCACAGGCGCCCCAGACGTTGAATACGATTGAACACGATTAATACGTGACATTAAGTTGTTGGCGATTGGGTTACAATTTTAGCCGTTTATCAGACATTGTATGAGAAAGCTTCAAAAATTACTGTTAATTCTCCGTGTAGAAAATGATTTACTTCGCCTTTCAAGAACTTGCGGACTGTAAAATTCAAAGCTCAATGTTCGGCGGCTCCTCCCAGCTTCCGACTACTGCCGAGCACTGTTTCGTTGTCTGAACTGCGCTCAAAGATTTGATTACCGTTAGTGTAGTGGCCTGGCGGTTTGTTTCCCCTACCTGGGCCGCCTGTTGGAGCATAGAATACAAATACTGGAAAATGCTAATGATACAATGGCGGGAAGAAGACGAAAAAATTTTTACAATAAAGAAAAGCGTGAAAATTACAATAACAAGCTAAGTTTTAGATTAACACGTTTGATTTCATGATTGAGAGAAGAGTTTTCCCACCGGATGTGCAGAGTTTCTTTGATCTTGAGCTGGAAGGTGATGCTAGCTTGATCAATCGCGTGAAAGCAATCCCTGGTCTATACCAGTGTGTGAGTTTTTCGTCCGTTATAAGATCTTCACAGACACGTGTGGAAAAATGTCGGGAAGTTTCACCAACATAGCAAGCGTTACAGCCTGCACAAGAAAATTTATTCTCGACACCTGAACGAAGTCCACAATTAAGGGATAGGATCTTTCACACTAAATAGAGAGCTTACTTTAAAGAAGGAGAAAACCAATTTGACGTTTAGAACACCTTCTCTGTTCTTTTGTTATTTGCTTTCATGCCTTTGGCTATTTTAACCCGATAGACTCGCATTTTACGAGACATAATCTTGGGCGTCTAGGTATGAGTCTATGGATTGTTCTTATAGTGTATCCTTGACAAGACTTATATTTTTTAAGCGGCGTATATACAGTCAGCGCTATCAGTGTGAGCATTACTGAAATGTAAACTAGGGTCATTGTGAATCGAAGTAAGAAAAATTAGGATTAAAAATATTGTAAAAAAACGTGTCCTTTGCATTTGCACCGCTGGCTATTTACACTTCTTACCTGTTTTCCTGGTGCCAATGTGCTTTGCAAAGTTGTTCACGAAAGAGTGACTTCAAGTTCAGTTTTCGACGTTTGTCAATACATGAGACAGTCTTACAGTTGTACATAATAGCTTCAGTGGAAACATGTGAGTACACATTTTCTCTTCTGCGCACTCGCTCATACCGAGAAGTCATTGTTCATGTAGCTTCTTTGTTAGTGCTCGTTGCATTTATTTAGTGCTCATCGCATTGATGAGCTATGAAGCTAATCTAAATATAATTTTTCATTTCTCATTTGATTTTATTTCATTTTAGGACGACATCTTGTTCTATGTGAATTCCGAAGATGAACTCAAAAACATTCTTATCAAGGTAAGGACACAAGAACATTGCTTTAACAGCGATTAAAGACTTATTAGTTGTAGGAACGGAAGCACAAAATATGCAAAGAGATGAGCTGAGCTTGTTTGTTTGAACAAGAGACAGACTTGAACTCACCTATAGAATTTATGAATTTCATTACTTTAGTATATACTGGGTATGCTCCTAACCATTAACCATGGAGCTCTTGGTATGCGGGTTTTTATCCAATGACTTGATCAGAAAAGTGCATATAAGGGAAAACTTGAGGAGGTGGTTAACCAAGTCTGATATAGGAGGTATGATTTTATGCTTGCGTATCGCTTAGCCTTTTTGGTGTCTAAATTTCATACTAGTTGACTGAATATTAAGCTTATGATAGCATTTTGTACAGTATGGTACAAAACCCATGGGGTTAAAAACGTCAATTTTGTACCGGCAGGCCGAGTAGAAAGTATTTTTTAAGAAACTGACCGTTTATACAAAAAGCTAGCTGGAACGGATCGAAGAGGAATCGGTTATGCCATAACTATTTGATTTATCCCATTTCTTTCAACAGGAATTAGGGTTGCCCTTTGGAAAAGGCTTTAAGTTCAGCAGATTTTGGTTCAACAAGTATCATAAACGTGCAGGTCAGAATGTCACTCTCAGAAGTGATGGGTATAAATTACGACTTAATATATTTAACAATTAGAATATGAGCTCGAGATTTCTATCGCTAACTATCAGTGGCGAATCTAGGAGGGCCCTGGACCCTCTCCCTCCTTCCCCCCCCCCCCCCCCCCCCCCCCCCCCCCCCCCCCCTTTCGGCCCCCAGCGTGCCCCCCCTTCTTTTCTCCTTCTGTGCCGGGGGGGGGGGCGCCCTCCTC
>Ga0126338_10003981_pt1 | contig 10455 bp, 5 predicted proteins | sample OrbCmetagenome_2_FD_92529 | JGI IMG/M metagenome (GOLD analysis project Ga0126338, IMG submission 92529) | Coral microbial communities from Petempiche,Puerto Morelos, Mexico - Orbicella C C metagenome | ecosystem: Host-associated > Invertebrates > Cnidaria > Coral | place: Petempiche,Puerto...
ACAGTCACATATCACCGAGTTTGCGCGGCCTGTGGATAACAAACACTCCGGTATATAATTGAACAGAACCAAAAAATATGCGAGTCAAAAGTAAATGCAAAAACAAGAATATGCAGAAAAAAAGTACTCGGTCTTCACAGTCTGCATGGTCTGCACGACCTGCACGGTCTGCACGGTCTGCGGTCTGCAGTCTGCAGTCTGCATGGTCTGCGTTTTGGGGTGACCGGGGAAGTTCTGAAGAGAAATGCTGTCGGTGCAACAGGAGCCGAGTAACAGCTTGTTCTACCAGTACAAACTGTCTTTACTCACTTCTGTTCTAAGCTGGTATGCCAGCTTAGAACAAAAGCCCCTCAACAAGTGGCAACAACTACCGGCGCCTCACAAAAGACAAATAAACAAAACCGACAGTTTGAATTGTCCGCAGTTCTTTTCAAAATCGTTGCAATAACGTTGTATTTTGATAGTTCTATCATTGGTCCATTATGGACAAGACAGCATGAATTCGATAATATCCTGGGTGATACGTGATAACCACTCAATACGGTTCTCCTAACAAGGAGTTTTACAAATTGGCCGGAAGACTGATTTCAAAGTCTGGAAAAGTGGAGCGTGACATACCCGAATTTTTACACTTTCTTTTACGAACTAGCGTAATTACAGATGGCTTTGGTTCTGTCGAGATGGTGCTACCTGGCGATCTCCGCTGTCTACCGTTTGGCCCATTACAGCTACTGAGCTACAATTGTGTTAATTGTAAACTGGCACATGTGATTCTTGACTACTAAGTTCCTCATCCCGCACAACTCGTACAGGGCTGATCGAAACATTTTCTGCGATCTCAAGTCAATTTTTAGCAAGAATAAAGTGGGTACGATAAAGGGGTTTACACAGTTGTAACATGGATTGTATGCGTAAAGTCAGTCAGTGAAGTTTAGCAATGCCTCATTAAAATGCGCGTTTACTAGTCACTGACTGTTACGCTTAGCTAGGGACGTGACAAAGGATTACGAACCTTCAGCAGCCATGCATAACTCAACGAAGCACGTATGCATTACGAATTGTACACTTTCTGCGTTCTTTCTTAACTTCCATACAAGTTGTTGATCCAAAACGTGCCAATTGCATAAAAGTGATGTCGGGTTTTCTGTTCAGCTGTATGGTTAGATTTTCGTTTCACTGAGGCAAAGAGAATACATGGGTTATCCGTCTATTCAAAATGGCGCCCGTGCCCTTCCAACCAGGAAGTGGTCGACTGAAGTGAGCTTTTTACACGATTAAAATAAGAAATAAAAATCATTTGCTACCGACATAGAGGTCATCAATTCGCGACTTCTGAATGTTGCTGTTTGATAGCGTACCCAGACGTTTTACGAATAGACAAATGCTCGGATTTGCTCATAAGTATTGTGAAGTCTGCGCTGTGTAATAACGAATCAGTCCTAGAAGTACTCTATAAAGAGCATGAGTGTCTCCGCGAAAAAGCTTCCAGATCTAAGCAACTCACTCTTCTGGTAAAAAGTGATTTCAATCTAACGCACGCAATATTTCTTTAACTTATCTTACTCTTCCTTAACGGACTGGTTCTTTTATTGGTAATCGATGCTGTCTACGTAAACAAGCGTTTATATGGTAGCTGCATTAAACTCTAACACCTTACCGTTATTATGCGCTTCGTGTTGTTAGCGATAGCTTGTCACCTCCTTTGAATTTTGTCAATATTGGCCTGGGTGACATTCATTGCGGAGCGGAGATACCTGTAAGCAAAACATAGACGCTTTAGACGATCCAAAAGATCTACGCAGTGTGAATCGACTGCGTTTGCTTTGGCTGATGCATAAATTTACAGGGTCACTGAACGAAGGTCAAAATTGATAAATAAGTTGATAATGCGTGGCATGTCACGCGCATGTATGAATCGAAACTGAAACCGTTGGAAGCAAAGATCCCCAACGTTGAGTGCAGACGGAAACAAGAATAAGCATACGGGCATCAGTGACGTGCTTACGCGCGATCTGTTTCACTTTCAGTCTCATGTCCGCGTGGATTGTTCAAGCCAGACATTACATACACCTACATCGTTCATTTTACTGTGGTGAACACATTGGCGTAACGCAGCACGGTTTGTTTATCTTAAAGATATTTTAAAGATGAATACAAAATTACTGTTTATAGTGAATTCATTCAGACCAAGCTTTGTGACACAGTGCTGCTTGTTGTGTTCTTTTATCAATCGTCCGGAAAAACAAGTACTGTGGTAGATTACCGCTGATCATCTTGCTCATTGAAATAAAGTTGTAAATAATAATGATAAAAGGATAGAACTATGCCTTGATCTCTAATCCTCGAGAATATTTTCATTTTGCACGCTAATCATGATAACGGAATGAAATTTATTTCTTCGCACCCTCGTAAAATCCCAGACTCCCATTTGGTCGGTGTGACCTTTTTAATACAAAGGTAAAGCCCCAGAGATTGATTTAAATTTTTACCTCGGTTGATTTCAAAATAAATTTTGCCCGGGTAAATCATATTTCCCTCGGTAAAAGTCTGTAGTGTGACCACAGCTAATTATTAGCTAATCCCTGGAAAAAATTATTGGACTTAAGTTGACTCAAAATAATTGCTGAAGGAGTTAGCCACCAATTGGTTTGGTGTCAACACCAAGGAATGACTTTAAGATAATTAACGTAGAAGATTGACGAGGAAAAGGTTTTATTTTGGAAAGTATGTTTATGCAATAATCAACAGCGGGTGCATAACAGATTCTCGGAGACTGATCAGTTCCCTGGAAAACGATTGAGCAATTGTAGCCCTACTTTGCATCTATATTTTTATGATTTGACGATGTTAGAAAGTCGGCTATGCACACTACTCTTACTAGTAGACCGCGACACTCACGAATTTTTTTGCCGCCTTCAGAGTAACGTTTTTGATGCCGGGAGTTTGTTTCAAACCAATCACGTGGTACATTGAAATGCACCACGTGATGACATTTTTCCTGTGTGGCGTCATGACTTTAATTAGGTGATGTTCATTCACAACGTGGTTATTTTCAAGAGGAAAGCTTTTCGTGTCGAATGCGTCTAAAAAACCGATCCGAATTTGTCCTGATCATATTTTATCTTCAGCTGATAAACAGCGGCCATGCTGACAATTCTATGGCAGACAAAAAGCGCGGTAAGCTTTCCTCTTGAAGATAAACACGTTGTGAATGAACATCACGTAATACGAAAAAGTCATGACACCACACAGAAAAAAATCTCCTCTCGTGGCGCATTTCAATCAGGGTTTTAATGTACCACGTGACTGGTTTGAAACAAACTCGTGGCATCAAAAACGTTACTTTGAAGGCGGCGAAAAAAAGTCGTGGGTGTCGCGGTCTACCGGGAAGAGTAGTAATTTAGCTACATTATCAAGATACATTGTTCTTAGGGCCGATTTACACGGTACGACTTTGTAGGACAAGCACTTTTCACTTACAAAATTAAATATGCAAAAGTTTGCACCGGGATTTTCGGGGCGGAAGTTCTAACAAATGGTAAACAGATATTTTATCTGTCCTGTGCTTTGAAAAAACTTTCTGACGAGATGTTTTTCGCTTTAATCCGTTCAGTACTTTTCGAGAAACGACTTCATGTGAATCAGTCAACAAGAACTTCGTCCGCCATTTTGACGCAAGAAAACTTCACATTCGTCCCCTACTCAGTATAAATTTGTCACAAAATACGTCATTTTCTATCGATTTCGGCTACGATTGTCTCAGCGCTTTAAAACATGTTTTAAAATCCTACGACAGTTTTTTTGACGTACACAACAGTCGTTAGGAAGTTGTAGGTTTGATTTACACGAAACAATTTATGTCGTAGGCCTGTCGTAAGCTTGTCGCATGCGACAAAGTCGTACCGTGTAAATCGGCCCTAAATATTAGAGTGACACTGAACAAACGCTGATTTACCCTCACTATCAAAAATATAGGTCCACAGTGCGTACTTGTGATGTTTACTTTTGCGCCATTGTTTTGAATGTCAGTATATGGGAGTGAAAATGCAACAAGTTGGTTGGAAATCACAGGAAAGGTTGCCGATATCAACATAGACCAGTCATTTTAAATTCTATGCGGGAAACTTTACGGAGAGCAGAACACTTTATTTACAGAGTCAAATTAACTGGCACATGTTCATGTAGTGTGAAGATGGTTTCCTGGATTTATGAAACCAGTTACACAGTTAGTCCCAAATAGACTTCTTGTCCATGGTTTTGAATTGTTCTAAGGTGCTGATAGCTTTTTGCCCTGACTGTAAAGAAATATTGACATGTTGAATAACAATAATCAGTTTACATGGTTCTTATGTTAAGATGTCACTGTGACATTTTGTATGCTTCTTACGATAGACTGTTGTAAGGTTACATGTATATGTTGCTGTAGTGGTTTGCATAATATTTCCAGGATAGGAGTGTACATCAGTGTTTGTATCAGGATTCAGTTTGAATCGTCAGTGACTGTCAGACACAGTTGCACAAAGACTAAGGCTAAATGAAAACTGATTATTGTTATTGACTTGCGAGATAACTCAACTCCTCGCGTGGAAATGTTGATCAGGTGTTGATACAAAGTGAAATGTGCCTAAATTTGGCTTACCGGCACTTATTGAAATATAGAATATAGAATACCGGAAATATTTCACAGCTATTGACATTTCATTAACGGCGAAATTTTCTCCGAAATAATACTAGTATAAAGAGATCTTTCGCAGTTATTGAAATTTCATTAACGGCGAAGTCGTCACTGGGAATAATACAATAAAGGGAATATTTAACAGTTGCAGTAAAACCCGCATGTACATGTAAGAAACTAGAACCTGTTGGCAGAGATTTGCCATTTTAATACCCCAAAAAATAAGAACGTTTTTAGCCCAGCAATATCAAGCAGGTCCTTATATGTGAGTTACAATTAAATTATGATAAACATTTTAACCAAGCTAAGGAGTGTGACCTTGAGATTGCAAATTTACATTAAAAGAAAATACCTCATACAGTTTTGAATAAATACTGTATATTTAAGGACCAAACCCAAGTTTATTTATTTTTCTAGTAATCAACAGCAATAACTCCTTCATAGAAATTAAGAACCTAATTACTGAAGAATCTACTTTGCCTAAATTGCCAATAACTAACCCAAAATACAAGAACCTACTTCGCCAGACTTCGAGAAATGTAGGTTCTTATTAGTATACTGGGAGATCTTTCGCAGTTATTTTAAATTTCATTAAGGGCGAAATTTGTTGTAGCAATTAAATATTTTTCGCGTTTGTTGCAAATTCATTAACCGAGAAATAGTGGCTTGGAATAATAAAATGAAAAGAGATCTTTCGCTATTGTTAAAACTGCAGACGAAGTCGTCACTCGAAATAAGAGGAATATTTCGCAGTCATGAGGTTTCATTAACGACAAAGTAGTCACCCGGATTAATAGAACAGACGAAATATTTCGCAATTTAATATTGAAGTTTCATTAACTGGGAAGTCTCTTCCCTCGGTGTAATGAAATTTATGAGCAGAACAACTAGCAATTAATACATTTTTTAGCACCGCGAAGTGTTTCCTGTTATAATAACTAGGACAATAATTTGTAGTTATTAAAAGGTTTCATAATGGCGAAGTCTCCCTTATTGAAGTAGAATATGAAGAATAATTCGCAGTTTTTTAAGCTTTATTTACTGCGAATCCTACACTTAAGATGCGAATGTGTGACTCAAGTATATTTGAAAAGAAACTTTTGCCATTAATGAAATTTTAATAACTGCGTAATTGTTATTCCAATATATATTCAGAAAGAAACTCTTCGCTGTTAATGAAATTTCAATAGTTTCTTTCTGCATATGATAAAAATAGACTGAAAACCTTTTAGGCTTAATTTTATTAACTTTCTGTAAAATGCAATACTGTGCAAAATTCTTATTGGATCACTCGAAATTACTAGTACCACGTCTACTATATAGAGCAAAACATGCTCCCAACGGCCTGTCACGTGTCATACGGTGTACAAAGTCCAATGCAAGATTTCTCCAGACTAAGTGAGCTTTATGCATAATGCATAAGTCCACAAACATTGGTGTTGTTGAATCCTTGTTGGTAAATATTGATTTGGCAAGGTCAATACAAGTACAGGCGAACAATTTGCATATTTACAACACGTGTTGCTTATAGAAGTATGCGGAAATGAACATCCGACAACACAGACATCGGCCTGCAAGGCAAAGAGAGAAACTAGATCCAGCACATGAGAAACAAGCATTTCTAAAGCAATAAGCTACTTTCGATGTATTAAAATTCAGCTTGACAGTGAGGCCTAGAAGACACAAACAATGAAATAAACATGGTGATTTAATTTCATTTGTTTGTGTCCTGTAGGCCTCGCTCTTAAGCTGAATTTTAAAATGTCGAAAGTGGTCTATGGAAAGAGTGGATCGTATGATTGGCATTGACAATAAGGGTGATTTAACTTGATTGATTCAGGAGCGCTACTGTTGATATAAAGCTGGTTATTTTATAATAATAGGTCGTTTCTTCGTCGCTTAAACAAAAGCAACAAACATGCAGGTGCTCAGCTGTGTAAAAAAAAACATCCACAACGCTATAAAGCTATTATTGATAACTTAGAAAGGATCTCGCCCTATTCACCAATTTTGTGCGCACCAACTGTGAAGGTTTCAAAGCGACAAGAACGAAAATAAGGCTAAAATGAAGCTCTTTCCACTCATTCTGCTCGTCATATTCATTCAAGGTAAACTTAAATTACAAGGAATTCCTTCGGCTTAGCAGTTCATGATTTTATATTATTAATATTTCAAGCAGAACCTTTCGGAACTGTTGTTTTCGCAAGGTTCGTTGCTGTCGTTTTTCTTACGATGGTTCTCTTTGTCTGATCAGAAGTATGTGAAATGAATCTCAGTATACCTGTAATGTAAACTACGGGTAAAGGAATCAAAGACAAAGATACCTGGTTTCTATTTAGACCCTCAAGAAGCAGTTGCAAAGAGTGAAGCATGACAAAATTTCAGGCATGCTGAACCTAGTTTCTAACCGTGAACGGTCTTTACGAGCACAGTTCACTCTGTATACACTGAGCTTGGCCACTTGCGCGAACTAGTTTTTTATTCATGCGCACATTCTTGTCCCTTGGGACAAATAACAACACTGTCTTTGGTCTCACAAACACTCTGCTAATTTTTTTTATTATTATTCCCTTGAACATGCTCCAGGCAGCTTTTAGTAAAACATTATATTTCTGTAATTGTCATCAACATTACAGTACTGTTCTTTATTACATTGATACATCATCAAGCCGAGACAACCGTAGAGAAAAAATAAAATTACATTGCATCGGGTTGTCTTAACGAATCATTCCCACTGGACTAACATTAATCATTATCTATTGGATGGAGTTTTTCTTAATATCCAGGAAGATCAAGGGCGAATAGAGCCGCTTAGGTGGTCGACGCGAGAAATTACACGTCACAGGATTGGCCATTTTAGACCAGGCTCCTGGGAAGTCCAAAACTACGAGTGATGTAAATATAACTAGAGAATCCTTTACGTCTTTCAGAAAGTCACAGCGAACCTGATTACGTCACCAACTTAAAGAAATACTTCAATGACGGATACTACACGGGGAACTATTACAGAACACTCTCCTCTAAAGAACGTAAGTCACCATATTTTGTTCTTGTTACTCTCGTTTGTATTGCGGTTGCATTGCAAATGACCCAAGACTGATTACAAAAAATTCGTTCGACTAAAGATGAAAGGAGGGCGAGGCAAGCAGAAATGGAAACAAAAATGGCGAGAGATACATGTAATAGCTCATTTTGAAGGGATAATTACAACCAGACTATATGCGTGGTAGAATTGGAATCACTCCATAGTAATAGCTTTAGTTTTATCAGGAGTCATAACACGGAATAGTTTCAAGATGGTTTCAAGCACCGTATAATGCTATACGAAACCCTATGGCTCCCGACTTTGTATGGTTAACCTGCTAACGTACATATGGTGGAACCTGGTGGGTGATATGAATAAAATGACTCTCGCACGTGGCGAGGCATGCAGCATGGCCTTAGAAATATGCTAGGCGGATGGAAAGAAATATGGAAAGAAATAAACCGTGCATATATTTTCAACGGAATAATATAAGACCTCTAGTTTACTTAAGCCCTTATGGCGCCCCTGACTCGGAAATCGATAGTGATAGATTCTGCTAGTCCAAATTTCGGTGATTTGAGCAATATCGGTTTTCACGTTAAAATTTGCAGGGAAATCACGTATTTCGCAGTGACTTCTGCATGTAGGGAAGGCTACAAAATGAATTGCATTGAAACTCAAGCCTTGGACATATTTCGTGAATATCTAAAAGACAAGAAGTATCGGGACATTGAGCGCTTCTTCAACGAATGGAAAATGACTTTCCATAGTGATGGACCATTTAAAACTGAACAAGATCTTCAACTCCTGGGCGAGAAAATGACTAAACCTGATGATTTTATGGTAAGAACCATTATTCCACTAGTGTCCTGTTCAGTTAGCGCATCCGGTGTAATGCTGCAAAAAGTAAAAAATAAGGGATAAGCTGGAGAGAAAAAATAGGTTGTCAGGCTCACAAACTAAAGTGCTTGATATTTCTAAAATATATCCAATCAATAGTATATATTCTCCCAGGCCTTGACCACGAATCTGTTTCGTGACGTCACAGAGATGGAAAAAGTGATCGAAACGGATTGACTGTGGCAAAATATAGAGGTCTAGGAACTAGACAACCATGTTTCATATTGGCAAGCTGACCATGATGAAACGGAATGTTCTGATTGTCTCTCAACCAGTGATAAATTATTTCGCTTAAGTATAAGTCGAATATGTTTTGCCGATTTGCCTTTCGAAACATTTTTCAGCGGAAGACTGTTCCTTTTTCAAAGTAAGCACCATTTTTAATTGTCTGGCAGACAACTTATGCCCAATGTTTTGGCCCAAACCGTATCATGCGCCCAACACTGCCGTGGATGTTTGCCATACTATAATCAGTAAAGTTTTAAAAAAGCCAATAATAAAATTAAAAATATACATGAAAAATATACTCGATTCTGATTGGCTGAGAGCAGTGCAGTTCAAATGTAACACCAGTGCAAATTACACATCGTAATTCTGGATTATGATTGGCTGAAAGACAATAGGAAATTTTCTAAGCCAATGATGGCACGTAAAATGATGACGAAAATTTTGTGCGGAAACTTTGAAAAAGTTTTCTCAAATTTGAAAAAAAATGGCTTCAAGAAAGATCTTCCCGCACTTTCTCTAGGCGAAATTTTTCATGTTTATATTATTAATAAGTAATCATACGATTTTTCTCGTTCAATTTGGAATTAATTTGCACTTGTGAGTTTTTCAAAAAGCTGAAATTACACTCGCCGAAGCGGCTCGTGCAATTTCCGCTTTTTGAAAAAAATCGCGCGCGCAAATTAATTCCAAATTGAACTCGAAACCGCGTATGACTACCTGTGCAAACACTAAATTGAACTGATAAACACTGTAACTCAAAAGGTATTCACCAATTTGATATTTGGGAAATAATGACGAACTTATGTGTCAGTTTTTCTTTCTTAGTGTCAGTTTCGCTTAAGGATTTTCGCGCGAAAATTTTCCAACGTTGACTTTTTTACTGAGACTTTTACCAATGTAAGATGATGAGTTAGTTGTGTCAGAAATGTAAAAAAAAAAAAAAAAAATGGGGTGTCACCCACTTCGTTTTGGAGAAAACATGCCCGAAAGAACACCCTAAATCTGAAAAAATCGGGCTGCGTTAGAGAATAAGGCCACGGTGTCTGTAAGCCCAAAAATATTGCAATTAGATCTTTGAAATGAAATGTTCCTCTGCCAAATATTGTTTAAGTGGACCTATTAAGTGAGTTTAGTCAACTGGTGAGGTTCCTTAAAGAACAAATTCGCACTTAGCGACCATAGTGTCACGCGCCTTGCAGCCGCAAGATGGCAGGATTCGATGTCCCGTGGACAGAAATCTTGAATTTTTTTAAACCCACATTGACGTTTTAGTTCATTTTGGACAATGTGGAGATAATAGTAAATAAAATCTGTTTCTGGAAAGAAAAGTAAGGGTAAAAAAATCCATGCAAAGCTGTAGCAATGGCCATCTGCCCTATCATTGTCCATTTTGTTACTTGGCGCGCGCTCTCATGCATGACGTGGCGTGTGACTTTGCGTGCACAGTGGGAATGTGCAAAAACAATTAGCGCGAACGTCCTTAAGAGTGACTTCCTGTAAATACTACGGATAGGTGTGCAAAATGCAAAAATCGAATTCCCTCAAAATTTTTCACAAGAAAGCCCTCTGGAAACTGTTTAGGAAAATACAACTTTTAGTTCGTTTGGATTTATATTTTTCAAGTAAA
>Ga0126338_10003982_pt1 | contig 10453 bp, 4 predicted proteins | sample OrbCmetagenome_2_FD_92529 | JGI IMG/M metagenome (GOLD analysis project Ga0126338, IMG submission 92529) | Coral microbial communities from Petempiche,Puerto Morelos, Mexico - Orbicella C C metagenome | ecosystem: Host-associated > Invertebrates > Cnidaria > Coral | place: Petempiche,Puerto...
ACAGTGTGTGTAATATAGGGGGGGGGAAAAAAATAAATATATTGTTCCAAAAGAAAGAATGAAGAAAAGGTTCTGTTTGTGTGGAAACACACGCCACCAGCGGGGGGGGGGGGGGGGGGGGGGGGGGGGGAGAGTTCAAGACAGTTATGTAATCCTGAGGCACAGTCAAGGGGTTTGCATAACTTTCAAGAATTTTCCAACCCCCCTAAGTGTTTAGATACATGAGAAATCTCCAAACCCCCTGAGTGTTTAGATGAGGGTATGTAAATATGGAAAAAGTCTTCTATTGTTTTTATTAATTAAAATAATTCTCAAAAAGCAAGGTTTACAAACTCTCATCTAAACACACCTACCAACCAATGAGAGCATGTGTACAATCTTAAATTATTTTAAAAAGCATCGATAGTAATAGAGGGCAAGCAAATTAACCTTATGAAAGTTTATCTGCTCAGTCGTACACAACATAAAAACATCCATTTTGGTAAAAGGAAGTTACTAGTGACCAGGCTTCTTTCATTCACGCACCTGTCTTCAATATCTTTAACAGTTCTTGAGTTTTCATCATCACGTTTCAATTGGTTGATGAACTTTGCAACATCCTACACAGACACACATTTAGCAATAATTACCAAATAACGTTCTACATGTATACTAATGAAAAAGGATTACACTCTTAGAACATTAAATTTCTAAGTTTCTATGAATTCAAACTGAATAATTATAGATGTCCTTATACAATTGATATGAAACAATTCCTACTACTCTCAGTTGACAAACTTGTATTAAGTTATTGTTGTAAACAGTTCATGTGTGTGAACATGTACACATACAAGTGTCAGATACACATGTAACATAATTTAATATTAATCTCATAATCTTATATAAAGATCTTAAGCTATGTAAAAACTATAGCCCTTTTAAATGTAAACTTAAGCGAACGTTATAAGACATTTAGTTATTAATTTTCTCAATTAGTTAGTGACACATCATTTTTATAATTTATATACATTAATTTATTTTAGGTTTTAAACAGAACTTGTGGTGATCAACTTAAAGCCCCTCAGGGGAGTGTTCAATAAAGTTCCATCTCATCTCATCTCAATTTATAATCTTCCATTTTCGTTTTGGTCCTGTCTAAACTGAAAATCCTTACCCTTCCACCAAATTATGACAAACAAAGCAATTTACTGGTGATAACAAAATACCATGCACTAGAGGAAAGTCTTAGTTAAAATACCAACCTGCACAGCCGCTAGGGCTTTTTCAAGGCCTTTTTTGTCTGGATGTGTTGATTTTGTCTGCTTGTTAAGCTCCTAAAATAAGCACACAGAAAAAGACAAAAACATGCCTGGTTAAATTGCAGATAGCAGCAGTTTACAAAGTGATTGGGCACTCTTCGTACCTTAAAAAAGTGAACACTCATGTCATTCTGGATTTTACAAACATACCATCAGCATAGAGCACCCCACGAGAGAGTACTCGTGATTAAATACGCAGGGATTTCATCAAGGGCCAGGTACTGGGCAAATTGACTGGCTGTGAGGACAATTATTTTGCCCAGCTGGTTTGAATATCTAGCAGAAAGTTTTCCTTACATAGTTCAGTCCTAATAGTTAAATGAAACCCCTGATTATAAGTTATGTTCTTTCAACTAACATATTAAACAATGAAAACATTACAATCTTCTAGTTTATTAATTTGGTTGCAGTGCAGTTACCTGTATTAAAAGAGGGTACTTTAAAACACGTTGAAATGGTACTACTAACAAAGATCTCAATGCAAACTTGCTATTTGCTCTCCTTTGACATTCCTGTAGTATGTAGTAAAGAAAGTACAAGCATTTACATGTAGAACTCATATAAATCAATTAGTTGAACTAAGACTAGTCAAATAAATCAGAAGGAAGGAAGATATAAATTATACAGCATGCATGTATCATTCTAAAAAAAGACAACACCAACAAAGATGTACAAAAGATACAAGTAATGCTACTGCAATTTCACTGTACCTTTAATCCTTCACGAAACTTGGGATCTGTTCTGGAAAGTTCATCAATCTGAAGATGTAAATTCATAACATTGCATGGGTTACAAATAAATTACCAGTAAGGTGGTATTAACATTACTATCCTCTCTATGGCCACCATTACTACTTTGTAAACACTACGGCCTGTAGCAAGCTTCAGGTGCACATTTGTGTAATATAGGCCAATTTTTTTTCTGTTTTCACAGTAGAAGTTCTCAGAAATGCATGTAATTGACTAAAATAGGCCCTAATTAACAAATCCGTTCACAAAAATATTTTTTTTAACTCTTAAGGGGTTTTCCTGCGAAAAAAAGGATTACCCATAATCCTTTGCGTAATCTTCCATGTGGGAGAAAAGTTCAATCTCAGGGCAATCTCAGGTTAAAACTGGTTACAAAACTTCCTGAACAATAACAAGGCCTGGTTACCTTAGCAAGTGCCATCGCGTACCCTGATAAGGGTGAAATGGTGGCAGAAAGGCAGAGAGAGATTTGTACATTTCTTCAATGAATTTTCATATCACACTAATGCCACTACACTGACAAATGACTTGGGGATCAAAATTTTCAGTCGTATTTCCACAGGAATGTACAAAGTCAAGTTTTTGGCAGATCTTTGGTCATGAAACGAGCAATGTTGAGAAGATGGCAATAATCAAAGGTCAGAGAAGCGAGTTTCAAAGGAATTTGTAGGGTGGTGATGCCAATATTTTGGTCAACAAGATGGCTATCATTTCACTTGGGGATTGAGATTACAGTGTATATTTTCAATGCAATGCAATGAATCAAGCTAGAAATTGGAAGAAAACGAATTTATTGTACAAGCATTTATATCTGTGAATGTTACGTATACAAGTTGTACAGGACGTTGACATTGTAGAGTTATGATTCGTATTTTATCTTGGAGAGCAAAAGGGAAGCATGATTGATCGGCTGGCTCGAAATTTAGGAGGATTCTGACTACAAGGAGTGCATTATTTTCCAAATATCAGTTGTATCCTTAGAGTTGGTTAACTTTACTTATTTCTTACAACTGGTGGTGGTTTAAATTAAACACTGAGAAGAATAATCTGTGCGCGCTGTTACACGTGACATTCTATTTTCTCACATTTTTATACTTTTTGGATCAAAATTTGTTTAAAACCTATCGCTCAAACCCAAGCTCATTTTAGGTCACTGTTTTTCTTATTACAAATGCAAGGTTTGAAGAAGGTTTCATGGTCATAGGTTTTTCTGATGCGGAGATATTCAACAAAACCTATTCACCTCTTGCCACTTAAGTGATTTGTACACCCAATGCGTACTACAGGTCTAAGTAACTACAGGTTGCAAGAGGATTGCTACTACTCTCTCTCTCTCTCTTTGTCCAAAACAGGTTCATGTAATTCCACCCTCCTTCTTTCCTCCTTCCCCCAGCATTTTTGTCAGGTTGCTCTTTCTGGCACCCATTCATTCTCCAAGTAATGTGGTAGATAGAGGCACTGAGAGAGTGAAGTGTTCAGCCCAGAGACACACCACAAGGCCCTGGCCACTGCTTGGAACTACAGTGGAACCCCGCCTTACAACCACCCTGTTAATACGACCACCTTGTTATTACGGCCACTTTATTCTGACCCGCAAAAAAGTTCAGTCAGTCATTTACTTATTTAAAGAACCCCTTTAATACAACCACCCCATTAATGCGACCAATTTTCCATGGCCTGAAGGTGGTCATATTTACAGGGTTGTACTGTATTTATACTTCTCAACATTTCATGTGCGGTAAAATGCAATAATCCCCCCTACCACCCACCTCCTTTAGTTACACCAACAAGAATATAGTGTAAAAAAACTTACATAAGATTGAGCTTCTGACATTTTTGTGCAATATTTTCCATACTTTAATAAGTCATCTCTCTAGAGAAGAAATTAAGTGTATAAAATAAAAAAAATACATTCTTAATAAATTTAATCTGGAAAACAGAATTTTAAAGTAAGGCTATCAAGGATCTGAACTTAAAAGAAAAAACAAAAAGGAAACACTAAGTCTTGCAACAACTTTTGAGTAAATGAAATCAACAAAAATTACCACTAAAAACACTGCAAACTACAATTATCTGTACATACAAATTCCAGAAAAACAGGACTTATTTGCATTCCTCCATTGCTACAGCCTTTCTCTAGCTTGCCCACAAATTTTGTGTGAGTCTTCAACAAATCCTGTAAAAAGAAAAGTACACATAACCCAATTTGGTAAGCTACAGTACATGTATAAGAAAGATGTCTGACTGTAACCTACCTCTATATTGATAAAGATCCTAGCCTTGTCATCAGGTGACATCATTGATTGTAACTTTTTAATAAAATGCTGTCAAAATTAAATGAAAATGAAAAAGCATTCAATGCAGAGTTTTCTCAAGCTACATGTACATGTCAGCAGAAAAAAAATTCCATAACATAAAAATGTACTTTTATTAGTTACCTCTTGAATCATTTTAAGAGCCTCAACATAACTTTTCTCAGTCTCAAGGAGCTCAGCTACAACATACTTCCTTTTCTCTTCTATTGAGGTCTGTCGCTCAGGCTTCTGTAACATTACAAAAGAGGAAACAGTATATCTAACACCATTTGTTAACACATAATAGGTTAAGAGGCTATGTGAAACATTTCTACATTCCAAAAGTTGTCTCACATAAATTGCTAATTCTGAACCACAATTTGCAACAGGCTCGAAATATTTTAAATTACAAATAGGCACATTCCCATCACCACACATGTACAAACATTTACAATCTGATTAAATCTGCAGGAACAAAAACACATTTAACCTACTGGAAATTTTTGATAAGAAACAAGGTCCTCATAAATTTTTGTTTCTTCTTCAATGGTTACAGCATCATAAGGGTTTTCCTCCTCTGTTATGTCACGATTTCTACAGAAAAGGTCCACCAACAAAATTAATAAACTAAAACATTGAACAGAAGCATGTAAAAAACAAAATAAACATTCAATTAATGACAGTTGAAACTTTTGTCTCTAAGTTTCAAATGTTGACATGAGCAGGAACCCTTTGGGGCCATGTTTATATGTATGTCTGCCTTTTGAGAGGTGTCTGTTTAGAGACTGGAATGAGTCCAATTACATACATGTACATGTCTCAAATTTACAGTAACCTTAGTTTGATTTTGATGACACCAATTATATACAGTATGCTTTTTAAGAGAAGGTTAAAATCTCTCACAGACCAAAGTACAAACCTACAATAACATACCTATGTACAAAAACAGATCCAAGCACATCTAGAAAAAGTCTAAATGAAGGTTTGCAAGGTACATGTACGCACTGTGTACTGCCCAAAAAATTTGTGGGTTAAAGGGAGTGTCTACTGTACTTTCATCTTTCATCAGTGTTCATCTTTCAGCACAGGTCTTGCAGTAAAACAAGTACATGTACATATAAATACTTCTATCAGTACTCACAAAGCAAGATCCTCAAGGTTTGAATAAATATCCTCATCTTGAATGTCATGTCCAGAATCTTCAGGTGGGAAAGGACTGTTAAAGGGAAAGAAAGCATATGATTGACGTTATGGAAATCACTCATGATGAAGTCATTTTCACAAACAGTAATTTTCAGCTGCCTGAAACAAAAGCTGGAAATCCATCTGTGTTTGCAGACTACCTTTTATAAAGGCCCTGGTTGAAATGTTTGAAGCTTTGACTTACATATACAAGAAAGGTATCGTGCCATTTCATTAACATATTTTGCACTGCTCCAGATAATTTTAATACCTGCCCCAAGGAGGGTTATTGGAAATTCTGTGGGAGGGGTACATGTATTTATTTTCTGAATGTTCAACACATTTGCCATGCATTTAAGGTCATTCCTCACATTTGCATTGCGCATCCTTACTGCGCATAATTTATGGCGTCATTAGCGCACGCTTGTGCATGCGCATATTGAAAACATGACGGATTTGCCTTGATATTGAGCTCTGTCAGTTGAAAAATGCCTCTAGCTCACCAACAAGCATGGGCACCCCAATTTTTTTCCAGTCACTGTAATCAACTAATCATAAGCTTTGCGCGAGAAAAGACTCATCTAATTTCTATAGCTGAAAATTAAATAAATAAGAAAAATAGCAGATACACTGTGGTCTTCTCTATTTTGCAGTCGGTAACCACGTCAAGAAATTTGGTTCAAATTTTTAATCAAGGATTTAGCTTTCTGTCTGAATCAAACTTAAACATTTATTTGTGTCCGACACAATGTATTGACTGTAGTTTAATGCGTGTTCTTATGAGTCCGGGCTTACAAAGATGTTACAATTACTGGGAATGTGTTCTCATAATAAGCATTAAATAATGCCAAAATGGGGCATTTTCAATGCCTCAAGTACTGCTCCTTAATGAGCATGGGCACCCCCCTTTTTTATTTCAAAATTGAAGTTATCATATGACAAATATTCAGTTGACAAAGTTTGAACAAAAATCTATTGTCACTTTTATTTCAGAGGAATTACCTTAACAGTGTGCAAATCAGTTACTGTATGTTATATACATGTAGTAGCAAGAGATTTCTGCAAGCTCCACTAGACCCAAGCTATCAAACACAACTTTCTTTGCAAAATGATACATTGTGTGCAGTTGTAAACTCAAAGTAACAACTTACTCAAATCCAGCTGTAATTGCATACTGTGTATGAGAAAGGACTGATAGAGTTTTTATAACCTATAAGATAAAATATAATAAAAAATATAATAAGAGAGTATTAAACGAAGACTTCACACGGTGGTTCAACTGAACATACAGCCCCTCCCATCTGGCCATGGCATGTAACTAGTATTATTCAATATTGGTATAAATCTACTAGTTAGCGTTCTATCACAAATGCCATTCTTTGATTGGCTACGCTACTCACTACAGGTGTATCTATTCTGTTGTAAATAGTGAATGGCCTAGCAGTGCGTGGTTGTCTACAAAATGACAGCTACTTCTTGCATTTTTGATGTGTCTGAAAAGAGGATTTAAACAACGTTTTGAACTGATAGATTTAATATACTCAAAAAATTGGATTATTCACTCTCAATTTCTGTGTGATAGTTGACACGGGCTGCACCCTTGTTATATCTATCAGTGATAGAAATCTCAAGCTCCTAATCTAATTGTTAATTACATTGTACTATAGAGCGGTTTTCAATTGAATGTCGTAAAACTAAAACCAAACCAATTACTTACCAATTAGACCACTCAGCCAATTTCAAACTGCAGTAAAACCAAAATCAATTTAACCAAAACCAAAATCACTGCCTGTTTACTGTCGACACTCATTTGAAAACTACTCTAATCACAGGTCAATATACAAAATATTAGAAGCAAATTTACTGGCTTGCAAGTGTTACGTGAAGTTATAAAAAAAGAGAAACAAACTTATTAAATAAGTCCCAAAGCCAGGACTGACTAGAAGATTGAATAAATAGAAGATTGCGTATTTCTAAATAGGGAACATTAACTCTCTAAGGAAACATCACTTGAGAGCACTAGTTTAATCCATAACTAGTAACTGTCTGCCATTGATCCATTTAACATGGACAAAATATGTATAATTGTGAGGGCAATTAAATATTTCAATAAAGGGGCCCTGGCCTAGGGTGAAAGTGAGTCATACAAATATTTTTGCAATAAGCAGGGGAATGACTAGTTTGCATTTTTCAGGCATATAGTATAAGAGGGGTCTAGGAGGGTCAGGAGGAGGAAGAGCAAGCCATTAATGTAATCTTTAGTTGAATAGGGACTGACTACTTGATTGATCTAACCAAAAACCTGCAGATGGAATATTCATGTGAACCAGAAATGTGTTTTGCTCCAAACAATATTGTAGTACTACCCTCACATGTACTGTTTTTGATTTCACCACACCCCTGCCCCTCCCACCCCGCTAGCAATTCATGTCTAGCTTTATATATACATATTTTTTTCCTATGAAAATTTCTTCTTTTCCCATGAACCACAATCTGGTGATTATGGATATGATCTGAAACCACATCTGTGGTTTCTAGAACTTAACCATGTACATTGTATGGGTCTATGAAACAATAAGATGCTAGTTAAAAAACGTTGGTGTACTTCCACTAGTTTCACTTGTCATTTCTTTGCAGAAATTGAAATTTTCCAATGACAAGGGTGTTTAAAAACAACTTCTTATCAATACATATGTATATGAAAAAATCTGGTATGCACAGTAAGAAAACTTCCCTTTACCAAAGTAACCATTTTATTTATCATTCACATAGAGTTGCAGAGCCAATCTGAATCATCTAATGAACCATTCGTTTTTTTTTTTGTTTTTTTTTTTTAAGGGATATCAGCTAAAATTCAGAGTTTGGACAGTATTGGAATCTAGCTAGTTAAACATATGATAAATGTGCACGTTTTATGCAGGGTCATGTATTTATCTCAGTAATTTCAAGTGTCAAACACCACAAGTCAATGGAAAATTTACACTGATGTATACAGACACAACACAGGATATTGTCTCAAAATAATGCATATGTTTTATAACCATTATACTCCCAAGGATAAATACAGAGTTCTGTGTTTACACCATGGATCACCTTTAACTAAAATAAACACAGATAATCTGCATAGTTCCTACCAATAATAGCACGAGGATAATCAAATCATGTATAATGCTTCATCGATATAAATGCACACACAATTATATTACATTATCCGATTCGCAAATCGTGCTAGCAAATGTAACCCAGTGTAACCTTGTTCAAAAAGCAAAGAGGGAAAAACCCCGTACGACATTCAACAATCAGTTCCGGTGTCATCGTAAATGGTTCAACCCAGCTTAGCCCCACATTGCGTTCTGTGAAACAAATTGTTATTTCATTACTGTCGGCGCTTGTTCGTTCGCTAAATTAGTGTCACTGTTAAGGATTCTCTAATTAACCCTCATGTATTCCAGAGGCCTTTGCTAATCGTTGTGCTACGTGACTTTAAGAGTGAGCATAAAGTTAGTAACTTAGCTCTAACTCAACATCAAGCTTTCTTTAACTCAAGAATGATGTGTAACACTAACCTTGGCAAAATCCGACACATCGTACAGCTCGTTGGCATCAAACAAAGCCTCTTGAGTCAAGCCAAAATCCCGTGAACAAGAAGTGAGAAAACTTCGAATATTTTTCAAACAGTAGAACTGTCAAAACAAAGAAGGAAGTAGGCTTATCATTGTAAAGGTGGAGTTTCACAAAATCAATAAACACCTCTAGTGTTTGTAGCAGTGCATCTACAAAACAAGTGATCGGAATCTTAGCTGGCTGTGTCCAGTCTACCTTTTGCTCTCAGAAAAAGTCTCAAGTTTAAAGGATCACAGGAAAACATATACAAACCGGAGACATTTGAGGTTTCATGTTGATATCTCGTATAGAATTAGGACGCAAACGATTAGCCACTTGACACAACAAGACACCATCCCGAAGAGACTGAGCCAGATCAAACACGGATGCAGTGGGGTATGATGCTCTATGAAACTCTGGTAAAACTCCTAAACTGCTCAGCCAGCTCCGAGCCATTTGCCATTCTTCTTGCCCGGATGGTGCCCTTCGACTACGATGGCGACGCGCCATCTTGCTCAAGAAATGTAAAGAAATGTGTAATTCAGCTGAGAATAGACCATAATACTAATGTGCCGACTTCCCTTCATCCGGGTGTCGGAGGTAACCGGAAGTGGATAATCACTCTCTTCCTTTCTGAGAATTTCATCATTGTTTCATGTTGGATTTCATGGGCATACTAACTTACTGCTCTGTATTGCAAAGTTTGTTAAGTTTTCACCGTGTTATTCGTTACGTTTATCTACAAGAACCATATACCATTTGTCGTGTCACGCTCTTTCATAGTTTTGTGTGACTTTGGTGTGACTCATCAGGACTTACTCATTTCCTCGCATAGTAGTGACGCACGAAAACATTTCCTGGTTGAAAAGAAAAGATTTTAATCTTACTTTCAAAACATGTTTAGTAGCGTGATACTGGCTTTAGAAATTCTACCATAACATTTCTAACGTAATTTCCGGTGATGAAGAGTTCACACGTGACAACTTTGGCCAGTCTGTGGAAGGCCTTTGTGGTCTCTTTCACCTATTCGCAGTTCAGACCACGCTCGATTTCATCAATTTTAATTCTGTTTTCAACCTATTTGGGGTAAGACGGTACCAAAAATTAGCAAATGCGTCTGCTTGTCGTGAATTAATGTCATCCTGTATTCAGCCTCTCAAAGATATAAGTTCAAGGTTCCTTCCTTGTTCCCGGTTGGTCAAGATAGTGCTTTGGCATTGTGGACCTGGTGAAAATCGTCCGCGAAATCGAGAGGAATTTGGCCTGGTAAATTGACAGATCGAAGTACCTTTATCAATGGTCTGATTGACATACACTCTTTTTTATA
>Ga0126338_10003983_pt1 | contig 10448 bp, 8 predicted proteins | sample OrbCmetagenome_2_FD_92529 | JGI IMG/M metagenome (GOLD analysis project Ga0126338, IMG submission 92529) | Coral microbial communities from Petempiche,Puerto Morelos, Mexico - Orbicella C C metagenome | ecosystem: Host-associated > Invertebrates > Cnidaria > Coral | place: Petempiche,Puerto...
AATCAATCAATCAATCAATCAATCAATCAATTAGACAATCAATCAATCAGTCAAGCAGTCAGTCCATTATATTTAGAGATAGTAGAACCCAAGGTTGACATGAACAATTGAATCCAGTCTGAAGTAGAACTAACATAAACTGTTGGCTTTCGAGGACAACTGGGCATACCTCCTGTCCCCATGGTAACCCAGGTTAAAAAATATCGCTGAAGATAAGGGAGAACCAATAGTGTAAAAGTCACATGTTATGCCAGACCAGAACCAAAACCAAGCAACACTGGATGCAAGTACAGATCCAAGCATGCAGGCACCTAACTTTTTGTGCAAGGGGATATATCTTGTATCTCCCATCCCAAATGTCCCACAGACACCACCTACCCACTTGCATACCGTTTGTATTAAACATTCACTTGTACTGAATATGCTTTTAGAAGACTGATGTAAGATATGACATTGAGTGTGACAGTGTGCAAGATTGCTTGAAGGATGTTCCATCCGGAGATATAAAGTAAGATATTATTTTTTTATTATACAACCTGAACCAAGTTAGATAAGTAAAAGCTTATTAAGTCAGATCTCAATCAGAGTTGTGCTCTGACTTGTAGTTTTTCCAGTCCATGATCAGAATTCTGCTCTTGAAGTCTTTCCAGTCTGTGACTGTGGAATTTTTATCCGCTTATTTCATTATGAAATTGCATAATAAAATTATTTTTATACAATTAGTTGTTAACTTATTACAAGATTGTCTGAGACTATGCTGGGAGAAATACTGGCCCTTGGTCTTTTTGTACAGTCTGTACTATCAAGACATTGGTCTGATATTCTCCAGGTATAGTCCTTCTGAGCTTAGTAATTACTAAGATACATAAAAAATTATATGCTTTCACACTTTTTCTCAGTCAGATAATAAATGAGTTTAATTTCCTGAAATATTGTCTTTGAGAGAATTTTCAAATATCATTCATAGTGTAAATTCTAAGCTGCATCAGCATTCATCTGATTACTGCTACTAACATGCTAATTTGGAAACACTCAAAGAAGCTAGTATAAGAATACTACCATTCATGTTGCAGTTAAAATTTGATTAGATTCATTTGTATGTATCATGGTCAAAAAATGTCTGAAGTTATCTGGGAGTATTTTTTCTTTGTTCAGTGTAAAATGCAGACTGAAGGTAAAATGCAGGCTGCAGACTATAGACGTTTTAACTGAATCACGTTACCACTTCCATCATTGAGACCTAATTCAGACCTGAGCATTAATCAGGCTAACCTGAGTGATATTCAAGCTAACAAGAGCGATATTTAGGCTGACAGGAGTGCAGACGTCAACTCTGATTAGCCTGAATAACCCTGTTTAAGGTTAGCACCAAATAATGGCAAAAAATTACAATATACACTTAAAAAGACCACTGTCTGCATTTTATCCCTGGTCTGCAGTCTGTATTTTACCCCCAGTGTGCAGGCCACAGTCTGACATCTGTTTTAATACACTGACTGATTTTTTCTTGTTTATTTCAGACGCCTTAAGAAGATGCCATCAGAGGAGACGGTAAGTTGCTTCATAAGGGCCAACACGGAAAACCCCTGGAGAAATGATAACAGCCCTTGGATAGTCAAGGTAATAGTGTAGACTTTGATTTATATTGTCAATGACTGTCCTAAATATCACAGACTTGATGATTATAGAAAGTATATTTCTGAGCTTTTTGTTGAAACAAGTGAAGCTGTCCATAATAAGCAGGCCAGGGTTGTTCAAGTGGTGGAAAACGCTATCCAGCAGATAGCGTGGTTTCTTTTATTAACACTGGCTAGTGATTTATCTGGTAGATAGTGTTATCCACCTTGCGAACAACTGCGGCCAGGTGTCCATGTTAAGTGGGTGTGTATAGATACAATAGGATTCCACTTTATTAAAGGTAAGCTACATCCAGTCCAGTTTTAAGCAGACATGTATGACCCTAACTGTACAGTCTTAATTTAGATTACATCTCTAATAGCTTTGTAAGTTATTCATGACATTGTTTCCCATGGGGATCTGTAGAGTGATTAACAGCTAATTCATCAGTAACTCACTACAGAGGAGTAACCTATGCAGACTGAAAGCTTCTTATAATGTTGCAGAGTAGGTACATTGAGTCTGTTATGCTTAGTTAATTATGATATCTACTTGGAGTTGATAAAGGTAGATTTACCACCGTAGCGAGTTTGTGAAGCTGACATTTTTGAGTGTTAGTCCTGATGAAGGGCTAACACTCGTAAGTTTCAGCAGCAGTGGTTACTTACAACTACTTAGATCTCTTGGATCATGAGTTCTAAAGGCATCCGTGGTCGAGTGTCGATCATTTGACCCTCAATTGACACTCCGTCAAGATCTCTATCAATACTCGGTCAACATTAGATTGACACTCAACTGATATCTGGATTGACACTCGACCGACAGTTGGTCGATAGTTGGCAGGGTGTTGATCAACTCATATGCATTCATCAACACTCGATGGTGTGTCTGTGAAATTAGTTGACTGTCGACCAAGATGTCGATTGAGTGTTGACCGAGTATCGATGGAGATATCGCTTCAGTCTTGACCAAGATGTTGATTGAGTGTTGACCAAGATGTAGATTGAGTGTTGATTGGGCGTCAATTGAGGGTATTGATCGACACCTGACTGTGGATGCCTTTAGTACACATGATCTGATCTCTCTAAACCTGTTGATGGCTACCCTTCTTAGTACAATTTTTCTTAATTTTCAGACTGATGTTGCAAAGAAGTATTCCCTTTTTGACAAGCTGAATGATTTTTCATTAGTCTTAAGCAAGGTACATTGTATTACATTGGTGGTAAACTTTAAAACAGACGTACATTTAGTAAAAAGATCCAAATAGCCACTGGTGCACCATGTTACCTCACTGATATGTTCAAATAAGGGAAAGACGTAGTACCTCTTTACTAAAATCAGTTACATTTGGGGAGGACTGAAAATACAATAATCAGAGACATTTCAAATTTTTCCACTAAATGAGGCTCTGCTATCCATTGATTGAGTGTCAGCAGTCTTAATGGTGATTTATATAGTGGATAGTGTTTTTCATTTTTTGTACAACTTGACCCAGATCATTCAAACTGTTACACTGAGCACAATTTCTGTATGTTGAACTCTTTTGTGCCCTTTAAATTTTTCAGACAACTACTCCTTCATCCAAGAACTCCACAAAAGGCAACAAAAGTAGTGAGAAGCCAAAGAAGAAAGCCCTGGATCAAAGTGCAGGACATGGGAAACCAGGAGTGAACAAAACAAACCTATCACAGAGAAAACTGGACTCATTTACAAAAAGCACTGACAACAGCAATGCTACTGTGAGTCTGTCTAAGTTATCTGACAAGTCTCTGAACAAATTCACCCCTGCAAAGAAGGACACTGTCAACATTTGTTCTAGTTCTGAGAAAGATGATGACAAGACACCATCAGGTCAGCTTCGTGGCACTCCTGTAAAATGTAGATTGGTGTTAACTCCTGTCAAGTCTCCTTACAGAGGGGGCATCAGCAGAAGCCCTGCTTGTAAAACGTCTGGTGTTAACAATGGAGGCAACAAGACCAAGAAAACTGTGGTCATTGAAGATGATACAAATGATGCAGTCATTACAAGTTGCAAGAGTCCTAAGATAAACTCTGGTAAAAAGCTTAAAATGTCTCCAAAGAGTGGGAAGGCCCAGAAGACATTAGGAGGCACAGAGGACTCTAATAAGAAGAACATGAAAGAAGGAACTGTTTCTAAAAAGCTTGTTATGTCGAAATCAGCAACAGTTGACGTTGTTAAGGAAAAGGAGCGTATGAAAGGAACTGGATCAAAAAAGACCAAGATTCCAAAACCAGAAGTTTTGGTGCGAAAAGGAGAATTAGTGAATGTTGATAGTGATTCTGACAAGGATTTTGAATCTTCTCCTCACAAGGTAAATATAAAGCATTTAATAATATTTTATTCCAACCTTGGTAATGATTTGAAAAGTGAACCTGTAGCAAAGATTTTCAGTTCTGTTGCTTGTGTATAATACTAATGTGTGTTTATGGACCAAGAGGCAGGACAGGTAATCGTATAATCCATAATGAGATCACAAGGCCAACTTCTAGCCATCTTGAGCAAACAGCCTTGGTCAGAAACGGATGATGTGAAAAAGACCAATTCATATTACTGGTGGAATATGGCGTGCAATCGTGTTTGGTCAAGATAGCCCCATCTTGAATGGGGAGCCATTAACAAAATTTGTTTCATCTAGCTTGCTCTCAGTGCAAAGCTAGCCATGTCATGAACAAGTTTTCCACCTCTAAAATGAGACACTGTCAGGTAACTTCTACCATCTTTGAGTCTTAACCACTATATTGGCAAAATATTTAACTTTTGTTGCCAAACACTGCTGGAATCAATTGTTGATTTCTAATTAAAAGCTTTTTTGCCAATTTTGTTTCTGATAAAAAAAAAAACACTTTGTGTTTTCAGCTTCAGGCTATAGGTTTATTTCTTTTTTTTTCTTTCATTTCTAAAGCTTGCAGTCAAACCAAAACAATCAAGCAGTAAAATGAAGCAAATGACGTTATTAGACCTCACGAAGAAACCAGATGATCAAGACACAGTTTTACCATTGTCACCAAAGATGAAAGCCAAGAAACAGAAAACCCTGTCTGAAATGTAAGTTTCGTAAATGAATATTGAACTAACTGGTGGCTCAATCAGATTTTTGAGTAACGATACTGTTGAACTTTGTGCCACAGAGCATCACTATTATCAGTCCAACAGAGAATTGAGCATTACTCTTACCATAGTTATGGTTGCCAAAACATGGATTATCTCAGAAGGAGAGATCTTAGGACATACATGTATTCCCCCAGTACAGGCCTTGTGCTTGGTTAGTATGAAGTTTAATAAGCCTTATACAGTGAAGGAAAAATTAATCATTGTGCTTGGGTTGTTGTAGGTTTAGTACTGCCATTCCCAAGGATAAACCTAATCAATTGATGAGTGCTTTGACATTGAAAACTACACAAGTGTCTTCTTCAAGCTGTCTTAATCTTCATACCACCTGTGTAAACCAAGCTCTTGTCACTGAGAAGAGTAATGTGGACAAAGAAAGATTGCAGAGGTGAGTTTGGTGCATTTACAGGGCTTAAAAAAGTGTTACTCTGTCGTCCGGGACAAGTAGATGTTCCCTCTGGGCAAGTAGCTTTTCATTCTCACTTGCTTGATGGGAAAGGGGTCAGGAAGTTGTTTGTTAACTATAACTATGGTTTTGAGAGCTACTTATACCAAGGGAAAGCTGGAATTCAAGTTTTTTCGAGCCCTGACTTATGTCACTGTCATTAAGGAAAAACCTAAACCATAAGCCCGTAATTATTTTGCTTCTTTCTGTTTTCCTTTACAGTTTTAGGCAGTTTAATAAAGAAAATGGAATTTTAAACAAGGTAAGCAAGTTACAATTGCTTGATATTGATGAGATAGAATCAAACTCAAGAAACAAGATTTGTAAGTAACATTTCCTTTTATTCTAAACCTACTGCAAAAGCTATACATTGCATAAGCTTAATACATGACAACACTTCATGCCAACAACACCCCTTCAAAATAGCTTTGCACACCTGGCCAGGTCACCCTCTAGAGCAACATTGCAATATAACATGTATCTGTGCTTGAATTTGAGTTTCACATAATGTTCCACTGTCTGTTGCAAAATAGACCTATTGGCAGAAACTTGAAGATAACAAGGTCTTGAACTCCAAGCCTCTTCCACTTGCTAAACCTGTGAATATGCCAAGTGGAATAACAGCTGAAATATTTGGTGAAGTAGCCATGATAGCAGACTTTGTATACACCTTCCGTGACCTTCTTGTTCCAAGGGAAACTCTGCATATCTCAATAGGTAAGTGGTGGAATGCCACTATGTCATGTATTAATGTGGTTAAATGCAATTTAAGCTAAGTTAAACGCAAACAATGCTGGTCAGCGGCCTCCCCTGTTGTGGACATACGCAGTGGTTGGGGTTTGCGGGGGGTCGCGTGGTTTTACAGCTTGGCTTTTGAGGTCAACTCATTCTCACATGCATTCTTGCCTTTTCAACTGTGCTTGGTGACTTCGCTCCCTGCCCTCCCTCCCTTTCTGGTAAGTATGAGGTAGGTATCATGGTTCCACTGTTTTTTGCAGTGTGACGGTGCCTGGTGTTTGCCGCTCACAGGGTTGTCATGGTTACCCTACGTGCCCGGCTCTTGTGCTTGAGGCTCCACTATCTCTCCAGGCACCTTCCCTAAGCTCATCTATTGTTGATGAGTTTCACAGGAGCTTAAAGTCATGATATTGTTTAAGTCAGTTTTTGTTTTTGTATTTCGTATATTTTATCTAGATGATTTTTGTCCTCTTATTATGCCTTACTTTTTTACTCCTGTATGCCTTTTCTTGTAGATAATTTATCGCAGGCCTTGGTTGCTGGTAATGAGGGCTTTCCTCTGTTGTCCAGAATCTTGTTCATCTTTCTTCAGATTCTAATGCAAGACAGGTCAACTAAGGTAAGTTTGGAATGAATAATTGAACAGATCTTTGGAATCCTTCATCTGGTTTGAGTCTCTTCCCCTCTAGATGCAGTTTCCAAAACTTTTCTTTTTGTATTTCCTTTTCTAGTTCTACTTCATTAAACCGTTGAATTATTGATTATAAAACTTATAGATGTAAGGGAGTGGAAAGAAAAGCAATTTTCAGGCGTACCCTTTGGGAAAATTTAACTATGATGTTCTAGCCCAAAAATGGTTCTCGCTAGCCTCCAAAAAATTCATCTTGCAGTATTTCTGCAATAGGCCTTAATTTTGTATTCTTGGCATTGGACTGGAACTAGCTTGCAACTTAGGCTAATGCAGTGAGGCAAATGGCATTCATCTGTTTTTAATGATATTCCCTCGCACGAGCCTCCGTTGTAAGATAGTTCCAGTCTAAACCCGTGAATATATGGCCTATCGAATTTCCTCAAAAATGTTCCCAAGAAACTTACATCACTTCCTTATTGGGCAAGTGACGGACAGAATCCGCTAGCCTGACTGAAAAATCCACCTGCCTTGGGCTATCAGACAGGATTTTCTTTAAATAATCTATTTGACTTTGATGTTTTGTATTTTCTAGGGTCAAGAACTAGGCATGCAGCTAGCTGAAATGCCATTGACACAACAGTCAGCATCAGAGGTCTCACGACTTTACTTAAACTCAAAATTCAAGATACTAACAAGTTACAAAGACGATAAACAGCTCCAGAGAATACTGGAATCACTTCAACATGAAGATTTTTACAATCTCACTCCTGAGGAAAAGACAAAGGTGTTGTTTCTATTTTTAGCTAATCCTTTAAGGCCTTGATCAGTGTAAAACTTCTCCTTACTGGCCTCAGAGATTTCTGATAGTAGTAGTGGGGAGAATTTCCTTAGAAGTCCAGATCTATCAATTTCAGTTTGGTGATCATTTCCTGTATGTATGATTGTTACAAGGCATGCATATGTTTTTATGATTTGAATTGACATATTAAATTCTTATTATTGGTTTAAGTTGATCAGTATAAAATAGTTAAATCTCATGTCTGTATTCACATACATGTATATTATTTGTTAGTGGCTGTTCACCTTACCAACATATTTCAAACTTGATCCTTATTTCCTTGGTGCCCTGTTTAATGTAGATCCTGGTGACCCTTTGTCATGAAGTTTTATCGTCAGATGCCATGGATGACTATATTGGAAGTCAACTCACTGAGGCCACAGAGTTAAGGTACAGTTGTGTTTTAGACTGGTTTTCACTGCTGACAGAATCACATTTAGTGTTCCTTTGGGCAAGTGTTTTTTTGTGGTTGAAGCAAAGACTAAGACTTGATAAGTGTATTGGCCAAAAGCCAGTGCTCGGCACTCCAGATTGAGCAATTGGGGTTTTAGCACTCACTGGGGGCATTGCTTTGCATTCTTGGGCAGCACACTTTACTCTGGCAATATGTTTCTCCACCCAGGTATATAAAGGGTTACCAGCAAATTTAATGCTGAGGGTAACCCTGCGATGGACTAGCACCATCTGGGGCAGTACAAATACTTGTAGTCACTTTGTGCTACAAAACAGGAGATTATTATAGGCCTGACAGACTACTAGACCCAAGTGCAGTCTTAAGCTAAGGTCATGGGTAATAACTGTCAAAATCCCAATGGGTGTTGATTGAGGCTCAAAACTACTTGATGTAAATGATCAATTTATATGTAATTCTTATTCTCTAAAGAAAACAAAAGAAAGCCAAGCAGAAAGAAAAGAATGATAAAATAAGAGAAGAGAAAGAGAGACAGAAGAAAGAGAGAGAAGAACTGCTAAAACAGAAGGAAGATGAAGTAAATAAAAAGGTAGATGCGGTTATTTTATCATTAATCCCATGATGTTTTAAAGATGGATTCATCTTTCTGAGAGTCATATATTCTGCAAGTCGGAATGGTCAGGGAAAAAACATTCTTCAAGGTCAGGGAAAACTTGGGAAATTTTATTTTGAGTCAGGGAAAATTGACATTTTGAAGAAACATCGTGGAAAATTGACATAATTTAATACATCTGATTTAATACCATGGAAGGCTGTGACCTCAACAATATTTGTCCTTAACGACGAAGGAACATTTGTTGAAAACGTTTTAATCTTAATGAATGAGAAGAAAGGACAGCTGTAAGTTCACACTAGAAGCCTCTACTATATCTGTCATTTTATATTTGTTTGGTTGGGAAATTGTATTTTTATCAGAGAAAAGTCAGGGAATTTTGAAAGTGATGTCGGTGGCAACCATGATTTCTTGTAATATTAGCTATGAGGATTCGGTTGCACATCAAGGAAATGTCCTTTAGTTTATTTTTTTTATGTCTATGTTTTATTAAGCTGATAAACCACAGGGATGGCTGAAATTTTATGAACAATAAAGGTGTGTTAAAGCAGTGTTAATGTTTCATTTCACACTCAGATTATTTCTTTTTCCTTTCAGCAACTAAAGGTGAATGAACTAAACAAGAAAGGTAGTTTTCTAGAATCTTATTATTGTTTGGTTGTTTAATTAATGATTTGCACAATCACCAGGTATAAAAGCATGAGAGAAGGTCCTTTTTTTAATAAAGGCTTTATTGGGTTTCAGTTATCTTATATACATAGGGAAAAAAAGAATAATAAACGAAAGAAAAGGTATGCTACCCAAAGGGACAAGCACGAACGAAACCAAAGGACCCATGCAAGGTGCCACCCAGGTGGAAAATTTGGTTCAAAAAGCTAAAAATTACACAATTATATCAGCATATCGGAATATCAAAAGGAAAAATTTAGTGTGCGCTGTGAACGATGGCATGCGCACGATCTTGCAAATGACCAAGTGTACGGGCGTTCCACGTCAAATGTTGTTCGCAAAAGGCTTGTCAGTGCCACCTTTCACTGTATTCCACACTGAGCAAGAATATAAATTATGTAGCTTTCATAGAGATACCCAATTTGTGACTTCATCCTTCTGTAAGTGTAGGCTATGGGAAGAGCTATTTGGAAGTTTTGAAAGCTAGTTAAATAATTAAATTATGTTGAGTTTCAAGATTAAAATTGCATTTTTAGGAGAGGAACTGGGAAGTCAACAGAGTTTTAAGTTGTCCACTGAAAGAGTCATACAATATTCACATAAAAATGTGAGATTTGCTAATAGAGTGTGTATTTGTGTTTGTGTAGAAACTGGGCCGGAATGTGGCAATGTAGAAAAAGTCAGCCTCCTCTCAGGAACAGAGACGTCCAACAAGAATGTGGAAAAGAAAATAGCAAACGCTAAAATAGAGATCCCAGCGAAGGAGCAGAATAAAGAAGTGTCTGAAGTTGTTAAGACTCTGAGAAAACGAAGAGAAGATATGGCAGGCAAAGATGAAAAGAAACTGAAAGAAGAGAAGGAAAGGTCAGCAATTGAGAAATATACTTGCAGTCATCATAGAAGTGGAATACATTTCCTCACTCAGTACAGTGGAACAGTCATCTCGTTATTACGGCCAATTTTGGTCCCAGCGAAACGCCCATACACTTTTTTTTTTTAATAAGAAAACCCCATTAATGTGGCCACCCCTTAAATATCAACCTGTATAATCCTTCAGTCAATTCACACCAATCGTGAAATTTGACCCTACCCCGTTAACACGGCCAAAAATGTTCATGGCCCATTGGTGACCGTGTTAACGGGGTTCCACTGTACTGCTATCACATTGCTATGGTAAAGGTAAAGTCTGTAGCATGAAGCGACTAGAAGTATTTCTACTCCCCCCTGGATGGTAGTCCATCGCAGGGTTACCCCCAGCATTAAGTTCGCCGGTACCCATTTATACACCTGGGTGGAGAGAGGCACTGTGAGAGTTAAGTGTCTTGCCCAAGAACACAACACAATGTCCCCGGCCA
>Ga0126338_10003986_pt1 | contig 10447 bp, 6 predicted proteins | sample OrbCmetagenome_2_FD_92529 | JGI IMG/M metagenome (GOLD analysis project Ga0126338, IMG submission 92529) | Coral microbial communities from Petempiche,Puerto Morelos, Mexico - Orbicella C C metagenome | ecosystem: Host-associated > Invertebrates > Cnidaria > Coral | place: Petempiche,Puerto...
CACGGGTCTTGACTTCCGGTGATGCGGATCGACTCCGTGCGAATCGAGTCGAATCGTTAAGTACCTCACACGAATCGACTCAAGTTTGTAGTCACGTTTCAAGAACGAGTAACGCTCATGTATTATTATTTCACGGGTCTTGACTTCCGCTGTTGCGGATCGACTCCGTGCGAATCGAGTCGAATCGTTAAGTACCTCACACGAATCGACTCAAGTTTGTAGTCACGTTTTAAGAACGAGAAACGTTTATGTATCATTATTTCACGGTTCTTAACTTCCGGTGATGCGGATCGACTCCGTGCGAATCGAGTCGAATCGTCAAGTGCCTCAGACGAATCGACTCTAGTTGGGTGTATTGGACATGAATGGGATTTCCTCCACATCACTTTGTTTGGCAATGATGTTTTCTGTTCCCACAGTTAACATCTCCAGTTAAAACAAAAAAAAAAAAAAAAAAAAGAAATGTTCAGACCATAAAACAAATGATATTACTTGTGGTAATCGAAGATTATGAGAGTGCGTTCATTAGCTGACTTTCAATTCCTGTCTATTGCTAAGATCGAAATTTTTTTTTTTTTTAAATCAACAAGCGAGGTTTTACAGACAGATATAACTAACAAGTGACCAGTATTTTCCAGTGGTTTTCTGGTTAGCAAGTAGAGGAGGAAATATTTTTACTGGTAATGTTTAAGCGTAAAAGGTAATTTGTAAAAGTACTTTTTTACATACAAATAGACCCTTTGCATAAATAGCGCCTAAATTTACAGCATTTACATTGCCTGTCCTTGGTTCAGGCTTACTCTTATAGATCTTGCCTTCAGAGTACTTTTCCATCGATTCCAAACAATCTCAACCAACTGGACACAGACTAAACTATTTGTCACCACCGGAACTAATCAATAAATGCAATCAAAATACACTCCAATGAAATATAGTTGTGTCCACGGTTAACATCCCAAAGCCAAGGCCATTCAAAGTGGTGTTCGTGAACGTACAAAGAGTCCATTGTCATTGTCATGTAACAAAAACACATTCATCACGCATCCAGACGAAACAGGCCACGTTTGCGTTGATTTGCGTTACCCATAATCATAACCACAAGGAAGGGAACGAGTGATCAAGAAACCAAAACAGCGTTGTGTGTACGTGCTTTTGCGATGATGTCATTTGTTTCCGCTCCCGCTGCGGGGAGTCCTATTTTGCGTCCAAGACCAGTTGTCCCATAAATCCCAATTCAGTATTCGTTAGATCTGCGTTCTCCTTTTCGACGAACGCAATAAAAGAAAAAGAAATAATAATAATTAAGACTTATAGAGCACATTTTTCCCTGACGTACATGATCAAATGCGCTTATATGTATACAGCACTTCAACGATCTCCTGTAAAATCCATGTGAAGTCCGCATCAAATGAGAACTGAGACTTGTGCGGCTCATCGATCTTATGATTCTCAATCCTCGCATTTTCGGCGGTCGAGTCTTATATCCTTTATAGACCTTCAAAAAAACTCATCATGTGCATAATGTTTAAAACCCAACGAGCGATCGAGCGCCTGCGTTCTCTGTTTATCATGATAACTCGATCATTGTGCATGTGCAATTCATGAATTAAAAACAAGAAATAGTAATGCCGATTTAATACTTCTAAATAAACGTGTTTTCCGGGATAGGTTTAAAAATGCACACGTAGCCTTTCATGACGATTTAAATCAATTTTGTTGTTATATTTAGCAAACTCAGTACAACGATTTATATGATTTTCAAATTGAATGAATAAATGAATGAAAATTTTGTTAACATGTCAATGTATTTAGCTATAGATTAGCTAATTGGGGACACTAACTTTAGACAAAAGCTACTAATTACTTTACAAAAATTAATAAATAAATATTGAAGTTGATAGCGGAGCTCCGGCGCCCGAAGGGCCGCCAAGCGGAGCCCCATACTCATATAGGAAAGAAAAGGAAACCCATGAGCTGATTTTCTCATGATTATCATGGCTAGCGGTATTGCTCGTGGGCGCGTACGCACGACGGCGACGGCGTCGTGCAACTGGGCGGCCAACACTAAATAACGGGCTGGCAAAGACCTGCAGCCTTGGCTTACCGTGTACTTCTTTGATATTGGACAACAATGTTATAATCAATTGACACCTGTCAAAATAAGGTATCCGCTGACCAGTATCACGTGACCATATCGCGGGTTCAAGTTCACAGCTCATCGAGGTCACGTGTCTTTTTTTGAAGTGACCGCTGACCAAGTGCTGGTTTTCGATTGGATCGCGGGCTTATGCTAGGTTAACTTGTTGGAAACAGGGCAGGATTGTTCGGAAGCCGGTTAACACTAACCCAGGATTGAAAGTTAACCGAATTATAAATTTTTCTTCTATACAAATGTTTTTTGCTGTTTTGTTTTGTGTATATGGCGATTATTAAAATTAAAACAGAAGGCAAAGCAATATACAGAAAACCTCACCGCAAAGTTAGAAAACTCAAATTAATATTCTACCTTTTTCTGGGTTAGCTTAATCGGGCTCTGAACAACCCGGCCCAGGAGCTATGCGTTTAGGCTGGCCTAAATCTATATATTAAATATGTATCTATGTATCTTGTAGAAGTCTGTTGTATAGAATTAGTAGCCTGGTCCGAGCGAGGAGTACCTCGTTCGTTTCCGTCTTTGATTTATATATTGCCCGTAGTGCGCGTTTCTATACTCGCTCAATCTTCCTACCATCGGATGACTTACAAAAGTTCCATACGAGGTGGCAATAAGTTAGATGTGGTAATATGGCACTCTTGTACAATGTTAACTTGGCGTTTCATGGAATTATATTGTACAGACGCACCAGTACTCCTACTTTTTGGCTAGCCCTAGTGCATAGGTCGCTGATATGATCTGCAAAGTTAAGATTTTCGTCGATGTAGACGCCTGGCAATTTTAGTTCTTCCGTTTTCTTGATTTCCTGGTTGTCAAAGTTCAAAGCTCTGTCATTATCCGCGGCATCAATATTCCTTGGATTGATGTATAAGGACTGGAACTTGTCTGGGTTAGCAAGGAGAAAATTATTCTTGTACCCCGCTGATGCTTGCCAACCTTGACTCATCAGATCTGAATCAACAGCCTAGTGGGTCTTTCCAGTTGCGTACAGTGGATGGTCGTCTGCGTACATTGTCAGTAGTACCTAATACCAGGAGTCCACCAGTAGGAGCTTGCAACAACCCCATATTCCCCTCACAGTGTTTTCATAGAACGATCTATTTTTAGTTTGAATTTACCGCGAATTCAGAACTCTGTCGGAACCTCAGTGACCAGTCACAAGCACGGACTTAATTTTTAACTGACGTCATCATTTCACCGGAAGATTAAAAAGAAAAATCTTTTTTTTTCCTTATCAATGCACGCTCATGTAGACCGGAACTGACCTATGTCGCGGGAAAAGAAGCCTAAAAATAGACCGGTCTGTAAAAATGTCGTGACATAGGCTTAGTATCAGAGTTTCATGCTCCTAGAGATGGGCTTCACGTACCGTGTTCCTATCGAGTTATATGGACACGAGTGGAAGTTTGGAGTTCTCCCTAGTTCTCCCTAGTTCTCACGAACTTTCACCAGAGTTTCTATTAAGCAATTATATTATGAGCTCGGGATTTCTATCGCGTGATAGTTGACGAGCGAGCAGCCCAAGTCACATATCACGCATAGAAATCGAGAGCGAATAATTTTATTGTTTTGGCGTGAATCTACTAGTCGTTCAAAAGGTTATATAAATATTGTTCACAGACATCGAGAAAACGCAAAGAAATGGCCGTCATTTTATTGTTTAGGCTATTTTCTAAAATCTAATGCGAATTCTTCTCTAGTCAACCACGTTTCAAAATTTTGATCGTCCGTAACATAGCCATACGCATTTGGATTGTTTCAATAAAAGAAAGGCAGATCGTCACTGCCTAATTTAATTTCCTCTTTAGGTATTAACCAAGGAAGAGACTTGTTTATCAAAGTTCCGCTTTGTTATCCAAATTTGCAAGCCAGTTAACAAAAACATATATTATACAGCTGGTGATCAAACTTAACTTTAATAATAAATTTCCTATTATAAATTCAGTTCTTTTGTTTAGAGCATATCTTCCCAAAACTGTAATTAAGGTTTTATATCCTTGCGATATATCTGAGATAAATGCGCACACATCGAAACCTCAAACATTTTTTGTACAGATAAAACAAGTGTCAAGACCGTGCCGTAATTCTAACTGCAAAACCCGGAAAGGTAAGGGAAAACAGTTTTGTATTTCTCAGTCTGTTAGGATCATTATTAGAGCTGTATCGACGAAGAGCGTATTCACTGTTGTGTTGAGACACAAGAACTTTTGAACAGTTCACCAGAAAACCGGAAAAGCTTTAACTAGGTTTCAGTGTTTTGGAGCATTTGACAATCTTTCCCTTACGTTTGAAAGTGTCATTTTACAGGAACTATAAACATACCAATTTCGCCATGAAATGTTTAAAATCTTAAATTGAATGGCAAAATATTGCGTTAATTTTTGTGACATCTGCCGTTCGTTTTCTTTTTTCACAAAAAAAGCATAAGAGGAAAAACGCATCGGAAGTCAAATCTCGAAAACAAAATTTAAGAGCAGGAGAAAAAAAATACGTAAGGTTTGGCAATGTATTACTTCATTGACAACTTAAAAATGTTTAAATGTAATGAACTGACTTGACTAATATTTTTTCTTCACGTTATCTAAGACTTCAAAACAGCTGCGTTGGTTAATTTTACTGATATATTGGATCCGTTTTAGATCATGTATTGGTTATCTCCCTCTCTCTTGCTTAATCTCGAGTCGTGATCGAGTGAAAGTAGTTTCTTTTTGTGCGGTTTTGCTATTACAATTTTCAGCGAAACTCTTCATTTCAAATAAATTCATGACTCCTGGGTAACTTTACCAAAGCACCTTAGGTTAGAATTAATCTCCCTTACCTCCTTAGCGTCCACTTGAAATTCGCTGCCCCAAGAGTCGCTGCACTCCAGTCGCTACAGCTAAGGTTTCCTGCCTAACCTGTGCAAACATTTTTGCATCTCTGTATAATCTCTCTGCCCTGTTTACGTTTTTGATTCCCGACTACAGTGTTGAAAACGACACCAGAACCGTCGGTAGAAGGCCTCAAAAGTTTTCCAATTCAAGATACCAAGCGCCTTTAGCTGCTAGTCAACGGCATTCCACCTCCTGTCTACTAACTCCACACGCTCGTAATCTTTTTGTACTCAATACATGTGCGTCTTGTTCAACTGTGTTGCGATGGTTCATGAAATGAAAGTTGATTCCGTGTTTGCTGTACTTGCGTGCCGTTCTTAACATGAAGTAGCCTTTATGAAATATATCGGTTCGCTTTCGATCAAAAAATCCCAATAATAAAAGCCCAATCATGGACGACAGTTAATGGTTTAAGCGGGAAACACTGTGTAGGTCAAAGATCCCTAACGTCAACGGACCCGGAGTACATTCAATTGATCATGAACCTTTTTACGCCCTTTGTGGGGCTGTGAGTTTATTTTGAAAACGAGAGAATCTATAGTGTTTGGCTGAAGCCAGCGCATAGAAACTAAGTTCTCGCGCAGTTTTGCGCATTAATGTCTGGTAGGTGCTACTGCACCTAAAGACCTAACGATTAATTCATCAAATTTCCAAAAGCTCTTTTAATGTTTATAGTCAATTCGTAAAATCCCGATTCGCTATCTACCGAATTTTATGTCAGAGGCACGCGCAAATTGACAATGGCATTAACATGCGGATATTCCCCATTCTCGCAATTCCATCTTTCCCATTCCAGTCTTGTCGCGCATATCAAAAACTTTCATCCGACAAGGTTGATGTAGCTAAAAGTATTTTAAGGGTCTTAGCTGTTCCCTTACAAATGAGGAAAGCTTTTTGAATCAATGTCATACTAGGGTAATCTAGCTTACTTTCTCATACCGAATGGGACGATTAAGGCGATATGGTGAAGAAGAAGAAGAAAAAAAAAAACACTTAAAGTTCATACATAGCACTTTTGAAAACGAATTGTGTTACATTCAAAGGATCTAAAAATATTCAAATGGTAGGTATATGCAGAGTGAAGCGAAAAGTATCATAACACATGATCCGCATTTAATTTTCATTGCGTATTGTACAACCTATTACGAACGAAATTCTTTTCTACTTAAAATACCACGAAAATCTTCTAATATCCCTACGTATTTTACATATTACCTTAGAGACTACACCGGGAAAACGTGTATTTACTTTGAGTTGTCAGAACACAGGGCAGAGGATATTCTCGTACATGTGTTCAAAACAATATCCACTTCGTGGTATAATATCTTAACAGTGGCTATTCTTTCGATACCTATAGGGAATCGAATCTTCTTTTTGAACATAGAATGCCGTATTTAACATTTCACCGGTTATTACCCAGTCACTAATATTGAGCAAAACACGTACTATATACACTATATCTCATATATCAGTCAATTTTCCTAAGAACCATTATCCGTCAATGACAAGGTGAAAGTATTGCGCCCAATACTACGGCTCTCTTTGAAACACAATATCTTAATCCCCAAGATTTGGAAATCAGCGAACAAGTAACAGATGGTCTTCCCGTGTGATATAGAGATTATGCTCATCGAGATAGAGAAAGCGATGTTAAATGTTATGGGACGTTTTCGAGCATTCATGCGTGATAAAGGAATGAATTGTCGTAGATTTATTTTGTTTATACTACGGCTAAACGTTTTTCCTTCAAACGGTTAAAACTTATTTATTACACTGCCGATGTCTTTGTTGTTTCCGAAGTGTTTCATTGCCGCGAAGCTAGTGATTATGGCGTTCTTTAATTTCCCACTGAAATGTAACCTTCGGGTAACAAACAATTTAGCAGGTTAAAAGATTTATAAGGTGAAATGTAATTTTTTTGCTTTCCGATTTATCTTGACATCAATTTGAAATTTATACGCTTTGACGAAAAAGAACATCAGCATAATATGCAAATATATATCAAACAGCCAAATTAATGATTAAAAATGGCATTTTAGTGATAAATATATTTTTAGTGTACGTCCCTGCAAACAACTATGTAAGAATGATTGTTTGGTCACAACGCCCCTGCAGGTACAGGTGACAAAAAAAGCTTGCGTCAAGCTTACTATTTAAATATTGTTTTTTAGTTGAATCTGCTTCGGTGAGTCAACATTACTTTCTTTTTCTTAGACGAAATCAAAGGTTTTCCAGCGTTTGTAAATTCATTTAAATTTGAGGATGCTCAACATATTATTTTTTGAATGCAAGAGGAAAATTTAAAACAGTGTAAAAGAGCTTCCCTTCTATTATACGTGATCCGTTCTATGCGCACCTACGTAGCACTTATGCTAATATAAATATTCAGAATACTTTAAGGAGACAGCCAGGTGTCAAGATCTCAGAAACCCCATTTCAATAAAGGCCCATTTCAATAAAGGCATTGAATAGTCCGCTTGAATGTTCTTACCTGCGCTCAGGCCTGAAGCCCGGCATCACGTGCAGTAAGTATTCCAGTAATGTTGGGTTGTAAAGTTAATAAGTACATTGGCGTCCCCTTAGATAATGATTTTAGATTTGTTTTAGATTTTTTATTCCGCTGTATATTATCATCAGTATTCATAGAAATGGAATTGTTTTGAAAAGGAATGGTTGATGGTCCCGGGAGGGAATGCAGTGATTATACGCTTACTAAGAAAAATCGTTTTAACTCACTTTAGCAACAACGGAAAATAAGAGGAAATGACCTGAAGAACACACGCATCAAGATTTACCAGTATAGGATATATATGAAGAAAATCCGACCACATATTCAGCATATATAAATGTATATATTTTTTATTTGATCATGTCACTTCCCATTAAAATTCATACCGTTTTATTTGATGGCATACAATCAACCACAAAATGGAAGTATATTTAGAAAGGTGGATTTATTTTAGGGAGGTACAATCTTTCAAAATATAAAAATTCATTCAAATGCGCGGTAACCTCAGTTGTGTGCAATTAATTATGTCTAAACAGCAGGAGCAGATGATTGTCATTTTGTTAAGATTATTCATTTCATATGATATGTGAATTACATGTCTTAGACGGGAAAGAGGCAACATTAACATCCTGCATTTCAAACTGTACTTTACTCACTTTGCGAAAAAAAGCCGTAAAGTTCTGCTTTTGGGTGAAGCGTTTAAAAGCATAACTAGACGCACAGTAACAAAAAAGAAAGAAAGAAAGCATCAGTGGGAGTAACACTGAAGTAAATCGCATAGACTGGTATCAGTTGAACATTTTTTGTTTTGCTTTGGTATCTCAACAAAAGTGTTCCACCCCGGTACGTATGGCGATAGAAGCAAAGTTACCAATAAGGATTACTCAGCATGTTTGGATGTATTTGCAAATACTATATATGGAAATATAAATTAAAAACTGTTCAAAGCCATTTTCGTTAGACAAAACTTGTTCGATATATAAATGTTATCAATTTCCCGTTTTAAAAGAAGACGCTAAAAGACATACAGGTGACAAACTTACACAGGTAAGAAATATCACTCTCTTTTTTTTTTCTAGATGAGGGTGATTTCATTTCATTAATCTGCAAACAAGTAGATTTAGGAGCGATGACATTTAACCGGTTTTGTGTACGAATTTACTCAGATATATCCTCTATTTTGGTTACAAATTTAATATACGCTTTTGAAAAGTTCGCGTCAATATTTAATGGCTGGTGGTTGTTGTAAAAAAAGAATTCATGGTAGTCCATCTGTACTCAGCGAACACTGTAAAGGAACCGTCCATCTTGTTTACTTCCTAAGTTTTAAAAGCAACTAATAAAGTCAGGAAATGTGATAATAAGTTTTTGGCCTGGGAAAGCGCATCTCTGAAAACCTGGAGAAACTCTCTGGCTGCAGGGAGGCCGGGATTTGTTAGAGGGATGTTATCTTCAAAACATTGACAGCACACAGAGCTTATTCCGATGAACATAACCCAATTAATACAGGATAGTCGTATCCGCTGTCCCACCACCGGGGGCTTAACCGTAGAACAATTTACAAAACAATCTGTATTTATGCTAGACTGTAAACAAATGATCTAAAATTTCGTTTAGTAATCCTAAACCGCTTTTGGTTGCCAATGAGCTCATTGTTGTTCAAGTCTATTTCATCATAGGCAAGCCAGTTATTGTGATCCCCGATATTAACTGCTTACAACTTCAGGTGGTTCTCGCTACAAGGCGTTGCACAATCATACAGATAGAGAGGTGGTTACCATAGTTATTGGACTTTTACTTAATTGCTAACTGCTGACCTTTCTATGGTTACGAAAATCGGCAAACTCTTCCTTCACAGAGAGATGTGTTTCGCGCGCTCGGTAACAAAGGAAGTAGTATATTTGGCCGCCTGGGTCAAACGGACGACGACAAGATTACTCATTACGAAATAACAAAAATGATAACTACTTAAAAGTGACATTAGAGGCTTAGACGATTAAATAATTACCTTGTCTTTATACTTGTTTGGGACGCCGGTGCTTTATCAAATGAGCATGTAGGCTACTTTTAGAAAGAAAACTTTGGAAAATTGGCGATGAGAAAACTCATGACGTGTACCTCTGCCAAGGAGCACTTTACTAGTTCCCTTTACTAAACCTGGTGATCGAATTGAAGAGTCTCAACTAACTACTTAATAACCGAGAGCGAGGTCGTTACGGGAAAGTCTCAAACTGAGGCCTTGCCGTATTGACCGAGGAATAGCGAGGTCAATACGGTAGGCCGAGGTTTGAGATTTTCCCGTAACGACCGAACAGTCGACGTTATCAAGTTGTTTATTTTATGGCTCATGAATTAAAGAAAAGAAAAATATATATTCGAGCGGAAGTCGTCAATTTACATCCGGCGATGCGCGCGTTGACCGATTCATCCACCGTCTCAAACCCAGGGCAAAACTACAAAGTCAGTGAACTTTACGTATTCCGTTAAAAACACACATTTCTTTACGGCAAAAATGATTGTCACAGCCTCAAAAAGATATTTTAGTATCATGGAGCCACAACTCGATGGGGAAGTTTTTCCGACTTTTGTGGTGAAACATCAACGCATATAGAAAAGACAGAAAGTACTCCAAAATAGTCCAAACCAGCGGTCTTTCGGTGAAAGAAAATACTAATGCTTCAGAATGTACTGCTCAGAATATCTCGATCTTCGCCATTCGCTTTCGACAACATATCTTCGTCTCCTTCATTCTGGGATTTATGGATGAACTTTTCAAGCCTTGTGAAAGTCTAAAACTTCCTGCAGTTATCAGAAATACTGCTACCGACAGAAACCGCCCGATTGTTTACATCTGATGATCCTGGAAGCTGATTTACACTTGCTTGTGTTAAAGCAATGGAATCTATTTGA
>Ga0126338_10003987_pt1 | contig 10446 bp, 3 predicted proteins | sample OrbCmetagenome_2_FD_92529 | JGI IMG/M metagenome (GOLD analysis project Ga0126338, IMG submission 92529) | Coral microbial communities from Petempiche,Puerto Morelos, Mexico - Orbicella C C metagenome | ecosystem: Host-associated > Invertebrates > Cnidaria > Coral | place: Petempiche,Puerto...
GCAAGCAAACGGCAGTAAATAGAAGCAAACTGCAGGGAGACTATATGGGTGGCCTACCATGAATTATATCCCCTGCACTGTGTCTTTCATCGAATTTAACATAAATTAAAGTTGCACTGTCCTGTTGCATAGCAACAAACTTGACCCACTTTTTACCAGCCAGTGACCCCATATTTTTTAATAAAAATCTTTGTATTACACACAGAAGAAGAAACAGGCAAAATGATAAAAAATTCTGTGGAGTGGATTTTTCTTAAATTAAGAAAAATGGAAATTTCCAAGTTAGAGAAATTACACTCCACAGTCTTTTTTTAATTTTGCACATGTATTCCGCTTTTGCTGTTGAATATTTTTTTGCATTAAAAAAGTGGGGTAACTGGATCAGTTTCTGGGATATTAGCTTCGTGGATAAGATATTTTAGCGCGTGTTCTACACACAAATTAAAACCTCGACTTTGCAAGATCGCCCCATGCGCACGCATGAAGGCGGTCTGCTGATTAGTAAAGCCCGCAATTCCACTCAAATAAACGCGAATAGTCCGCAAATAGTGTTTTCTTTTTCACTGTTGTCATTAGGAGTATAAGCGGTAAAAGAAGAGTACCAAGAATACCTGGAGGTTAGACCAGCCAAGTAGAAAGAACGAAGAAAACCTGAAGGGTAGTTTTTTTCCTGCTGTTTTCTAGACTGATAGCCGGCGTGATCGATCGCAACATCAACATCACAATTTTTGTTTATGTTTCAACAAAGTGGTTTAAAAGGATGTTTTCCTTTGAAATTGACTGAGGGATGGATGTGTTCGAAGTTGAAAATAACTGATAACGCAAACAGTTTACTAAACTTGGTGGAAACAAAGGTTTTCAAAGTAGGCCTCGCGCCGCTATGTTTCTTTTGATTTTTGCAAACTTTAAATCTTGCGAACCCTCGGGTGATCGCATGATGCCTCAAACTGAAGCACGGGCTAGAGCCCAGGCATCTCGTGGAAATATTACTGTTTCAAGCCACCTTAAATGCTTTTAATATCTGATTCATCAAGTACACGAGTTTCTCAATAACATGAAAATTGTAAGTAACTTGAGTTGGTATTTGTACCTAGAAAAAGACTCTTAACTTAATGCCTACTAAATACAAAGGTTTTTGCGCCAGGTTTTTGTGCGGAAAAAGTAGATCTTTTCAGGGGCTATTGGAATTCACAAAGAAAAATTGGGGCAGCCATGCATTTATTCAAGATAATTAGCCTTGAATTTCAACAAAAATGCTGACATGAGCATTTTTCTGAAAAAAGAAGGAAAGGATATTTCTTTACAGGTTTCCTTACATACATACATACAGAAAAGCAAACACATTTTTTAACATCTAAAGCTGCATGGTAAATGGTACCATAAAAACCATTTTTGGCATGTTGTTAATAACAAAATCGTTTAAACAGCGCTTTTAGCGTCTCTGACAACCTTCCTCTGGTACAGCTTAAATAAAGTGTACATGTAAATACCTTTTGCTCACCAGCAGAAATTAGTCACTCATTGAATAGGCTTGCCACTTCCATTTCATAACATAAAATGTAGGGGTAACCACATGTTTTTTAAAGTTAGATCTTTTTTGAAAACTTTTACGGCGCTCATTACATTTTTTCCTGTCACCTCCCCAGTAAGTAAAATATTTGCATATCTCGCACTTGTTTTGCGTGTGCACTACGCCATCTGCAGGTACATGTTTACAGTTGGATTTCAGTATAATTTTCAACAGATAATGGCTAGTTTTTCAGCTGGAAGACATTAACAGTTAGTGGTTAGTGATACAAATGTATGCTGCTATTCTGGTGTTCCTGGTATAAGAAGAGGTTCATTAAACTTGATTTGACAATAGGAAAATAACTTTGCTGTCATTTTAGTTGTGTACTTGGTAGCATAGTTGATTGCATCAGTGGTAACTCCAGTGTGCGCGTGGTGCTTAAACTATGCCTTGCGTGATGCATAGAACGTGGGCGCACAAACAAAAGTAGGCACCATCCTCAAGTTTCTGTCAAACATGAACAGACTGCAAATAGTTGAAAATACGACCACAGAGTATTTTGTGTCTTTCTTTACAAGGGTAAACCAAAAATGTTATAAATGGAGGGAAAACTGGTCACAAGGCCATTCCTGCTGCTGTTTGCCCATTTACAGCTAGCCTGCAAGATTTCCTTTGTTTAAACTTGAGTTATTAATGAATTTAAGAAGTGCGGGAGGAATTTTTTCAAGCCAGCTCGACCTTATTTAACCCATTGACACCTGGCGCTTTTTGCCAAAAATGCATTTTTTGGACATTCTCAGCCTGGATATGAGCTAAATTAGTTCCAATCTACTCAAAAAGGCATTTGCAACATGACAGCATGCCTTCTTTTCCACTAGCATCACATTTTATGACATTTTTGCTTGGGCATGGGCAGAAACCAAAATTCAAACACCATCTGACAGCCCCGTTTGGATTACCTTACCATCTAAAGATCAGAAATCAGCTGAAGTGGCTTGCAGACAACTTGGCGACCTTGGAACGAAAATTTACCAACAACTACAGCCAGCGTTCGCAATCAAAAAGATCGCTGATCATCTAAGAGTCACTGAAGAAAAGGCTTCCTTGATAAAACCAGCAATTAAAGTGTAGTATACAAAAATATTTCAGAAGTTATTTGTGTGATACAAATTATATTGGGTACACTAGCCGCCATCTCCATCAATGCGTAGAAGAACATAAACATTCTATGATCGGAAAACATTTCAGGAATGAGCATGGCTTAACACCTGACATCTTAATTAAGAACTAACCACAAAAAGTCATTAAGGAATGCTGTGGCAAACTGGAATGTTTGATCTTTGAAATTTTGTGGATTAAGAACAAAAGACCAAAACTGAACAAGAAGGTGTATTCCATTTGCGCAAAACTTTTTGCCTGAATGCTTTCATGTCACCTTTGCTAATTATTTATTTCTGAAGTCACGTCCTTATTTCTACAAATATGCCATTTTATTTTACTCATTTGACAATAATGACATGAAGCCATCAAAAGGTCTTGTTGCTTTACCTTCATTAATTTTCTTGCATAAATGTTTTTATTAGCAATTTATATTTATGAAAAAAAGGCACCACTTCTATATACATGACAAAATGCAACTATATGGTTGTCACCTCCATAAAATAATGAGCAATCACTTAACGAGCAACCGCCTACCACTATATGAGCTGCAGATTATTGCTTTGTTGTTATTTTCAGCCCCAATATAGTGTAGGTCACTTGCCAGACAAAAGTGTAGAGCATCTGACATCCATTGTTCCATTGTTTGAACTAATTTGCATTGTACAAATTTTCTCTCACAAAAGTACATCAGAGATAAAATCAAAAAATGCTAGTAGCTTATCCGTATCCTAAACTTTGGCTGGACAAAAATGAAATAATACTCATAGTTCTCCACATTCTGGTAGAATTATGTGATCAAACTGAATTGTCTGAGAAAAAATGTTCAAAAACCTTTTTACCTTTACCTGTCATGTTTATATACATGTATCTTTAAGCTCCTTATGTATTTGCTCTGGAAGGATGGATATACATGTATTTCATAAGCAGTTATATTTTATGTTAGTAGCCGTGAGCACATTCACTTGATGCATTACTCTTTCCTTCAGTGTCGTTAATATTTTCCTGGATTTTTAGGCCCACGTGAAATTAAATACAAGTATGATACTTATCATGAGCTGACCCTAAAGTTACTGTAGACCTGCAAAGGCCTAGTTTGTTACACCAATTTCAAGACTTGTCATTTTATCTCAATGTTCCAAAAAAAATTATTTTAAAAACTTAAAATGTGAATGAGTTATCCAGAAAAACATTAATTTTAAAAATGAGTCAGTGAACTGCAAACTGTGATAAGCCAATTAAAATGCATCAACCCTTGAGTTGAGCAGTAACAATTTTTGTGGCAACTGATCCATCTGTGAAGTTCTATTTTGCTTCTTTTGTTTATCCCTCACGTCTTGCAATTTCTGGTACAGAAATCTTTGCTTTCGTTGTTTGTGTCTCTTAACTGATAGACTAGGTGATTTCGCACAGTCTTTGTGTTCCCACATTTGAATGCAAACGCATATCGCAAGCGAAGGTTTCCTTGATGCCCTGCTCTAGCTTCTTCTGGCCAGCTTCTTCTGGCACAAAAGTTGATTGCTGCAGAATTACCGGTGAATTTAATCACTGATATCTGATAAGGCAACTTTTTCAAATGCTCCTTTCCTCTGCTTTGAAGAGTGTTTTTCCATATTCTAGTAAAATGAACAGGTTGATGAATTACAGGTTTAGTTGTTTTTTTTAAATGTGTAATATCCGCGCTCAACTCAGCTCACTGAGTAGGCCTGTTCAAGGCTATTCCGCTATCATTCCGCATTTTTTCCTTTTCCTTCTTTACCATTTGTCTGCTGATTCAGTTTATAAGCTGCTAAATGTTTCACAGCAGACTTCACTACTTCCAATGCAAGATATAAAGATATACTGTAAATATAGACATTGCACATTCATTCCCAGGAAGCTTTACTATAGTCCGCTGGGGAGTTCTGTACAGCACCGCAAATGATCCCTGACCGCAATTGATTCTCAGACCGGAAATGATCCCTAAATTGGACGGCAAATGATCCTGAACCACAAATGATCCCGATGTGGACCGCAAATGATATCGCTGAAAAACAAGGAACAGCATGGAGTTTGGTTCCATGTTTTTATTTCTTTATTTTATTTTCATCATCCAATTGATAACTTAGAATAAATGTAAAGAAAAGATACAGACAACGTAAACAGCAATTTAAATACAGTTCTCATGATAAATAATTCCATCTCATTTTCTCTTGACAATTCTTCTGAAAAATCACAGAAACAATGAAAGCTCGTAAACGGTGAATACATTTCTCAATTGGCTCGATCTACAACAATAAAGCTTAATGCTACCATAATGAAAACATAAACAAGCTGTATACATTTGTGTTAATACCACCAGTATCGTGACATATTCATAACCTTTTCCTATAGCTACAAATTATATTTTGATCTAGAAAGTCTGCTTCTCAACCCTCCAGGCCGGTTTGCCTTTCGCATCTTCAATTTACAGCCAGAAATTCCACACTGATGATGTAAACATGTCCTGAATCTGGACAGGATCACTGATTGGTCAACTTGCATAGTTGAGCGATCTAACACTTACCTCCATTACCTGTGTTAGACATATGCAGAAAACCGAGAAACAGGATATCATTACCAACTAAAAGTAGAATGGCAGCCATAAGCCATTTTTGTGCAGGATTTCCTGACCAAAGACGTCTTGCTTCATGAACAACCTTAATGTGATACATAGGTTACACCGCTACAACACGATATCCATTAGAATTTCTTGCTACGGACTTTAAGAATCGATAACAAGAGTACTCTGGGTATTGGAGGTTTTTTAGTTCATGTGATTAACCAAAACTGGAAACCGAACTTGAAAAGTCTCTAGCACCCAGGGTATGAACAAATGTGCAGGCAAAAAAATTAGACACTAATTGCTAAAATGAGATGTAGACTATTGAGTGACTGAACTGACTTTATTTATCTGTTCGCAATTTTCACTTTGGTTAAATTGTTGTGAGATGTTATGGTATAGGCAAAGCCGATTACAAGGAATTCCAAGCTTTTACCGTAACAGTAATCTATCGGAAGGACTATTTATCATGAGAATTATTTAACAAATAGATTCCATGTTGCCTTGCATCTGTTCAGTAATAGATCACAGATGACGTCAAAATATGCTAAGAACAAATAAGTGGCACACGAGGGGATAGCCGAGTGTGTCACTGATTTTGACATCTTCTGTGATCTATTACTGAACAGATGCACAACAACATGGAATCTATTTGTTTTATAAAATAACAAAACAAATTACTACAAATAAAGCTTTTTTATTTCCAAATCTTTCAACATAATTCGAAAGCCAGCCTTTGCCCACTTTGGTGAACATGAAAAAGCCATTTGACATAATCTATTGTCTATACAAAATGAAGCAATTTCATTGATTCCTTTGAGTAGCAAAGAATTGTTATTGGTCCAGGAAAATCGTGTCACTGTCAAACTTGACTTGAGCATCGCTTCTTGTGGAATGAAAACTTACAGTGACAGCAGAATTGAGCCGAGAAATATACAAATCTTAAAGAAAATGCTGGAAAATTCAAGTCAGTTTCTGTCATCAGAGCAACCCTGTGAGCCAAAAAGTTTGGACGTTGCCTTGAATATTGCCAGAGTTGAAAAATACACTTGGAAAACTTGCGGTTGTGCTCAATCTGGAGGCCATTCAATTCGAGTTTTGAATGAAAGGAGCATTAGTGATGGTGGAAATTTGTGTCTGCTGTGGTTGGTGATTCTCAAATCAGTTTGAAATGGTGTGAAAGATAGCTTTTAGCTGCGATACAGTTGGCCGTGAGCTGTAGTGAGCTATGTACTTTTCTCGCTGCTGTGCCCTGAAATGGACTGGAACATTTGCATCGGAAAGCAAGGTTATGAGTTTATTTTAACTGATTTTAAGAAGTGATGTTTTGATGTGTCATTCCTGACATCAATCAGTGTTTCAACAATTATTTTGAGACTGAGAAAAGTTGAATTTTTTAAATAAATTAATCTCATAAACATTTTGTTTATTGGGTTTGTTACATTCGAGATAACGCAATGGTTCTTGGCTTACCAAGCCCAATTTTGTGCTTGGTTTAGTCTCGTTTGACTGCTGACTGAGACTGCTCGAATATTTTTTCCGAGTCATTTTTTGTGCAGAGTGCACTATTGGGATGGTTATGGGAGCTGCCTGCCGCTAAGGAACTAAGGCGCTAGGTGCTATGGCCCTATGGCGCTAAGGTGTAAACTTTAATGTTTGTTTGATTAATTAATTTATATTAACTAATTAGTCTAGAGGCAAGGAAGTAGTCGGGGTAGGGTGGGAAAGGTACATGTGTACTCTACGTAGAACACAGTCCATCGCCGTCACTTAGCTTTGAACATCGCAAAGTTATATATTTGTTTCAGGTAACCCCTTGCTCTCCTTGTGGTACCATTCTTCTTAGAACAAAACTAATTTGCCCTAAACGCATGCGTAGATTAGTTAGCATTCGTGGCTTCTCTATCAGGTGAAGGATACATTGCATATAGGATCACGCACAGATGTTGAGTTCTTTTCCTTATGGTAGAGCTCAACATGTAAGACGCATGCGTTCTAGCATTGTTAGTGTTATACACTATCTTTCCATGCGGTATTTTATATATCATGTCATGGGACCAAGGACGGCAGTTATTTTTCAGGTAACGCCAATTGTCCCTTTTTATTGCAAAACTGAAACGTTACTGTGGCTACGTAGCTTTTAGAATTATACACAGATCGGTTCAACAAATATCATCTGCTGTTTTCAATCTATAACAGTGTGCTTGTCAAGGTTCAAATCTATTGCTTCTCCTTAGCGGCTTGTTTATTTCTTGCCTTAATTGTGTCTGTAAGAGAGACCAAAAAGTTTCCAAGTTAGTGGCTTTAATACTCCGCAAATTGTAAATTTGTAACAAAAGAAACCAGGAAAATGCTCAAATATTGCTGCAGACACCGTGACACCTAATGAAAGCGCAAATTAATTTAATCAGTCTTTGAGGGGACTCATTCATATTGGCCAAGTAGCACTGTTTATCTTCAATACTTTTCGTTGAAATGCTTCTCAGCCATCAATATCGTTGTGTGTTAATTTTGAATTGTTTTATTGTTAACAACAAAGGTGGCCACAGAAAAAGAAAGTGGTATTTCGTGACTATCGGATAATTAAATTAGTCCTTGTTCATCGATAAAAATTTGCATTTTTAGTAAAACAACATTGTTTCTGTTCCATTTCTTCATCACTACATCAGATATTTAACTTTCTTTCATTTATCTCCTAAAAACAAGGACTTCTTACGTATGTTTTGGAGAAAACAAGGGTTTCATATTACATGCCTTTGCAAGGAAAACAAAAGTATCAAGTTACAAAGATGGCGTGAAGAACTAAATTGTCACGTTTGCTGCTTTAGCATATTATTGAATTTAAAATGAATGAAAATCAACATAAAACACCAGTAGTAATTAATTTGTGTGTAATTTTTGGACCTTGAATGAAAATACAACCTCAAAACATACACACTGGAAAGGGGAGAAGCCATAGCAGACTACCAAGGTAGACACAAACTGGAAGTGAACCGAGCAGGGGCAAGTACTTATGGAGCTACTGTACCAGAGCTATCAATTGCACTCTGCACTATCTGAGATTGTCTCACTAGTCTAAAAGAGAAACGGCTTTATCTTTCTTCTTCCTGCTTCTCATACCTGTTCAATGCTTTGACAAGACTTTTTTGTACAACTTTCTGCCATTTTAAAACACAGAGGGAAAAACTTTGAAATGATGGCGTCAATTGTGTGTCTGTCCTCTAATAGATCATAGGTGAGAACCAATCAAAATGCGAGAATAACTTGGGTTATTATATAAATCTATATAGAATATAGTCGCTTATGGCTTGTTTCTGTTTAGGTTAAAAATTGAAACCTCGACCCGAGGAACAAACTCCATGCCAATTTGGGGATCATTTCCGGTTGGGGATTGATTGCAGTGTTGTACAGTTCAAAGCTACATTTCATTGGTTGGTGGCATGGCCATGTTTACAACTGCTTCAGTGAGGTGCAAAAACTGTGAATTTCTCTGGGGGCCAAAAACTCAAGGTTTATTTTTGCATGAATTATCTCTATTCAAATGAATTAATAGGGTATGTAGATTTATTGGATTTTAACAAAACTTGGCCAAAATCTTTTTCAGATGTTAGTGCACCAAAGTTTGTGAGGCTTTTGTGAAAATCAAAATATTTTTCCTGTGACGTCCCATTGAGTAACAGTAGTCTGAAAATTTTCCATTGTCCAACTTTAAAAGGGATTTCCTAAGCAACTAATAGAAATATCGAAAAAGCCTCACAAGCCCTTCATCTCCTGATTGATAATGTCCAGTCAGTTTGGATGTCTGCAGGAACACAAAGGCTGGTAATTCAGTATAGCAAGTGAGGTCATTTTGTTGTTTAAAGGCTTGTGCGTGCCTATCAAAACAAAAATAGCAAACTATATTGTTATGTTGGGATTCTACAGTTTATTAGCTTTACAGTGATACAGTGTATATAGTTTACCATGGTTTTCTTTAAAGCAGCCTGTAAAGAAAGCATTTTTTGGAAGGTACAATGTACCCCTGAAGGTCTACAGTAACCTTAATAGATACATGCACAATCATATAGTTTGGATTGACTGAAATAAAATTGATTAAGTTCAGTTGAAAAGTTAAACAGCAAAACTAATTGAGCAAAGTTAACAGGTCTATGTTTCATGGCTACCTGTTCCAATCAAGAAGACTGACTTGAGGGAAATCTTTGAGGATGTTGTTTACAACAGATTTGACACTGCTGATAGTGATTCAATGACAAGTCTCTGACTGCTGCCATATCACATATCTCATCTAGGTCAATAGCACTTGAGTGTTGACAAATACTGTCTGCAGTTTTCAAGAGCAAATAGAGGATATACACATGTACCAGAATCTAGTGTCCCAGAAAGAGCTCTTTTAAAATATGCTAACTTTTTTATTTGCTCCCCCCTCTATACCTTTCTGCTATTCCCCCTTCCTTTTCTTGCTGCTCCCAACTTAAGTCATTGAGATACTACTACTGTATAAGCAGAATTGAGACTGTTTGAGGGGTTATTGAGCTCAAGAAAAAGAATGGTTTCACTTAAACCTTTGGTAGAGATTTGTTGGTCTTGTGCATCTTATATTGTGGCCTGAACTGAAGGCCAATTAAATTTTACACTTTTATCATGGTAATATCTCAGTCGAGACTTAGACAAACACATTTCAAATTGACATGTGGCCTCTATGAGCATGTTCAAACCACTTTTACACTTCTACCATTCCAAGAATTTGGTGTGTTGTAAGAAGTCTTGTGTGAAGTCAATCACAGTTATACAAAGGAATTCTAGCAGGTTAAGATGATCATCAAAGTTGTCTGAAGCTGCCGTGATCCCCTTTCCAATTTTCTTAAATAGCTTTAAGTTGTCCAATTTCAGGTCCCAGAGCTGGGTTTTGTCTGACAAAAACATACATATGGTACCTTGAGTGTAATTTCCACAAGAACTACACATTTATTAGACAAAAATAAATACCACTGACCTACACCATTTGCTATGCCATCTATACCCTGTTGTGCATTCAGGGCACTATTGTAGACCTCAGTGGGTATCCTACAGCTGTACTGTATCCATGCAAGACAGGGACAAACCTAACAACAGGGTATAGATGGCATAGCAAATGGTGTAGGTCAGTGGTATTTATTTTTGTCTAATAAATGTGTAGTTCTTGTGGAAATTACACTCA
>Ga0126338_10003988_pt1 | contig 10444 bp, 5 predicted proteins | sample OrbCmetagenome_2_FD_92529 | JGI IMG/M metagenome (GOLD analysis project Ga0126338, IMG submission 92529) | Coral microbial communities from Petempiche,Puerto Morelos, Mexico - Orbicella C C metagenome | ecosystem: Host-associated > Invertebrates > Cnidaria > Coral | place: Petempiche,Puerto...
AGGGAGGGTAAGATTTTTTTTTTTTGGTGGGGGGGGGGGAGGGGGGGGGGGGGGGGGGGGGGGGGGGGGGGGGGGGGGGCGGAGGAGGATAGGCCCCAGTGAGGAAACGGGGGTTAAATTTAAAGACACGGGGAAGATGGAGGAAGGCTTATTCCCGACTGCTGACTTCTGGTGGTTTCCGTCCTTTTTGATGTTGGCCGGAGAAACCAAGAGAGGAAGATCCATACCCTGAACCTTTATGACTTTTTTGGTATATCTAAGATTTCATCATTGCTTACTGGTAATATAAAGGATCAACTGTACTTTCAGCTTTCTGTTAGAATGGAATTTGTGGTATGGCTGAAAAAGGAAATGGAGACATTTTGTCTGCACAGGTAGCCACGTGACAGGGTAAGTTCAGCATCAGGTGTAACAAAAAATTAGTCTATTCATCTTTCTTTTTCAGTCCCTACAGAAGTTTTGTTCTGTTAATTATTTCCCCCAGATAATTTCATTTAGATGTTCAACTGTTTGTTCGTTTTTACCTCGTTCCAGGGTAGCAAATTACATATTTGCGATTGCTCAAAATGCGAATCTAAAGTCAAATAACCGCGGGTACGCCTCTAAAATTGGCGGGAAAAATTGACCAATTGGATCAACTTAAATTGGCGCGCCTTTACGATGCTTTGCAGAGGGCTGACTACACGTGACAAGTCGCAGAGCAAGGCTTCTATCCTTCGTGTTGTGCGGGCTAAATTTGTCCTAAATTCTTCTTTTTTTGCCTGAGTAAGACCATGAAGCGAAAGAATCGTGCTGCTAGTGCTTCTACGACTTCTCCTGAAGGGAAGAAGAAGAAAGTAGCGAGTGCAAATGACCCGGAATCCTCGACATCTGCGACCAAGGCGATAGACTACACTTCATCGTCAAGGGTTGTCGAGTCTCTTCTTGCTGTGACTGACTTGGAGAACTTTTTCGAAGAGACCTGGGAGAAGAAACCGCATTTCGTTAAGCGGGAGAACGCCGACTTTTATGGCGCACTGTTTTCGAAGAAAGATGTGGAAAGCCTGTTGAAGAAAGAAGAAATTCAATTCACTGAAGACGTCAGTTTGAGTCGGTATGTCGAAGGAAAGACAGAGCCGCTGAACGAGGAGGGACGCGTCAATTTGAAACACATCAAGGCGGCTGGAGTCGCCGTACAGTTTCACCAACCAGATAGATTCAAGGTTTGTACTTTTGTAATGAACACACGTGTCAATAGTGAAATTATGTACTTCATTTCCCCTGATTGCGGCGTTCATGAACGAAATTTGAATCCTGAAATAACGAAATGACATTGTCAGCAAAGCCGTTCGTTGTCGTTAAAACGATAAAGCCCTGCCGAGAATCGAGCGAATGATTGAAGCTGTAAATGTTCGCATGTGGCCGAGGAAACGAGACCGTCATGTCAGTTAGATATGGTCTACCTGTTGGACTGGATATGAATATTTGTCTGTAATGGTGGTGTAGTGGTTGTGATGTTTGTCAAAGTCAGTGATGTTCCTTTTTGTTTATAGTGTTTAAATTGAGATGTATTAGGGCATAATTTAGGGCGAAGAAAGCCTAATTATACACACTTTTTGTCTTTATTCCATGATTGGATTCCACTTTATGACTTTATTCCATCTTTATTACACAATGTATAGTTTATATGATATTCCTGGATGTTATGGGAAACAAGGCAAAAATGGTGTTAACCGTTTTCTATTCATGCAGAGTACATTTTAATCGAGTTTCGTTATAGAGAGGTTGAGTGAAAATGGAACAGTGCATTTCTTAATTACTGTATGAATCGGAACATATCTAAGGTGAAACAAAACAAAGCAGCAGGGGAAGTCCAGTTACAGTGAACTTTGCAGGTTTCAAAGAGAACAATGATTGGCTACTGGTTAAGGGTGTGTTCCTTTGGGGTGATCTGGATCAGGATCAGTGATCCAAGAGTACTTGGATTGTGTTGCATCAAAGGAACCGATGAATCCACTCTGGTCATGGATTCATTGGTTCCTTTGATGAACTATGATCTGAGTGATTTTGGATCACTGATCCTGATCCAGGTTACCCCAAAGGAATGCACAGTAACAGTTCAAGCCAGTTACTTTTTTGAGAAATAGTTTCAATGTCTTGGACTACAGTACTGTTTGTTTTGAACAATGTCACTCATTTACAAACCTGGTTCAAGTTATCAAGGGTAAAAGTATATAGAAAATGACCTGTGAGGTTTTGAGTGATCAGGAGTTGACTGTAATAGGAAACTACAGAAGAAATTTCTTTTGACTTTTATGGGATTGATTTTATCACTTACTGCTTTGTAAGTCACACTTCACCAAGATGCTTGTGTTTCCAAGTATGCTAGCATTTTAAAATACCAATTAACTAAACCCCTGCTAATGTTCTTCAGTTGAATGGTAAAACATTGGTAGGAAACCATGATTTCAAATCCCTATGAAGGTTGCCATGCATATTTTGTACAATCTTTGGACTTTTTATGGTCAGTTATATAAAGTGGTCTTCCCAGTTTAGGTCCCAGGGGGAGACTCCCGTATAAAAAGGATGAGGTGCTCGTAGGAAATTTTAAGTTTTCAGATGTAGTCACCACCAAAAGTATTTTAAGTGAAAATTGTGAAAAGTTAGTCGCCAGTGAAAACAATTTGGTTGCATATTTTGGCGACACCAGCAGCTGCAACGTCTAGCTTTAAAGTTTCTGCTGTGGACCTTTTGAAGATGGACAACCTAAGAGTTTCCAAAACCGACTTTTTAAACCCTAAAAGGTACGGCAAGCACACCTGTCATATGGGAGTCTCCCCCCCTGGGGATTTGGGTTTAGGTTGTCTTATTTCACTGTGCATTGTTCTCATAGGATGAAGTCTGGAGGTTAATAGAGTCACTGGAAACTTACTTTAGGTGTCTTGTTGCTGCTGATGCATTTATCTTCCAACCTGGTTCCCAAGGTCTAGCCCCACAGTTTGATGAAATGGAGGTTAGTTCATGGATATTTTAAGCTCACAACTGTTCATTTTCCTGTCACGGAAACTGTTACCAGTTGAATGGGAATTTTTTTCTTGTCTCGATGTTGCTAAGCAATTGCTCACACCCTGATGATATGGTATAGTTTTCATTTCAGAGCACTCCTGGGTGTCCGGGGACTGGGGTACTCCCAAAAAAATTGGATGGGGGTGTGTGGCCCGCTTCCCAAAACCCTTACCCTTTTTATGACCAAAATCTGTGATATTCCCTACCCTATTTATGACCTGACCAAAAATTCAAAACCCTATTTATGACCTGAACCTTAAATCCAAAACCTGTTTCAGACCTGCATTATAATTAGTTCCCTAGTTCAGACCAATGTTAAATTACCGTAAACATAATTTGTGAAGGGCTTTTGCTGATTTTCTTTTCGTTGATGATGAAAAAGTGGCTTCTTCTTAAAAACATACCCATATCAAGGCTAGAGTGCAAAAACCATGTCCTATTTATGACCAAAGTGGCAAAATCAGCTAAAATCGATACCCTGTTTATGACCAAAACAGCTGAAAAACCATACCCTTTGGGGCCACACATACCTATATAGCCCATATAAGGGAGTATCCCCCCTCCCCGGGCCTGAATATTTACTGGTAAAATAATCAAAAGCTGCCAAAACTTTTTAAGTGCTTCAATTAAGAAGATTTAACAAAAATATCACCTGTTCCCAAAAATAGATTGGTGAAAAAAAATGGCAAGTAGATAACCTTAAGGTTCATTGACAATGTGATTGATTGATTGAGATATCCACAAAATATGTCTTTACCACTTTGATTTAAAAGAAGAAAATTATACAGTAACATTAAGTTTAATGCTCTTTGTGTTTCCTGTTTCAGACATTTATCCTTCAGCTAGAGGGAAAAACAAAATGGAAACTTTTCAAGCCCTTGCAAGAACTCCCACAAGAAGCCAGTCCTGACTTGGAATTAAGTGACTTGGGAGAACCCACTGATGAATTTGACATGGAGGTACATGTGCATACTTCTTGCTCTGTGTGACTGTGATTTTTATAGTGAATTCAGTCATCATCATCATTATCATCATCATTGTTGTCATCGTCCTTGTCATCATCAAACTTTATAACATGTCATTTTGGATCATGTGTATTAAAGGCATTTGCAGTTGATTTTTGATCGATACCCTTGATCAACATCTCAGTCATCACTCAATATTATTGACCTCTCGATTGATACTCTGTAGACACTTAAGACCAGCGCTTTGTCCTCCTCCTCATCATCATCATCATTAAACTTTATTAGCATGTCATTTTGGATCATGTGTACTAAAGGTATTTGCGGTTAATTGATTGTCGATCGATACCCTTGATCAACATCTCAATCCTCACTCAATATTATTGGCCTCTCGCTTGATACTCGGTAGACACTAGATCAGCACTTGATCAACATCTCAATCAACACTAATATACACTCAATCAACAGTTGGTCGATAGTTGGCTGAGTGTTGATCGACTTGTACGTATCGATCAACACTCAAATTGGTGTGACTCAGCTCTTGACTGACTGTTCAATGAGATGCTAATCAATTGTTGACTGAGTATCGATCAGGATGTCGACTGAGATGTTGATCAACGGTCTATCGAAGGAATCAATCCACATTTGACTGCAGATGCCTTTAGTACACATGATCCGTCACTTTTAGCTACTGGTAGCCAGGTGGAAACACTCCTCTTGACTTAAATTGGAGACACACCAGTATAATATAATAATAATCCAAACTGTACTGAGAGTCACTTAATGTTTAAAAACTGGTTGCATATATATATATATTTTGTTTTAACAGCCTGGTGATTTCCTGTACTTTCCAAGAGGAACTGTTTATTTTCCTGCTCCCATTGAAGACAAAGATCATGCAGTGCACCTGGCAATAACTACATTCCAAGAAAAGTAAGCATGACTAGGCACAGTAAGTCCCAATAAACTTAGCATGTACTTAGTATGCTAGTTAGTAACATTTATGCAAGTGTGTAAGTTAGTTTCTGTGAACAAAAAAAAATTGTCACTAAAGAAGACTTGGTAATTTCCTGTGCCTTCACATCATCAAAATAAATTAAGAATTTTTTGCGAAGGATGACTGTAAGAAAAAAACATGCTTGTGTGAAATAAGTTAAATATTTTTTATTATTTTAGTTCTTGGGGCAACATGCTGACAAGTGCATTGTCTAACGCAGTAGAAAAAGCCATGGAAAGTGATGTGGAATACAGAAGAGGACTCCCTGTTAACCTTGCTTCTTTTATGGGCAGTGGAGTGGTATGCATTTTTATATAAATAAAATGATGAATCTGTTCTCCCTAAATATATCCATACCCCTTCAATGTAAGTTTTTAGATTTGAAACTTCCCCTCCACTGGAAATTCCAATTTCTGAGGGCTCTAAGAAAAAAAAATTGAATTCCAGCTTGTCCCTTGGACAAGCAGCTCCCAAAATTTGCTTGCCCCGGCAAGTCTTAGTTTATTTGTTTAATTTAGTTGGGAGACAACTTGCCTGGGCCCTTGCCCGTTGTGCAAGTAAGACTGAAAAGTTTCTTATGCAGCAGGAAAATCTACTTGTCGGGGATGACCAGACAGTGCTTTTTTTGAAGCCCTGTTTATAGAATTCTAGGGGCATTTACCATGAAGAAATGAGGCTTCAGAAGACAGACCTTACGAGGAATTTTTTCAAACCATTAGAAAATATGAAATCATAACATAATGTTGCCAGTTGCTGAGAATATTTGTTGTGCATTGATTATCATGAGTGGTGCACAAAGTCCAATATGCTTTCTTTACCATTGTAGAATGGAAATGAAACAGAAGACCTATCTGAGCAGAATGGTGACCAAAAAACTGATAATGAAGCTACAGCTGTAGAAAAGGAAGCAGCCAATCCTAGGACAGCTTTTAATAATACCTTAGTGAACCTGTTGAAAGGACTGGTGCGACATCTTAATCCTGACAAAGCTGTCGATGACATGTTGCGTGACTTTTTTGGCGGCAGGCTTCCTCCTTATGGAAAAGGTGTCAAAAAAGGTGATTTTATAACATATGTTTGCAACATTCTAAAAGTAATGCCCTAAAAGAAACAAATTTTGAACTTGGCAGCTTTTTCTTCTTGCTACACTATACTTTGGGAAGGTTGAAACTGTTGGGGAGAGGGGGGATAACTTTCAGGTAGCTTAACATACATGCACTTTATTTAAACATGGTAGAAACATCAGTTATGTTACAAGATTGAGATAAAAAACTGATTTACATGTTTGCTATGTGAGTGTATGAGGAGGACATTAGACATTTTACAATATCTGTCTAATTTCTCGGGTGCTGATTGGCTCATCTTTATTATCAATAAGAGTACAGACGGATAAAATTTTAATTTATGCAAGCTTTCAAGATCGACTTTCAGCTATCAACATTTTAACCAATGAGATTTTATTGATTTTTTAAGTAGCCAATCAAAAAGCAAGAAAAGCTATTGACAATGTGCGCATCATTTTGAATAAAATTCACTTATCTTTGTTTACGGGAAGTTTACGGCGTCTTTTCCCCTCATTTATTCCCAGCATTTGACCATTTTGGGGTCTTGTTATTGTAAAAAACAAACTGACATCAGTTTTTTTGTGTCTTTTCTCTTATTGATTATAAATTGTTTCATAACATTGTCAAAGTTTACTGCAGAACCACTCGCCTGTGGCTCATGCTTTGATGATGTTATGATGTGATTTATCATCAATAAGAGGACAGATGCATGAAAAACTGACATCAATTTGTTAAATTGATCTCATCTTTAAAGTTAAATAAATGATCTAATGGCTCTGACGTTAGACGGAAAGCTATTCCACAAAATGTGTCCCACTGTAGCGGAAACCCTGTTTAAAAAGATCCTTATTCAGGGCTTGGGCAGAGCTAATTTGTTAGCAATATTTCCAAGTCCATAGTCCGTGCTGAAGGGTTTAAATAGGCCTTTCAGGTACTCTGGAGTCTGTCTCAGCTCTTTCTTAGTTTCATGTGTACCAAATGAAGACTGATCCCTCTTAACGACATAAAAAAATGTTCTTGATATATACATGTAGAGACATCTAGACAAATATCACATTGGTTTGGTTCACTTGTATCTGTTGTCTCAACATTTGTGTTTCTGACAACAACTCAAATTATGTTTGAGGTCGCTACTTTCGCAGTCTCGGTGACTTTTGGGATTTGCCAATTACCAACCAAGAAATCTTATCACCTCTTTTAGAGGGTTGTTACTTCCTGAACTTTACGGTAACAGCTACTGTAGCTCCTTCCAAAATTCTACATGAAATTTATAATATCGTTGGTATTATTTTTAATTTTGTAAGGTCCTGATTTCCAGTTGGGAACTGGAAATGATGAAGATTATTGTTGGCATTCAAATGCAAATTAAAATCCATGCGTTCATTTTGTATGTTTTAAAACCGCGGGATTACAAACGCAACTTCTCTCACTTATTCCTTTGCACGAATTATTGCTCATCTGATGTCTAAAGAAATTATCAGCTACAGACTTAAGCATCTATGATGATCGGCACAAAAGGTCAGTAATACAGTGGAATCCCGATTTTTGAAACCTCAAAGGGAAACGAATTGGTTCGAAAAATCGGGGCTAAAATTAGTGTTCGACTGAGGATAGGGAGCGACTTTTGGTTCGAGTTATCGGGAAGTTCGAAAAATTGAGGGTTAGAGAAATTGGGATTCCACTATTTTTGGGTTTGGGTGAATTTTAAATACATTTTGAGACTGAAGACTCTTTTGAAGTCTGTTTGCAGTGTTAGTAGAAATCAGGAATTATTAGTGAATCTCTTCCTTGAATGGAAGAGTTTTTCGAGGCCACGTATAACCAGAAAACCCGGCAGGCGACGTCTTGTTCTTACGTGACTTGTGCACTCCACGTGTTTTCTTAACGAGGAATGCAAACTCCTTTACTTCCAGTTGCCTTTTAGCTCACAATTAAAAATTGTTCTCATTTGTTAGGAGCCCCGCCGACAGGCAGGGCGACGAAAAATTAGTCTATAGACTCATTCAATTGTTCTCCTCCACGGAAATCTTTAGTAAAAGGCGAAAGATTTATGCGTGTTGAAGGAAAACCAGAGTTAAAAATTTTGATGAAGAGCGGCGACATGTTAAACGTGATGCTACAAGCCATGTGGGACAATTGATGTAATTATGGGCGAGATAACGCATGCGCGTCTTGGATGCCCAAATTGTTTAAACCGTGCGAAATTCCATTTTGCTTTGTTTTATCACTTTTTTACGTGTCTGACTGTACCTTCTAACGATGAGAAAATCCAAATTAGGCAACCCACCAGGAAAAAAAAACATACGCAAAATGATAATTTTGGCGACTGCTTTAAAGTTTCAGCGCGCGATGGCTAAATGACCGGCAGCCGGTCAAGGTTTTCAAATCTCTTAATGACCGGCTGTCTGATATTTTTCTCAAATTTTAAGGAATCGAAGGAATCCATCCAATTCAAACTATCATATGTCGATTAAGAACTGCCAAGCGATCCAGAAGAGCTGTACTGTAGATCGCAAGAGTAACGCTTGGTTTACGTTCGGCTCAGAGAGCGAGACCATGGTTTGTGACACAGGATTTTTTGGGTCGACTGCCGGTCACGCTTTTCAAATCACTAAATGACCGGCAGTCCTAGTTTAGGGAGTCGAGCGAACCGATCATATCCAAACAATTATATTTCGAATAAGAACTGCAAAGCGATCTTGCAGATTCTTGTTCTTAATCGACATATGATTGTTTGAATTGGATGGGTTCCTTCGATTCCTTAAATTTGAGGAAAACATCAGACTGCCGGTCATTTAGCAATTTGAAAACCATGACCGGCAGTCGACCCAAAAAATACCCAAGTGCCACAAACCATGGTCTCGCTCTCTGAGCCGAGCGTAAACCACGCGTTAAACTTGCGATGTATACAGCTCTTCTGGATCGCTTGGCAGTTCTTAATCGACATATGATGGTTTGAATTGGATGGGTTCCTTCGATTCCTTAAAATTTGAGAAAAATATCATGCTGTCGGTCATTTAGTGATTTGAAAACCTTGACCGGCTGCCGGTCATTTAGCCACAAGTTTCGCCGCGTCATTCTTCAACGATATTTAACTGTAGTCTCCTACCTCTGTCTCATGAAAGATACACTTTTACTGTACAAGTGCAGTCAAGAAACGTTTTGTGACGACTCAAATAACGCCTGCGAGCAATGCCTGCTTTCGCTTGTTCCGCGCCCGGATTTGCGAAGGAAACGACATAAAGAAATGTCCTGAGCATCTTGTGGCAGTGAAGTATTCCTCAAGTTTCGGTATTTTTATGGATCCCACAGTTGTTGTGGTTTTGAAATCATCTCCAGACACATGCTCGGAGAGCCAGGGCTTTTCGTCGGGGCTACACGACGTAAACCGAGCAGCACAATCGGCACGACAATGTTTACTTCGTGTTGCCTTAACAAACTGCTCTTCCAGGGTGTCCAAGGATGTTCAATCATTTCATCCGTGCAAAATTCTTGTATTCAAAATCCGCAGTGTGAATTCTATGTGCATGAAACCTGACGAAAATAAATAGTTGTGGCGAACATAAATTGTTATGTGACGAAAATAAATTGCTATGGTTTGTTCATGTTCGAGTCGTCGTGTGTCTGACAATACAACTGAAGGCGCCACGAGCAGCAAGCGGGAACATTGCATGGGGGCGTAACAACTGTGGACGAAAATAAGGATTACTTTTCCTTTGAATTGTTTTCGGTGAAGGATGCCGTTGAAATAGAAAGACTATTTCGTGTTTCGGACGATAAAGCTGCTAAAATATCAGGCTCAGCTGTCAGGGCAACTGTATAGCGGAAAGTTGGTTCGGTCGTTGTGCTCACAATTTTCGTAACTTTGACTTTGTCTTTGTGTTCCGTTACTAAATTTAATAATAAGTATTTCCTCAGATTCTTATCTTAAATAACTATTCCCTTGCTCATTCAATTCATTGCAGAGAAATCGCTTATTTTGAATAATCAGTTTTACCCCAGTGGTTTCGCTTAGTCACTTCGTGTCACAACAAAGAAATTAACATAACCCATTGTGTTAGACAAAGGAAATCGCAATGCGGCTGCGTACTAAGTGATATTTGATTGGTTAAATTTGTTCTGTGAACGTAACAGGTGTTTAGGTGTTTTCAAGAATCGCCAACCACTATGATGCGAACTGAACAGCGATTCATGAACTTTTCGATCCTGTTGTCATGCATACTTACCTGACGCGGGAGGTACTGTGATCACGCAGGCAGTCCTCTCAAGGCGAGGCCCTTTCATTGCACTTCGATCGGGTTGACCCTTGCGATTACCCCAAATGTGGGTAACTCGAGCGTATAATTTCTGGTAGTGGGGGCCTGCGTTCGCGCTCG
>Ga0126338_10003989_pt1 | contig 10442 bp, 8 predicted proteins | sample OrbCmetagenome_2_FD_92529 | JGI IMG/M metagenome (GOLD analysis project Ga0126338, IMG submission 92529) | Coral microbial communities from Petempiche,Puerto Morelos, Mexico - Orbicella C C metagenome | ecosystem: Host-associated > Invertebrates > Cnidaria > Coral | place: Petempiche,Puerto...
AACACTTAAAAACTTGACTTCTCCCTGCCAAAAAAAAAAAAAAAAAAAAATGTCCACAAGTCTCGCCCCCTGCTATACTAGCTATCATGCTCCCACATATCACATCTAATATAGATTCAGGGAAGCCTAAAAGCGGAGTTCCCATAACATACTTATCATTTACTCGACACTATAACCTTTATGAAATATCATCATCATCATCGTCGTCGTCGTCGTCGTCATCGATGTTATCGTCGTTCTCGTAGTCATCATCGTCATCATCGTCATCATCGTCATTATCATCATCATTATTATCATCATCATTATTAGACCAAATATCGGGAAATTCAGACGACTTTAATCTCTTATAGTTCAATATTATAGCAGTGGATTGGCTTGAAAGAAATGTTAAAAATCATACGAAATAGCATACGAAATACGAACATATGAAATCATGACGGGACGCACCGGGCTTCTACTGTAAGTACCGCAAAGAAATGGTAGGAAATTTTCCTAGCATTCTTTACATACCCTCACTAAGGTTCTTCGTCTTGTGGCCAAAAAAGCGTCATAATCTGTTTCAGTGACATGTCGATGATATTAAATAAAAAGTAAAGCAGATTAATACTGCTTTAAAAGTAAATAGTGCGTTCGAATCATTCCGGATGCTTTCAAATGATGCGGACTCCACCGACGCCACTGAATAATCTGGAACAAAACAAGGTCATTATATATCGGATCACGTCTAAACACACGTGAAGAAAGACTTGGACGTGAGCGGACAAAACCTGGGAATCCCGATAAATCAAGTAATCCCGCAATGATGAACGAATTACACAACATGAACCTTCCTCTGCTTCTTCCCCTGAACCAAGTTCAGATCTACAAACTGATCTTAAATATACCAAAGTGCCTGTGAATGGACATTGAGCCCGGCGAGCAGGCGTAAATGCCTTGTTTTCCCAATGAAAGCCATCACAATAAACTCTAAGCCTGCATCGCGATGCTTGTCCGGTCGTAAAGCAGCGTTTGATTAATCAATCTAAAACAGATCTTAAGGAATAAAAACCCAGATGATCTGGAATACTTGTCTGAGTATGTCGTTGGCAGATTGAGCCACGTGCAGTATTATCATGCTCGGCAATTGAAGTTCTTGTGTAGAAAATATCGCGCAATTACACAGCTGAGGGTAAACAAACAAACAAACAAACAAAGCGCGAGGAGAAACTTAGTACGTGGACCTAAGATAGATTGTCAGTGCTTTAGGTGACCATGCACGGCTGCCAATGGCTTGGCCAATCGCTTGGCCAATGGCTCGTACACGCAACGAATCGAAACGTCCGTAAGTAACGACCTCCGAAAGAAGTGAGCCCAACCCCCCTCCCCTGAAAATAGAGGAACTAAGGTTCAAAAGTATAGTTATTTTTCCAATCAATAACCTGAATAACGTACGATAAACTGATGACGATTCAATTAGGGAAGGTATAGCTTATTCCAGGAGGCGTCATGAAGCGCCCTGGTAAAACAAACCCCGCAGAATTTTCATCAGGTAACAAGAAGGTACTAACGGGACCTTTTCTTCAAATTGAAATGACTGAAATTGAAAACTTTGCATCATTTTTAACAGGAACGCAAAAAAAGAACATTTAATCATATTGAAATTAAAAACTCGACCAGAGCAGTTAAATATTTATAAACCAGACTAACGTAGCAGTGCATCATGAACAGTAAAAATAGTTTAAGGTATCTTACATCACGGTCTACACATTAAGTGCCCACCCATTTGACAGCAACATACATTTGAACTGGAACGAAGAATTTCTAAACGATTTATAAGAACTCAGTGTTTTTACGAATTACAACCACAGCCTTTGAGAAATACAGCCCTGTTCTCATGGAATTAAAAAAAAATAAAAACACCAGGAAGAGATAATTACAGTGGAAGTCATTTACGTCCCGTCATGGGGTGAGAAATTCTCGCCCATATCAACTTTCTTTTCTCTAATAAGTTCTCGCGCGTTTAGAGATGCGCCACACTCGCGTTTTAGGTGCAGGGATCCCAACCAATGCTTACCCAACTTTTTAAAGATGCTACTTTTAGCCCTCCCTCAAATCTACACGCGTGTATTTCACTTGTGGAAAACTATCGATTTCTACAGTGTTTGGGTTGGAGATTCTCGCCCATATAAACTTGCTTTTCTCTCGAAAGTTCTCGCGCGTTTAGAGATGCGCCACACTCGCGTTGTTGTAGCAGGGATCCCAACCAATGCTTATCTAACTTTTTAAAGTCGCTACTTTTATCGATTTTGACAGAGTTTGGTAGAGAGATTCTCGCCCCGATCAACTTCCTTTTCTCTCGTAAGTTCTCGCGCGTTTAGAGATGCGCCACACTCGCGTTTTAGGAGCGGGGATCCCAACCAATGTTTACCTAACTTTTTAAACATGCGACTTTTAGCCCTCCTCCAAATCTACACACGTGTATTTCACTTGTGGAAGTCTTTCGATTTGGACAGTGCTTGTTTGAGAGATTCTCGCCCATATCAATTTTCTTGTCTCTAGTAAGTTCTCGCGCGTTTAGAGATGCGCCACCCTCACGTTTTATTTTACTTTTAGCCCTACCCCAAATCTACGCACGTGTATTTCACTTGTGGAAGTCCGTCTCTTTGGACAATGCTTGGGTTAAAGATTCTCGTCCATTTATTTATTTTCACTCGCGTGATTTTGCACGTTTAGTGATTCGGCCCACTCGCGTTTTTTTGCGTGGGCATCCCAAACTATGCTTACGGGGCTTTTTAAAAATGCTAGTTTTGGCCCTCCCTAAAATCTACACAAGTGCATTTCACTTGTAGAAGTCTATCGATTTGGACAGTGCTTGGGTTAGATATCTTCTCCATGTCAATTTTCTTTTCTCCCGCTTGTTCTCGCACGTTAAGCGAGGCAGCACACTCTCTTTCAGATGTGGGGATCCCAAACTTTGCTTACCTCGCTTTTTAAAGATGCTAGTTTTAGCCCTCTACCAAGCCTCCAACGTGTATTTCACTTGTGGAAGTCTATCGATTTGAATAGTGCTTGGGTGGATATTTTTAACGATGTCAACTTACTTTCCCCTTGTCTTTTCTCGTGCGTTTAGCTATGCGGCACACTCGAACTTTTGGTGTCGGGATCTTAAACTATGCAAACTGGATTTTTTAACGATGCTAGTTTTGGCCTTCTCTTAAATTTACACATGTGTATTTTTTTTTTCTTGCGGGAGTCTTTCGATTTGGACGGTGCTTGGGTAAAAAATTCTCGCCCCGATCAAATTTCTTTTCTCTCATAAGTTCTCGTGCGTTTAGACATGCGCTAAACTCGCGTTTTTTATGTGAGGATCCCAAAGTTTGGTTACAAGGCTCTTTAAAAAATGCTTGATATCGCCCTTCGCCAAATCTACACACGTGTATTTCACTTGTGGAAGTCTGTCGCTTTAGACAATGCTTGCGATGGAGAATCTCGCCCATTTATTTATTTATTTATTTATTTATTTTCTCGCCTGTTTTCGCGCGTTTAGAGATGTACCACACTCACGATTTTGGCGTCGTGATTTCAAACTATGCTTACTGGACTTTTCAAAGATGCTAGATTTGGCCCTTTCTCAAATCTACACAAGTGTATTTCACTTGTGGAAGTCTGTCGCTTTGGACAATGCGTGGGTTAAATATTCTCGCCCATTTATATCTTTTTTTTCACTCGTGTGTTCTCGCGCGTTTAGCGATGCAGCACACTCGCGGTTTTGGTGTAGGGATCCCAAACTATTCTAACGGGTCTCTTTAAAAATGCTAGTTTTGGCGCTCCACCAAATTTACACAAACTTATTTCACTTGTGGAAGTCTATCGATTTGGAGAGTGCTTAGGTTCGATATTCTCGCCCATATCAACTTTCTTTGCTCTCCTTAGTTCTCGCGCGTTTAGATATGCGCCATACTCGCGTTTTTGGTGCGGGAATCCCAACAAATGCTTCCTTAATTTTTTAAAGATGCCACTTTTACCCCTCCCCCAAATCTACACACTTGTGTTTTACTTGTGGAAGTCTATCGATTTGGACGGTGCTTGAGTAAGAGATTCTCGCCGAGATCAACTTTCTTTTCTCTAGTAAGTTCTCGCGCGTTTAGAGATGCGCCCCACTCGCGGTTTTGGTGTCGGGATCTCAAACTATGTTTACTGGACTTTGTAAAGATGCTAGATTTAGCCCTTTCTCATATGTACACACGTGTACTTCACTGGTGGTAGTCTGTCGCTTTGGACAATGCTTGGGTTGGAGATTCTTGCCCATTTCTACTTTTTTCTCTCGCGCGTTTTTGCGCGTTTAAAGATGCACCACTCTCGCGATTTCGGTGTCGGCATCTCAAAGTATGCTTACTGGACTTTTTGAAGATGCCAGATTTGGCCCTTTCTCAAACCTACACAGGCGTATTTTAAACGTGGAAGTCTTTCGATTTGGACAGAGTTTAGGTTGGAGATTCTTGGCCATATCAACTTTCTTTTCTCTCGTAAGTTCTCGCGCGTTTAGAGATGCGCGACACTCTCGTTTTAGGTGCGGGAATCCCGACCAATGCCTACCTAACTTTTTAAAGATGCTACTTTTAGCCCTCCTCCAAATCTACTAACGTGTATTTCTCTTGTGGAAGTCTATCGATTTGGACAGTGTTTGGGTAAGAGATTCTCGCGTATATCAATTTTTTTTCTCTCACTAGTAAGTTCTCGCGCTTTAAGAGATGCACCACACTCGCGATTTTGGTGTCGGGATCTTAAATTATGTTTACTGGATTTTTTAAAGATGCTAGGTTTGGCCCTTTCTCAAATCTACACACGTGTATTTCACTTGTGGAAGTCTGTCGCTTTGGGCAATGCCTCGGTTAAAGATTCTTGCCCATTTATATCTATTTTTTACTCGCGTGTTTACTCGAATTAATTTAGAGTCCCTGGTACTCGAGAATATCGCTCAAGTTCCTGGAAGTCAAACCAAAATTGGTCAAAATCACGCTGCGCGCAGCCCGGTCTCGGCGACTTTTTAGTCACCAGCCTATATTTCGGGCAGACTGCTCATAACCAGACGCTCAAAAATTTTTCCTCTGTCCATTTCTCTTAAAACCAGCGTCTTCTCGATTTAGTTTAGAGTCCCTGGGATTCTGAAATATCGCTCAAGTTCCTGGAAATTGACCTTAACTTGGTCAAAATTACGCTGCGCGTAGCCTAGTCTCGGCGACCTTCTAGTCACTAAGTAGCTATATTTCGCCCAGACTGCCCATGACCAAGCTTTCAAAAATGTTTCCCCTGTCCAATTCACTGAAAAGCAAAGTCTTCTCGAAATAGTTTAGAGTCCCTGGGACTGGAAAATATCTCCCAAGTTCCAGAATATCGACCAAAAATTGGTCAAAATCACGCTGTGCGTAGCCCTGTCTCGGCGACTTTGAGTACTGTCCAAAACGATAGACTTCCATAAGTGAAATACACGTGTGTAGATTTGGGGGAAATGTAAAAGTAACATCTTTGAAAAGTTAGGTAAGCATTGGTTGGGATCCCTGCACCTAAAACGCGAGTGTGGCGCATCTCTAACTGCGCGAGAAATTACGAGAGAAAAGAAACTTGATGGGGGCGAGAATCTTCAACCCAAACAGTGTCTTAATCGATAGGCTTTCACAAGTAAAATACATGTTTGCAGATTTAAGAAAAGGCCAAATCTAGCATCTTCAAAAAGTCCAGTAAGCATAGTTTGAGATGCAAACACCGAATTTGCGAGAGTGGCGCATCTCTAAACGCTGGAGAACGTACTAGCAAAAAGAAAGTTTGATATAGTCGAGAATCTCTTACCCAAGTACTGTTGAAATCAATATACTTCCACAAGTGAAACACACGTGTGTAGATTTGGGATAGGGCTTAAAGTAGCATCTTTAAAAAGTTAGGAAAGCATTGGTTGAGATCCCCGCACCTAAAACGCGAGTGTGGCGCATCTCTAAACGCGCGAGAACTTACGAGAGAAAAGAAAGAAAATAAATAGGCGAGAATCTCCAACCCAAGCATTGTCCAAAGCGACAGACTACTACAGTAAAATACACGTGTGTAAATTTGAGAAAGGGCTAAATCTAGCATCTTTATACACGTGTCTAAGGTTTGGGCCAGGGCTAAATGTAGCATCTTTAAAAAGTTATGTAAGCATTGGTTGGGATCTCTGCAACTAAAACGCGAGTGTGGCGCATCTCTAAACGCGCGAGCACTTACCAGAGAAAAGAAAGTTGATAGGGGCGAGAATCTCCAACCTAAACACTTTGAAAATCGATAGTATTCTACAACTGAAATACACGTGTATAGATTTAAGGGAGGCCTAAAAGTAGCATCTTTAAAAAGTTATATAAGCATTGGTTGGGATCTCTGCAACTAAAACGCGGGTGTGGCGCATCTCTACACGCGCGAGAGCCTACGAGAGAAAAGGAAGTTGATAGGGGCGAGAATCTCTAGCGGAAACACGTTAAAAATCGATAATTTTCTACCACTGAAATTCACGTGCATAGATTTAAGGGAGGCCTAAAAGTAGCGTCTGTCAAAGTTAGGCGAGCATTGGTTAAGATCTCTGCACTTAAAATCCGAGTGTGGCTCATTTCTAAACGCGCGAGAACTTACGAAAGAAAAGAAAGTTGATATAGGCGAGAATCTCCAACCCAAACACTGCGTAACTCGATAGTTTTTTACAAGTGAAATACACGTCTGTGAGAGTTGGGGGAGGGCTAAAAGTAGCATCTTTAAAAAGTTAGATAAGCATTGGTTGGGATCTCTGCACCTAAAACGCGAGTGTGGCGCATCTGTAAACGCGCGAGAACTTAGGAGAGAAAAGAAAGTTAATATGGGCGAGAATCTCCAACCCAAACACTTTGAAAATCGATAGTTTTCTACAACTAAATTACACGAGTATAGATTTGGGGGAGGCCTAAAACTAGCATCTTTAAAAAAATAAGTAAGCATTTGTTGGGATCTCTGCACCTAAAACGCGATTGTGGCGCATCTCTAAACGCGCGAGAACTTACGAGAGAAAAGAAAGTTGATATGGGCGAACATCTCCAACCCAAACACTTTAAAAATCAATAGTTTTCTACAACTGAAATATACGTGTATAGATTTAAGGGAGGCCTAAAAGCAGCATCTTTAAAAAGTTAGGTAAGCATTGGTTAAGATCTCTGCACCTAAAACGCGAGTGTGGCGCTTCTCTGAACGCGCAAGAACTTACGAGGGAAAAGAAAGTTAATATGGGCGAGAATCTCTCACCCCATGACGGGACATAAATGACTTCTACTGTAGTTATCTCTTCCTGGTGTTTTGTTTGTTTGTTTGTTTGCTTGTTTGTTTGTTTTTTTTTTAATTCTAGGAGAACAGGGCTGTATTCCTCTAAGGCTGTGGCTTTAATTGGTAAAAACACTGACTTCTTATAAATCTAGAAGTTCTTCGTTCCAGTTTAAATTTATGTTGTTGGCACATGGGCGGGCCCTTTATATGTAAACCGTGATGTAAGATACCTTAAACTATTTTTACTGTTCATGATGCACTGCTACGTTAGTCTGCTTTACAAATATTGAACTACTCTGGTAGAGTTTTTAATTTCAATATGATTAAACGTTCTTTTTATGCGCTCCTGTTAAAAATGATGCAAAGTTTTCAATTTTAGTCATTTCAATTTGAAGAAAAGGTCCTGTTAGTACCTTCTTGTTACCTGATGAAGATTTTGCGGGGTTTGTTTTACCAGGCGCTTCATGACGCCTCCTGGAATAAGCTATACCTTCCCTAATTGAATCGTCATTAGTTTATCATACGTTATTCAGGTTATTGATTGGAAAAATAATTATACTTTTGAACCTTAGTTCCTCTATTTTTTAGGGGATGGGGGGTGGGCTCACTTCTTTCGGAGGTCGTTAATTACGGATTTTTACGATTCGTTGCGTGTACGAGCCATTGGCCAAGCGATTGGCCAAGCCATTGGTAGCCGTGCATGGGCACCGAAGCACTGACAATCTATCTTAGCTCCATGTACTAAGTTTTTCCTCGCGCTTTGTTTGTTTGTTTGTTTGTTTGTTTGTTTTTGCCCTCGGCTGTGTAATTGTGCGATATTTTCTACACAAGAACTTCAATTGCCGAGCATGATAATACTTCACGTGGCTCAATCTGCCAACGGCATACTCAGACAAGTGTTCCAGATCATCTGGGTTTTTATTCCTTAAGATCTGTTTTAAATTGATTAATCAAACGCTGCTTTACGACCGGACAAGCATCTCGATGCAAGCTCAGAGTTTATTGTGATGGCTTTCATTGGGTAAACAAGACATTTACGTCTGCTCGCCGCCCTCAACATCCATACGTAGGCACTTTGGTATCTTTAATTTCAGTTCGTAGATCTGAACTTGGTTCAGGGGAAGAAACAGAGGAAGGTTCATGTTGTGTAATTCGTTCATCATTGCCGATTACTTGATCTATCGGTATTCCCCGGTTTTGTCCGCTCACGTTTTTTCCCTGCCCAGGTCTTTCTTCACGTGTGTTTAGATGTGATCCGATATAAAGTGACCTTGTTTTGTTCCAGATTATTCAGTGGCGTCGGTGGAGTCCGCATCATTTGAAAGCATCCGGAATGACTCGAACGCACTACTTACTTTTAAAGCACTATTATTCTGGTTTATTTTTTGTTTAATATCATCGACATGTCACTGAAACAGATTATGACGCCTTCCCTGACCGCAAGACGAAGAACCCTAGTGAGAGTATGTAAGGAATGCTAGGAAAATTTCCTACCATTCAGTCTTTGCGGTACTTACAGTTGAAGCCCGGTGCGTCCCGTCTTGATTTCATATGTTCGTATTTCGTATGCTATTTCGTTTGATTTTTAACATTCTGGCAAGCCGAACCGACAAACCGGTTGTCACGCCAGATCGGCTAAAGTGATGAACGATCATGCTTACAGGAGGACGTGCCATAATTTTGATAATAGCCAAAAGTGATGACGGAATACTGATTAGAATGGAAGTGTTGCAGTTTATATTGATAATATGCAAATCGAGTGCAAATTCAGAATTTGCTATAAGGAATAGTGAAAATTGGGGTGTTTAGTTTTAGTTACTACCCTTTCCGTCTGCCTCCTTCGATCACGGAACCAGTCTGCCGGCCCAAGGGATTGTAATCGTTTGCTGAAATAAATCGAGTCACTAGTTTGAACAACGATGCATGACAGTAAATTTCATGCTACCAGTAGCGAAACCACCGCAGTCATGTACATTTTATTTATTGCCCAAGTTTATAATTGTGTCGTATCGACCACCGCGTCGCCTAAAAACGGTCGCGCTAGTTTGTCAAGTTTTTGTCCTAAAATCAATCAAGCCATGTACTGTATGTTTTTCTCCATTTGAAGGAATAGCAGTTATTTAGACTTCCAGTGATATATAATGCCGGAGGGTCAATCTTGTGACAAAGAGAAAAGCAAAGCAAATTATTTCCATGACTGATGGAAACGCATCCGTTCTCTGTGTTTTCTGTAGTCTGAATATCTCATTTTCAGTGCAGAGTACACTATTGGGATGGTTTTAGGAGCAGCCTGCAGCTAAGGAAATAAGTCGCTATGGCCCTATGGCGCTTAGGTGTAAACTTTAATGCGTGTTTAATTAAAGCAATCTCAATTAATTAACAAGTCTAGAGGCAAGGAAGTCGTGGGGTGAAGTGGGAAAAGTACATGTGCACCCTACGGAAACATGTTCCATCTACGTCAGTTAGGTGTGAACATCGCAAAGCTATATATTTGTTTCAAGTAACCCCTTGCTCTTCTTGTGGTACTATTCTCTTTAGAACAAAACCAATTTGCTCTAAACGCTTGCACAGATTAGTTAGCGTTCGTATCTTCTACATATTGGGTGGGGGATACACTGCATACGGGAACGCACACAAATGTTGAGTGGTTTTCCTTATGGTAGAACCCAACACGTAAGAGGCATGCGTTCTATCATCGTTAGTGTTATATACTATGTTTCCACGCGGTTTTTTATATGTCATGTGATGTCAGGTAGCGGCACTTGTCCCTTTTTAGTGCAAAAGTGAAGTAGAATTATCCAAAGGTCGGCTCAACAAATATCATCTGCTGTTTTAATCTACAATAGTATGTTAGTCAGAGTTTAAATAAAGAAGGGAAATGAATAGCTTCTCCTTAGCGGCTTGTTTATTTCTTGCCTTAATTGCGTCTGTAAGAGAGACCAAAAAGGTCCCGAGTTAGTGGCTTTAATATTCTGCAAATTGTAAATCTGTGATAAAAGAATCCAGGAAAGTGTTCAAATATATATATATTTTTATTTGCAATAACACAAGGGAAACCAATGCTTACTTACAACACTAACTCTATTTACATTATATTGCTCTAATTATTTACACTATTTAAATTACAATAACTAAACGACTTACATTACTAA
>Ga0126338_10003990_pt1 | contig 10441 bp, 2 predicted proteins | sample OrbCmetagenome_2_FD_92529 | JGI IMG/M metagenome (GOLD analysis project Ga0126338, IMG submission 92529) | Coral microbial communities from Petempiche,Puerto Morelos, Mexico - Orbicella C C metagenome | ecosystem: Host-associated > Invertebrates > Cnidaria > Coral | place: Petempiche,Puerto...
ATTTTGTAATATTTTCAGACCATTACGCGATGTAAATTTCACAATTAAACCTCACGCAAGCAACGGAGTTTATCGGTAGGTTTTATCACATATTTCACGGTTATTCAAACAAAAACTTACATAGTCCACATATCAACATTGCCCAAATCCATTCGCGTTAAAAACGACGGCGAAAAAGCGTTGATCTCTCTCAAAAATCATTTTCTTGTACCTCGAAACAACTTTTCGCCATACATTTCCTTCCAGCGACTAGCAGTGTTTGCCCCCTGACGATCCCAGAGTTCTTCGCGCAAACACGGGTATCCGATTACTGGCAACTCATTCATTCAATGAAGTTTTGACCTACTTGTTTATCTTCTGTGAGTTTCACCATTTCAGTCCATTTTCATCGGCTCTTCAGATTTGTTTCTGAAGTCCGTTCTGATTCACGGTCGTAAGGAGCAAGCTTCCAAGAAGGTCTTCCATGCACGGACCTTTCACTGCCGCACCGAAAAATACTGAAACCTAATAAAATTGTCTTGGACGACATTGATTTGAGATCGCCTGCTCGTCTCACCTTTTTGCAATTTGACAGCTTACGCGACACATGTGCACTCATGCCGCTCGACATTTCATGACCTATGACGTAACCACTGTAAACGGGTTTACTATTTGACCGGAAGTAAGCCTGTTTTTCAGCCCAAGGGCAAATTTTCATTTGCTTGTTTGCTCAGAAGTGACTGAGAAGACGTTAAATGCAAGTCAAATATATTTTGGGTTCTTGTTTTTGAAAGTATTCTAACGCATTGTTGAATTAAAAAAAATTAGCGTTTCGCATTTCTCTCCCGCTTCCCGCCCTTTCCTCTCCCACCTCCTGTACCCCTCCTGCCCCCTATTCTCCCGGGCTTCCACCCCCCTGTTCCCCCCCCCTCACATTAGCTGGTTTGTTGAAAATAGCGGAACCGGAAATGCCCCTACGGTCATTTAATATGCAAAACGATGTCATGTGACGAAAATTCATTCGAGCATGACAAGGAAACAAGCAGTTCTGAAGTCACAACGAAAACAGTCTACTTCATGCATAAAAGTTCCATTCTCGTCGCCTGAATCAATTCAAAGTTACCCGCAAAAAGAAAATAACAACAACCTCAATAACCCATCGGAGATGGGGGCGGCTCAGTGTTTTAGGGGTCAAAAACCAGTTTTGTTACAACTTAGGGTCCACAGGGAGGTCTTTTGCAGTACCTTTTAGGGTGTTGAGCCGAAAAAATATGACAGGACCTTAAGTGTTGTTTTAGAATCGGTACCTCTTAGGGATAGAAAAAAATTCAAGCCATGCCCATGAAACAGGATTTTGGTCCCAAGAGGGGAGGGGGGAGGGTAATATAGGTATGTGTGGTCTATCTTTTTCAGGTGGCTCGAATATGCTGATCATCATTCAGAAACTGTAATTAGTAGTTTTTCGGCATTAATATTAAATAATAAATGATTGAAATAGGGATCAGGTTTACTAAAGGCATCTTCAGTCAATCAATACCAGTTGGTTGACCCTCGATCAACCCCCAGTCAATACTTGATTGACGCTGGAGCAATACCTCAGTTGACACTCAATCGACACTCGATCAAGTGTTGATTGAGATGTGGATTGAGTGTTGATCGATGGTCAATCGCGGGTATCAGCTGACACTCAACCACAGATACCTATAGTGCACATGATCCAGAAATAGCATCGACTGAAAACTTGGAACCCATGACCCTCCATGATCTTGCCAGAAACTCTAACCACTGAGCTACTGGAGATTCTATGGTGAGCAAGGGTGAAATGTGGTTCCAAAAATTTTGCTCTGAGTAAAATACAGAAATAAATAAATAAATAACACAGAGACAAGGGGTACTTACCATTTACATGGGAAAACTGGAAATTCCAGTTGGAAAATCAAATGGTTTGCACCCTTCTGTTTGGGAAGCTTTGGAAAGTATGGGCTGTGATTTGAGGTGATGCTATTTTCCTGCTCTTTTAAGTCTCTCTAGCTGATGTGGATATACTTTATAGTGATTCCCTCTCCCACAACGTCGCATTTAACTGTTTAATGTTTATACCTGAAATTTCCAGCTGGATGGTTTTTGTAAATGGTAAGCACCCCTACAGTAGTGAAAAGTTTGTCCAGTATCATTTATCCTTATTTACATAATTAATAATTAATTATTATACCTTTCTTAAAAACAATAATAATATTAGTGTCTGTCACTTGCTTCAAATAATCCTTGTTTAGGTTGCTCCACATTTTTACACCACAATAATGTAAGGAAGCTGGCAACTGGCAGCAATTCTACAAGATGGAATATTAAGGCTGCCCCAACACAAACTTTAGTGCTTGCAATGCTTAAAGTGCTTCTAAAACATTTCCTATTTCTTACCAGGTAGAAAATAGAATTGACAATTTAGTCTATGTGTTGAGTCTTGTATCATGGAAAAAAAAATTCACTTTGAGACATGAGATCTCATATAAGGTGAGATCTCTTTGTTTGGTTAGATTGGTTATCAATTAGTTCTTATTAACCAAGCAGGAGGTCTGTATGGGAGAATCTTGACCGAGGTTGTGAGTACAGACCGAGGTCAAGATTCTCCCATACAGACCGACTTAGCTTGTTTAATAAGATGTTTATTGTATGGCAAAGAAGAAAACTTTAATTCGTTCAATAGAACTGGTTTGCTTGCAAACGGAGATGGGCTTAACTTAAACCTGCCAAAATTTGCTCATCCTCTTTACTTTTTTTTTTTTTGTCGTCAGGCTTTTTGGCACTTCCATAAATGATTGAGAAGAAAACAAAAGAAAACGGTGAACATTTTTGTATTTTAGTTTGGTACTTTTTCAATGCAAAATGAAACCGGTCTAGATGCCGGTCTAGATGGGAAAATCTAGACCGCAGTCAATATCGATTTCAGCCAATCAAATTCGTGAATTCGGTAGTTCCCAGTCCTTGTGAGACACAGCCATATAATAATAATATATAGTACTTTTGCAACATGTACCTGAACTAGGAATAATCATAATTTCCTCAAATGTGATGGGTGCATAAACTGCTGTATTTTGCACTAATTAATCTGCAAAGTTGTAACTGGACAGCTGGCTGTAATCGGACACCTGTTATCAGACAGTTACATGAGCCAATGATTTTAAGTCCTCCACTAAATCCACCAATCACAACATTGATTACAATCACTATGGTAACCAATTTACAAGACTGACTTTGTAAAATTGTGGAGGTTTAGTCTTCAGTGACTGTTTTGAACGAAACTAAACAGCCATTTTGCAAGCTATTTTCCATATTTTTCATTATATTTTAAAATGACTATGAAAAGCTCTTTTTCAATTGAAAATTTTACTTTTGTGGAAAATTATAATTGTTACGATTAATTGGTAACAGGACATCATGTCGTCCAATTCAGTCTGTAATCATACTCGTGATTAACAAATTAGACTCCCGCTTCGCAGTCGTCCAATTTTGTTAATCACTCGTATGATTACAGAATGAATTGGACTTCAGTCAGTCCTATTACCATTATTAATAAGACACAAATCTAGCAAAAATGAATTGAACAGGAAAGTGGTTGTATCACTGTTGACTTGTTCAGCTGTTTCAAGAATCTTTTGTTGCATGGATGTGACGAGATAACCTAGCACTGCCTGGGGTATCTTGTTGAAGAATTTTCATTTGTGGGGGAGGGATCCAAATGAATTTCTTTCCACTGCATGCACCAGACTTCAATCTTTGACCATTTAGCTTTGGGCTATTTAGCTCTAATTTGTTATTTTGGAAATGGATGAGACACGGTGGTCTCAATGAAATTCAATTCAATTTTAATTCAAACTCTCACAAATGGTTGGTGCTCTGGACTGTACATCAAGCAGTCTCATTTGGTTTGTTCTTGGGCAAGACACTTGACTCTCCCAGTGCGTCTCACCACCCAGATGTACAATTGGTACTTGGTGAATTCAATGCTGGGGGCTAAATACTGTGTAGTAGACCAGCATCCCATCTAGGACTGCAAGGAGAGCTCAGGAGAAATACTCTTTCTCATACTACTCTTCCAACACCAGCATAAGCTGCAGTGTTTTGAATAGAATCACTTGGCTGGGCACAGATTCTACCTTACCTTCACTGTCAAATGTCTCCCCTAGTAGGGTTGAAACTTTTTTGAAAAAATTTGATTACTTATTTTTAAATGTGTAGGTTGTAAAATATCTATTAGGCCATGAGGCCACCTACTAGTCCATGCAAGCACTTACAACTGTTGTGGCTTGCCAAAAGAGTTTTGCTATTCAAGTTTGCTACCACCTTCTACCAATAGACCCTCTATAACGATGGCATCACAAATCCACTCAAAGATGACTTTGAACAGAAAGTCAGCATAGACCGGTACTCGAACCCAGGGCCTTCATGGACTCCATGGAGTAATGTTGTAATCAGCTGGGCTATTATGTGTTACAAACCTACACAGTAACTAAATATACATAAACGTATCTGGTTTGCTAGTATGCTGAGCTTGAAGGTTTTTGTCCTACTAATGCACAAAAGACATGCTTTGAAAGCATGAATTTTTTTATACGTTTATATGTACCTATGAGGAATTGAACTGCTAAAAAGAAATGTTGACTTTTATTGATTTATTATTAGTTCATTATTGCAACAAAGTGACTAAATCTGCTATGATCATACTGTTAATCTTCTTACTTAAATTTTACTCACAATTTGTTGTCACATAGTGTAAGCTCTTAGGCAAACAAAATAAGCAAGTACACATGGATAAAAGAGAAATAATAAAAAAGCCAGTTTCTAAAAGCTTATGATGATTGAAATAGGCTAAAAGCATAGGGTTTGATGTTTTCCATATCACGAAGGCTATGATTAGTAACAATATTGTCAAAATTGAAATAGTGCAAAAAGTGCAGCTCGTTATTCGGCAAACTTTATAAGCTTTACATGCTAATTATACACTTACTAAATTTTTGATACTGCAGTGGTGGTAGAATTTCAAATAAAAAAAGCTACAGGTATAACAGTGAGTACATAAATAATTCAAACTTTTACTGCATGTTAATATCATCTATCATCTACTGTAGTTGGCTAGCAAAAAAAACATGGAAGATTTTTTCAGTTTTCATAGATCTTGAAGCAATGCAGATAAGAATAGTCTCCAATGCTGAATTGAATGAAGCAACTTTTATAGTAAGAATGCATCTCAAGCACTGATGCTTTAAAGTAGCAAGGATTAAACTTTCTTGAAACTAGAAATGCGCCTAATATAAACTTTCTGATGGTACGTACTAGTACTTAATGCTGACTTGGTGATAATTTTGTCCAAAAATTGCCAGTAATAATTGAAAATTGATAATGAACCACGCTTCCCTCTTATGCTGGATTTTATGTCTTCACTCTTAGTTTTGTAAAAAAGCCCCGACAATGCGAAGTGAAGGTTTTTGCTCACCAGGAGCATGTCTGGCTTTTACCGGTGCAACAGGATCTTTGCCAGCGAGCACCTCTCTTTTGTACTTGCCAGCCAACCGTATTGCATATCTGGCTTTTACCGGTGCAACAAGATCTTTGCCAGCGAACACCTCTCTTTTGTACTTGCCAGTCAACCCATCCTTGTGCACAAGGTGCACCTCTAGGTTCTGGGCGTCGTATGCAGCTCTGTCATCTGCTCTGATTGGAATGGAGATGTGAGCCATACTGCGTCCCTGGCAGTTAGCACAGTTGCTTCTGTTCCACCTGGACAGAACACCACCCTGTCCCAGATAGTAGAGCTTTCCAGAGGCTCTGTAGAACACTTGCACAAGGAAAGATCCTGAAATCTTGTCCTTGTTGACATCCTTGACCTGAACAAAATTTTGGAAGTTGATAGGCACTTCCCCAGTTGTAATCTTGTCCTTGTCGACATCCTTCTTCAGAACAAAATTTTGGAAGTTGATAGGCACTCCCCCGATTGTATTGTCGGTAGGAACAGTTGGGCATATGGCGATGTGACAATCAGGAAAAGCTTGAGGTGCCTGCATTGCGGAGACAGCAGATGAAGTGAACTGAGTACGGTCAAATATCATTTGGAGGCGTTGGCGACCAGTTGCGGCAGGGGCAGTGGGAAGTATGTTTAAGGTTTCCTCTCCCAGCTTATCAAGAATGTCCTGCCAGGGTGTGCTTGGCTTATCTAGCAGGAAGACTTTCTTCACTTCTTCAGGTTCAGGCCAGGTAGCTTGATCCAGCGAGCCAATGGAGTAATCATAATCAAGCTGAGAGACAATGTCGATGCAATCCCTGGATGTTCGAGGGACACCGTACTCATCTTGAAACGGGTAAAGAATGGTCTTCTCGTTTAGCTTTTGGCCCCATGTCTGGTTGGGAGTAGCACCTTGGTTGCTGTTCGAGATGCCTTGGTCCTTTTCATCACTGTTGTCAATGGTGAATGTGAACGGATCTGTCTTCTTATGCTTCTTCTGCCAGATCCAAAGCATGCGATCAATGTTGCAGTGATGCAAGAAGAAAACTGGGTCGAATGAAGCCACCTCATTTGCACCCATGTCACCATTTGCTCCCTCAATTGGACCATTCCAGCTGATGTTGCCCTGGGCATCCTGTTTGACGCTTCCATCTTCATTAGTGTCCGGTTGTGTGAATCCACCTATGGCCAAATGTAGGTCATTATGTGGCTGCTCAAGTGAAACATCAGGACTATGAACAGATGACGTGTTTGAGAATGGATTGTAATCTGTTGTATCAAGGCAATCTTCCAACTGCTTGGCAACACCTCTACGATTTCTACCACCATTATTTAGCCAGCCGATGATGTTTGCTTGCAAAAGGGATTGCGGTGTTTCATTTCTCCCATCGATCTTGTCGTTGTGATCTAAAGCGGCCGCCTTAGCTTCATCAGGACTTCGGATGCCCGAGTATGGATACCTGCAGGTGTCATAGCCAGCTTCTTTCTCATAAAACTGGCTATTTGCATCATTGGTTGAAACAACATCTTTGATGGGCAAGGGCAGCTTGAATTTGAACAGGGGATTTGGCACATACTCTCCATCAATGTACACATACTCGGCTGTGACTATGTGGGGCAGACCCTCCGACTTGCTTTCTTTGCTTGATGCATCCCAGTAGTGCAATGCCACTCGTTCTTTCCCCCTTTCCAGTACTGACTGCAGTGCCCGTTCTAAACGAAGGCAATAAAATCGGTGCCAAAATGGGAAGAGAACATTGCCATGTTGGCAGTAGCCACCCCACGTTGTCGGTTTTTGATCCTCATCCTTACCAGTGCCACTGGAGTTCTCCTCACTCTCATCCCCACCCAGTGCAACTCGACGGTGTTTGAATGGCATGCCATGGTATGATGCTATTGACCAGAATGAGTTCGGATTACTTGGTGGCAGTTCCTGAATTAGTTTCCATGCCTTGAGAAAGTCATTCCTCTTCTCAGCATTACATTTCTTATCTAGTTCACGAAGAGACAGGCGAATAACATTTCTGTAAGAGAAATGGAAAGTCAAAGTGAGGATAATAGGTACTTGTTTTCTCAACTGATAGTAAAGTGCTCATGCAAAGATGAATTCAGTGGCTCAACTCATTGTATGGCAAATTACTCTGAGCATCAATATTTGAGCAACTGAAAGCATGTATTCAATCACACAGGGTTAGATAAGATGGCACCAGAGTGATTGAGTGGTCAAACGATTGGCAGTAAGAATGTTTTTAACATATGTAGACATCGCCCTTTTTTTTCGCGAGGATTGGTCAACACAGTAAAAAAATATAAGTGCTGTTTGATCATCAAACATATGCACATAACGGGAGTTTGTATGATTTTTTAACACCAGGAAAAAAATACATCAACATTAATAAAAGATCCAAAAAGCATTGGGGGAATAATGGAAGATGATGCTGGATTGCCCAAATGGTCAAGCAATGGTCGCACATCGTTGCACACAATGGTCCTGGGCAATGCTCAGCGTGCTAGGCAATGCCAGGCAATGCCAAGCATTGCCTTGAGCATTGCAAGCATTTACTAAATTCTGGTCAGAGTATAGCTCTGAGCAATGCTCAGCACTGTCTGAAGCATCAACATTTCCACTGATTTTAACCTGTGCTTCAGTCAATGCTTGACATAACACCAAGCATTACTTTAACCTTGGTGTCTTAATCTTCTGGTTGGTTTGCCTTCTACACTTCTCCGAGCATTGACAAGCATTGACTTTCTACTGCTCCCCACCATCAAGTACACAGCATGCTTGCCAATGTTCTGAGCATCAGAGGTGTGCGACAGACAAGCTTTACCTGCCTGTGTCCAGCCAAACACTCAAACTGTCCATCTGTGTCCGACCAAATGATTTAGTCTAATATTTTCGTCTATCTATAGCTGTCTATGCATTTCACATGTCCGTCCATACCCTCCCACATAATTTTGCAGTCTGGTCTGTCTATGTCCGTCCAATACATATCCTATGTCCATCCATGTCTGTCCTGCATATTTCCATCAGCATTTGTTGTCTGCCCATTTCTGTTCAATACATTTTTAATGTTTGTCCATGTCCGCCCGGCTAATTGTCATCGGCATTTTTTGTCTGTCTGTGCATGTTTCAAATGACCAATTTGTCTGTCCATGCCCGTCTGGATGGGCAGATAGACGTCTGTTGCACACCTCTGCTAGGCATTGAAAAGCATTACCAAACGTTGACAAGCACATAATGTTATTTGTGAGTGTCCAATTTTCCTGGTGTAACAAAAACCCCTTCCTCCCACCCTGATTAGACAACCCCCTTCCCAAGTCCATCTTTGTTCTTGTGCTACACCTTAGCCGATTCTCCACATTCACACAGAAAAAAAAATTAATTCAAAATGTCTTCCTGTTTCATGCACCTGGCTCCTAGCTTGCATCTTATCCAAGTGTTATTGCCAATTAAATAAAACACACAAATGCTGCTCATAACAGGTATAAGAAAAAACATTGAAAAAAGACTGTAGCATTCCTCCATCTTGCCTCTGCATAGGCCACCATGTTGATCTTATGACCATCATATCTAAATGCTTGGAGTAGTGCATACATTTTGCTACCTATCTAACAAAGGAATTTGAAAAAGTTTCAAACTAGTGAGTGAGGAATGAGCATTATTTTGTGCATCCTATGCAATCCTTGAGCATTTACTTCAGTGAGTGCAATTGGTGGATCAAAGTTGCAGAGCCAAACAAAGGTGGGGTAGGGAAGGGGGGTTTTAAGGTATGGTAGGAGGAAAGGATTTTTGTTACACCCAAAAAATTGATTAGTCCCAAATAACATTATATGCTTGTCAATGCTGGCAGTTTTGGCCAAAAGGTTGTGTACATGGCTGTGTGGAGCAGTAGAAAGTGTAGAAGGTCATGGAATCACGAGATTGAAACACCTACGCTAAAGTGAAAGTAATGCTCATAGCAATATCAAGCATTGACTGAAGCACCGGCGAAAATCAGTGGAAATTTTGATGATTAAGACAGTGATGAGCACTGCTCAGAGGATTACTCTGTGCAAAGGTCAATGCTCTGTGCAGTATTGACAGCAATGGACAGCAATTACTCGCAACTGAAGCATTGCTGAGCATTGCCCAGAAACATTTCCCAGGACCATTGCGTGACCATTGCATGAACACTGAGCGACCATTATGCCACATTGGGGAAACCTGATAGTGCAAGGCTCTTGATTGGTTGGTTTGTGCTGGATTTTTTCGTTGTGTAGGTGAATGTGTACAAGCTATTGGCACACAGGTTCAATGGTGTAAACTAAATGTACAATAAAGAAATCAGAATCAACATCAAATTAGCCCAATACTCACGCTTTCTTTTTATCACTGCTTGACATGTCGCTTCAAGTTTCGTGACCTTCTGGTGCAGCCTCTACATTGAAATATGCCCTGCAAAAGAAAAATTACTATTTTCAGTTCGCCTCTCTGTTTGTTTTAGTACTCTATTGATATATTGAGACACATAATGCAATTTGCATACACAAACATAAAAAAATGTTAGTGCTTTCAATCAGCACTCATGTATGTACATGTAGCTGCTGAAAAGTAGTTTACAAACACACCGAAACAAAAATCACGGCACAAAACTAAAAGTCGACTTTGTGTGACCATTCCAATTGGTGAGAGCAGCTTCATCTTTGTTAAGAAGAAAACATGTCTGAAAAATATTTGCACAAAAGCCCAGGAATATTTTTCACACAGAACCACCAGTATTTTGCAGTCTGTTCTCATCTGTTTTCAAACCTGCGATTGTTATGAAATTATGAGCTGGTTAAAAAAGTGGTGCAAAATCTGGTTAACGCCCAAGTCGCTAGTGGAGGGAAGGTGCCTACGAAGCCCGGGGGCTGCAACCGCAGTCACATCCCCAAGGCGCTAGAACACCCGACTGGCCTGCCCAACCCGCAACCAAGCCACGA
>Ga0126338_10003991_pt1 | contig 10440 bp, 8 predicted proteins | sample OrbCmetagenome_2_FD_92529 | JGI IMG/M metagenome (GOLD analysis project Ga0126338, IMG submission 92529) | Coral microbial communities from Petempiche,Puerto Morelos, Mexico - Orbicella C C metagenome | ecosystem: Host-associated > Invertebrates > Cnidaria > Coral | place: Petempiche,Puerto...
AAATAGATTGGACACAACTCGTCGTATCGCTGCAGGATTAAGACCCTGGCCATCTTGGTAGTATACAACTAGGTTCAATATTTTTTACTATTACGAGAGAAGATGGATTTGTAATAACTGACTAGTACGTGTTCGCTGATCCCGCTGTCGAAAATTGTTTTCATTTGAGTTTTGAGCGAGAGGTGTGACTAAATTTTTCATATTTTGTAATCACCACAACCGAATCACTTCATTTTATTACGTCTTATCGGTGGATGGCAAAAAAAGCAGTAAGAAAACGCTAGATTGCACGACCACAAACCTCATTTTGCTTCACTTCGCGAGTAGAGGGAGAGAAAGAGAGAGAGAGAATTGTAGGGGGAAAGCTGCTGTAAGGTCGCGGGCGCCTGTACATTTCCCACTGTTCCATACGATCCCTCACAAGCGCGTAGGACCTGGTGACAACTGGTGGCAAACGGTAGGAATTTTCCTCTCTCCTCTCTTGTCACTCTCTTGTATCGCCGCTGTGAAAAACGCCTGCCTGCAGGCTATGCGTACCACGTTTGCAAAATTAGTTGTTATGGGCTTTATTATATTTTTGAGGAGGGCGTTATGACCCTTCATCTTTCACGCTGTGAAGCCGTGCGCTTTGCCGCAGTTTCGAAAGAGTTCGGAGTACATACTTGACCGTGACGGTGTTTGGATTTCTGATCTTAATTAGTATAGATTTTTACGATTTTATTTCTCCATTTTCTCTTTAGGTGTAGTTCCGATTGCGAAGATATATCAAACACTCAAGACTCAAGACAGTGTTTGACCACCGTTACTTAACACTTTGAAGGGGACAGGCATTCAACAAAATCGGTGAAATGGCTTCAAGCCGGGGGCTTTCGGTAGGGACCTGAGCCGGTGGTGATTAGTAGGTGGCTACGAAAGCCACTCATAGCCTTGGCGTAAATAAGTTACGGGAGAATTAATAATTTTTCCTGGGCCATATGGGGTGTACATGCTAGAAGTGAAGCATCGCGGACGTCGCCCAAGGAGAGGAGGGTGGGTGAAAATTTGTTACCATTCCAATGGCGGTACTTCCCGAAACGGTTTCCCCGAAGCAGCTTATAGCTCAATACAAGAACGAACACGACATTGCCAGTGTACTCGGATCGATTCCTGCATTTCATCGCAAGTATTTAGACGCAAGTCGCGCAACAGGGTGAAAACGCAAAACCGCAAGGCAGGTTGTAAGGAGGTCGCTACATGTAGCTGTCGAGTTCGCTACATGTTCGCTACCCAAAACTTCCAGTTCGCTAGCTATTCAATTCACATTTTCTACTATCGATAAAACTAAAACTAAATATATAGACCAATGCCTTCACGCACATATAGATTATTCCTCGTTCTTTCATCCACTGCCGTGCCAAACTCGGTTAGCTGAGGTAGCGAACATGTGGCGAACTTGAACCTAGCGAACTTAACAGGTAGCGAAACCGGCGCAAACCACATTGCCCTAGAAACACTCGACAATGCAGCGGCATAATTTCGTGACTACATGTATTCCAGCAGTGAGGGTACATAAAAAGAACGAAAGGATTGTAATGAAGTGAAGATACGTTTATTACTATTGTCACAATGTTACATCTTCCAGTCGTTGCAGTGTGTTTTCTCGAGTGTTCAACGAGCCCAAAATCTTTCAGAGTTGCTCTGACATTCTTCATGACGGTAAATTAAACTTTACGTCCAAACATGGCACCAAGCGCTCTTGATAAATGTTCATCGTGTTTTCTTTCCTTCTCTTTTAGAATTCTGAGTTGATTTTGCACTGCTCTGGTGGTAGGGTCAATAGTTAAAGCCTGGAACAAAACCAGTAAAAAATGAATGGTTACAGATAAACAAGAAAAAAAAATTAATAGTCCGGTTTCTCGTGTAACATTGCCTAATTTGGTGAAGGACGGCAATTCGCGCAAAGTCAGAAATGATGAAGGTGAACGTAAATGCGGTATTTTTTTTAAGGCAGAGCTGCTACTACTTTCTTTTCGCTCATATTAAACTTTTGTAACTTAATTTGCTTTCCCACGTCCAATCTCAGTCCACTTCCCGCTTTTCTAATAGGGCCTATGTAATCCATTGTGGTTGTAAACTGATTTAACCTAAGTTGCTAGCCTCTTAGCCAAATAGAATTGTACTTCCCACATTTATATACTCCAATGGCGGCATGCTCCCATCCATACGCTGGGGTGTGGCATTGTAATGTTGCAGTTATAAAATGACAAACGCTTGAGAAATATCTCGAGATTTACCTTCTCTAAATCCGCCCTTGCCTTCTCGAATTCATTCAAGACGACAAACGCCTGCAAAGAAAGATGACAAGATTAGGGACAGGAAAAACAGCCAGGTTACAATATTTATAACATTTATAACATGTACCGGTATACAGAACGAGATGAAAGTCTGATACTGACAGAGCGTAAACTGTTAGACCGTACAATTTATCTCTTCTTTCACAAAGTATGGTCCTTAGAAGCAGTGAAAAGAAAGCCAACACCCTTGGTGATTAGAGTTAGGGTTTGGTTTTAGGGTTAGGGTCTGATTTGCCACCATTAGTATAACTTGCTTTATCTTATTCGGCTCCCACTTACACGTACTGAAAATAATTACTGTTGTTTGGGAGACTTAACTCTTTAAATTTTAAAGAGTAACCTTAAGCATTGCTGTGTATTTTAATCGTTATTTGCCGGCGCGCTAAGACTCTTAACGGGATACTACCAACTAACAAAACTAATGATTGTATTAACTTATGTCATCTACTGCAGGATAAAGCTCTCCTCTTCAAATTGGGAATACTTAGGTATATGTATGTAGGAAAAAAACAAAAACAAAAACAAAAACAAACAAACAAACAAACAAACAAACAAAAAACAGAGACAAGCAGAGGAAGAAAAAGTCTGTGCCACGCCAAAGTTTTCCAGCCTGAAAGAGCTTGCCCAGGTTTCCATAATTTCAGTGACTACGAGGTTTCTACATGTACTCCTCCCTGACTGGGATGCTAGTCCATCACAGGGTTACCCCCCAGAAACAAATTCACATGTACCTGTATATACAGCCGGGTCAAGAGAGGCACAATGAGAACCGCGATCTTTCTCATGAACTCAATGCAAAAACTCCAACCAGGACTCAAACTCGCACTACTTGGCGCACTGCTTTGTGGAGTTCAATGCAATAACCACTCGGCTCAAGTGCCACTCGACTGAGAAACTTCCAAATTTATATAAACCGTTTGCTGATATTTGTAACCATAAAGAGGCCCAAAAGCTGTTGTCACAAAACCCTACTTTAAACCTACTGTACATGTATATAGTCAATAACAGTAGTAAACACATAGATTGAATCCTTGCATTGTGGGTTGCACAATCTGACTTAATGACAATAGAAAAGAAATAAGTAAAAAGTACATTAACACGGTATCTGGTTGTGCCAAATGTCAACTTCATTCTGACTAACTGCTGTAAGACTTCTCAAACTTTAAAGTTTATTTGAACAGATCTGTAGGACATCTTCTTATCATTTATTATTTTTTTTAAAGATACTAAATAATACCTCCTAAACTATTACACAGCAATTCCTGGATAAAAAAACAAAAAACAAAAAACAAAAGCAAAAACAAAACAAAACAAAACAAAACAAAAAAAAACATATTAACTTAAAGAGCACAATATCTGACCTGTCCTCTCCTATAGAGTGCTTTGATATTTGTTGGCAACATTGCGAGAACCTACACATTAAAAAAATAACAACAAAAGAAAGAATATCTAAATAAAAAAATTGCTATTATTAGGGATAAAGAACTTAATATTAAAAAGGAAAGAGATATGGAAACTGAACTGACTGGGGAAAATTCCTTGGTTGCTGAATATACATCTATATTAGTTACTTTTTAAACTTAATTCATGTAGTTTTTTTTACAAATTTCATGAATATGTTGTAATGAAGGTTACATGTATTTAGCTGTAAATTACTGATACACTGTACATGGTTCTGTTAACCTGTAGTATTAAAATAGACTGATGCCATGTTTAAATAAAGTTACATGTACAACCAACCTACATGTATCTACATGGAAGACTTTTCAAGAGACAAAATTGAATGTCCCGTGGTTTTCCTTTAATGATTTTGTATGTGAGTACAAACTGGAACTTAAGTAATAAAAATGTTATGATTACTAGAGTTATAGTACACATGGTTTCCTCCCTAACCTTTGTGCAGTTTGCCGCAACAAATTCATATTGTCCAAGCTTCCCCTGACATGCAGATAAATTAAGGAGACAAGAGGCCCTGAGCTCATCTTGCTTTTCCTTCTGTTCTTCAGAGATGGCATCACCAATTAAGATCAACTGTTTCAGAGCTTGGCTATAATGTCTTGCAGCACAGATCCATTTGCCAGACTGTAAGCATAAATGGAAAATCACAAGTATAATTTACATTACAGTATAGTGATTGGGTTTAATGTTGCTGTGGAAAGACTGCAGGTACAGTAGCTTTTTCAATTGATTTTGAAGCAAAAAAACCCTCCTGCATTGAATTTTTACAGCAGTGTCTTCGTCTACATGTATAAGCCCTGTGTGAATGGATCTCATTACATGTAATATTCCTTTGTCTTGGCTACAGTTATTTCGCTATATACAGCAGTTGTAAATCAGCAGTTAGTATTTCGTTGCACTATAGTGTTCCCATCTCTCTGTATATACCTGTTTCAAGTTAGAAGTCATAACAGTTACAGTTATACAATGTAGTCTCAGGAACAAAATTAAAAAAAAAAAAAATAATGATGATAATGATAATGATAATGATAATGATAATGATAATGATAATGATAATGATAATGATAGCGATAGTGATAGTGATAATGATAGTGATAATAAAAACATTAAAAAGGAACACCCTGGCTTAACTCTGAGAAATACAAATTTAAAGTTTTTGAAACTACATGTATCATTGTCTATCTATTAATTAACTTTACCATCCAAGGTCTTCTTGTAGCATACTATGTTATGCATACTACGTTTATGCAGTACATTAATGGATTCCCTTCAAAACTTGTTCTTTTTGCAGCTAAACATATCATTTCAAATTATAAAAAGATCCTTCAGTCCTATGCAGGTCGCTGAGACTGTTAGTCTCTGAACAAGTTACTCTTATAAACACTGTTTTGGCTGGTAGTAAAAGAAGCTATTTTAAATAGCTTATATTCCTGTCAGCCAAAATAATGATTAAATAAAAAATGTGCTTGTTTATGAGCAGCAAGCACCAGTCCATAACGGCGTAAACAATACCGTAATCTAGTGGGCCAAGAGTTTCCTCATGCTCTTTGACTCTCTAGTTTTTATTACTTCTCAAACACGACACGATTAGTGCTAAGTTTACATTTAAACCGAACAACGGTTAAACTCCACTGAGATTGAATAATAATTAATAGCTTAAATATCCCTAGCAGTTCACACATTCTGCACGCATTCATAACTTAATTATTCCAAGTGGTTCACACATTCTACATGCATCTAGTATTACAACACCAAGTGTTATAATTGTTGTACAGGTTCTACACCAAATTCAACTTATTACTGTAATTAACCCTTGCATGGACTCTTCAGGTTTTGTTATGTAATACATTATTTTGGCTGATAGAAAAAGAAGCCATTTTAAATAGCTTCTTCTCCAATCGGCGAAAAAAAAATGCAATAAAAAATGCTTATTTTGTTCACCAGCAGCAAGCACCAGTCCATAATGGTGTAAACAATACTGTAATCTAGTCAGCTATGTGTGGTAATTGTTGCACGGTCAGGTTCTACACCAAATTCAACACATTACTGTAATTAATAGTTGAATGGACTCTTAAGGTTCTGTTTCAAACGTACATATAAAGATACATGTAGCAATACATGTATGTGTTGCTGGGGATATGTATATACATGTATGCCAATTAAAATTCAACCTCAATGGATTTTCAACCTTAAAACAGTCTGTCCCTTTGGCTTTATGGTGTAAAGCTAAGGACATCTTCTCCTCTGGAGTAGTTTCCCAGGAGTCTTTGGCCTGCAAGACAAAAGGACTTGCTTTGCACTTTTTACATTTTTTAACAATCGATCTACAAAATATATATTTCACAATAATTATTAACAACAAGAACACAGAAACAAAAAATACAATACCACAAGTGCATTGTGCTTCCAAAGAGTTACAGTAAGTAAGTTACAAATAACGTGAACATATGTAACAAATGGATAAAAAGTACAAGCCCGCACTGTATGTTATCGTACACAGATGAAATGTAATTTTAAATATGACTCAACGTAAAATGATACAGTTATAATTTGTGGACAGTAAGTCTGCAAATCAATTTGAAAATTGGCAGACTCAAGTTTGCTCCTTTCTTACAGTTAACAAGTTGACAGCACTTAGTGCTATTGTTCTTTGTCTAAACAAAGTTATAAAAAGAAAAAAAAAAGAATAACATAAGTGCAAACTGACTTCAAAAATGCCAACCTAAGAAAATGAAAATCTGTCAGATCACAGATTTTACTTCCTCTAGGGGCCTAAAAACAAAATGTTACTAAAGGAGCAAAGCTCTGTCGCTTCCACCTCCGCCAATTTGCACTGTACTGGTTGATTTACAGTACCGTTACTTGACATACCTTAGAGAAGCAGAGGAGTTCCACCTCACATTTGAGATCCCTCTCAGAGGCTACACAAACTTCCTGGTCAAATGATTCACTTCTATATGGTATGACACAGATTTCTTCAGCATGCATGCATTCTAAGCACTTGTCCAAGCTATCTGATGCTTCACTGTCCCCTGAAAAAAATACAGATTTGTCTTTAGGCTCAGTCCAACTGCCACTCCACTCAGGTTGCACAACTAGCTCAATAAAGTTAAGCTTTGCAGCAAGGTCGTTTTCATTTGACATCCCTGTATTCATTTTGCAGAAAGCAATGGAAGTCATGCAAATTATTGATCAGGCAAGTAGTGGTGTAACAATTAATTGAATTCTCGATTAATCGCGATTATGACCATTCGGTTCAATTCATGATTCTTTGATTCCACGTTTCGATTTTGGTTCGATTATTTGCATAGCTTTCCCAGAATGCCCTCAGTGAGTTATTATATTGTGAAATTAGAATCCTGAACTCTTTAAAATGTGCGTTTTTGATTGATGAGTAAAGACATTTGCAATTCGTGTACCATTTTGTGTTGTTGTTTACATTGTGTATCATGTTGTTAGAATTAAAAACCATTAATATTTTGTATAATCGAATTGAAATAATCGAAATCGAAAGGCAATAATTGAAATTGAATCAAATCAAAGGAATATGAATTGTTACAAGCCTACAGGTAAGTTGTACGCTGAGAATATTAAAACTCTATTCAAACTGACAAACTAACTATTTTATGTTGCCCATAAAAGAAATACAGTATGGAATAGTGACTTCTCTTTAAATTACTGGAAAATTATAGTCATCAACAGCCAGGAGAAGAATTTTAGGCTGCAATATTTTTTATTCTTCAGTGAAGTGGTAGATGTTATAGATACTTTACACTCAAATTTCTGCTCTACTCTCTCTTTCCTTTCCCCCTCCTTCTACTTCTACTCCTGAAAATCTTTATGGCATGTATTACCCTCCTATATATAGTTAAATGAAATTTAACATAGTTAATGACTAGGAGCTAGTCTGGTCAGTAGCATTGTTATAGGCGGTTGTTAGTGTCTTGGCCATCTGTGAGCGTTTGGTTAGCGTTTGATGCGTTTTGTAGCTTTTGATATAGTTCAATGAAATTTTACATAGTTTATGACCAGGAGCGAGTCTGGTCAGTAGCATTTTTGTAGGCGTTTGTTAGTGCCTTGGCCATCTGTTAGCATTTGTTTAGCGTTTGGTGAGTTCTGTAACGTTTGCAACAGTCATATGTCTTGTCGCCTGAAGATGGCGCTGGTCACCTGAGGTGACCAGGTGCAGCTAGAGCGCAGCCTTGGCTGTTGATTATCGACCAACTGTCGACTGAGTGTCGATCAAGTTTCAATCACAATGTTGACCAAGTGTCAACTGAGTTTCAGCTGAGTACTGATCAAGATGTTGATAAAGTGCTGATCGAGATGTCGATCGAGTTGATTGAGATGTTAAGAAGTTATTTCTCTGTGTTAGGAATGATTCCGCAAGACCTTGGTAGTTTGTAGATTTGATCTGCTTTGTACCATGATTACTGACAAGCACATTTTGAGCGCACCATTTCAAGACAAAAGACCGTCTTTATAGAACCCCTGAAGTCTTCAAAATATATGCTCAGAAAGTCGATTCGGATTGGTTTACTTGTGCTTAACAATATTAGATCAATAGGAGAGCTCAAAATTCTTCAGGGAGGGTAGGAAAGGTGATTGTTCTCACATGCTTTTTTATGGCCAGTTACGGCCAGCACAGGGATTTGGGGGATAGTTTACAGCTCGCACAGGCATCATTGGGTTAAAGCCTGAAAAAATTTCAGGCTTGAACAGGATTCGAACCCATAACCTCTACGAAACAAAACCAGTGCTTTGCCATCTGAGCGCTGTGACCAGCTCTCATTTGGCTTCACAGTTGGTTGAGCACTGCACCGTTGGAAGCTTCGAATTCCATGTAAGTTTATGAGCTAATTGATAAAACTCTGAACAAAATATTGGCCTGTTAGGCGTTATGCAGGTACGTACTCACAAATCAACATGTTTTATCTACAAGTATGCTTACCTTCGCCAATAACAACTTGTTTCTCGCAACTCTGTAGGACATTACCATCTTCACTTAGTATTTTTAGCTTGACTGCAAGGACACATAGGTAGTGTTAGCCCACTCCATTTCGGGGCAATACAAAAACAACCAAGATATTTTCAAAGTGTGCAGACAATGCTACCTTTACAAGAAGAACCATAATTAGGAGTTTCTAGGCCGGTCCCTTTCCGTTTAACCGTTCTAGACACGGCTGCCACACAAGAATCAACCATTATGATCCGCCATGTTGGGATACTAGAAACGTTCACGTTGATTGGCTTATGAGTTACAAGTTGACCTATTGTAAGACTTGTTATATATCGCGGTAAAAATAGCTTGCCGCTGACCGAGCCGGAAAGACTGTGGGTTCGAGATTGAAGAGAAAGAGGAAGCGTGTGAAGCGTGCGTGTTTACACGGTGCTGTAAGTGCACGAAAGATTTTCAGGCGGATTTCATGGCTGATACCATCACTAACTGCGGAAATGGTCCGTTATGTGGAAATTGATTATATTTTCAAACATCCATTTGAGGCAGTTAGTCGTGCATACTTTCAAAAGGTAAGTTTTTTGATGTGAGATCTACGGAAATTAACTTACCTGTGTTGAAGGTTAGTCAACTTATTGCCCTTTTCTTTCACACCTTGTTAATTATCATCCGCGATAATTTCCTTTGTACATGTATATACTCTTCTTGTCAAGTTTTAAGCATAGCTATTAAACTGAAACTAAGAGAAAGGGAAGCTCGCTTACAGAAGCTTACTGAATCTAAAGCTTAGCTAATGTACAAACTGCAGTATTGACCTGGCGTGAGGTCAACTCAAGATGGCTAGTTCTTTGTTTGTGTGTGTTTATGGACCAAGATGGAGTCGAGGTCCCTAAACGCAAAATAAATATGGGCCAATATCCAGATATCTTGCATGAAAGAGTAGGTAATATTTATCCTGAGCAAGCAAGATATCACCATCTTGCCTGCTCTGCTAGCCAATGACAGCGCTGGATTTGGTTCGCCTTGCTTGTTCACGGCCACTGTGATGTACACGGTATTTTACAGTGTCTTGGCTGACAAAAGAGACTGTGTTAAAATATGTTGTTGAGTTGGTAGTTGTATATGAGCTACAAGTAAACTTGATTGATTACCTTAAAAGTGTTATAAACCCTCCTTCCTTCCCCCTAATGAGTTCAGCACTCCTGCCTATTTTTTATGAACAATCTTTTCAATTTTATTATGGAAGATTCACTGGCACATTGAACTGTACGTGTATATGTAGCATGCCTTAAAAATCACTTGAGGGTAGTTCAGCATCTTCAGAAAATTATATTTCTTAGCTTGAGTCTGTTCAAGGACACATCAGAAGTGTTTGTTAGCTCATGTGTAGGGTGGACACATGGCCAAGTCAAAGTAAAGACAAAATGCCACCTTTACAACTCTATTGATCTGCATGTTTCTTCTAAAACTTTAATCATCTCATCAAACATGTCAACTTCTTTGGGCCCAATAGGCTAATCATTTGTGTTTTTTTTTGTTTGATGTTGCTGTCGTTTTTTTTTTTTTTTTTTTTTCTTTTTCAGGGGGGGGGGGGGGGTGTTTTTTTGAGGATTAATTAAGGGGGGGGGGAAGGATGTTTTTTGGGGAGCTTAATTATTTATATCAGAACAAATTTAGAATTTGATGTTCAAA
>Ga0126338_10003992_pt1 | contig 10436 bp, 3 predicted proteins | sample OrbCmetagenome_2_FD_92529 | JGI IMG/M metagenome (GOLD analysis project Ga0126338, IMG submission 92529) | Coral microbial communities from Petempiche,Puerto Morelos, Mexico - Orbicella C C metagenome | ecosystem: Host-associated > Invertebrates > Cnidaria > Coral | place: Petempiche,Puerto...
AAAAAAAAGCACACATTATTGGTTCAAAATAAGAAGTTTTATTGGGAAAACCCACACCCAAAAAAAAAAAAAAAAAAAAAAACATTTTGAAACTCGAGTAATAAATCAATCGATTACAGTTGCATCCATCATGTTTGGCGTAAATATTCGAGCACAACCATTTCAGGTAAATAGGCACACTCTACTTTAAAAATAACCGTCTATCGCAGCATTTCTTGAAAGCCTGGTCTTAAACCAGTTGATGATAACAAAGCGCGAGCAGTTGGCGAAACCTCATGATCAACTGTCGCAGAGTTGTGGTATAAATATTACGGCAAGATAATTCGACCGTTGTATTTCTTACCCGTGCGCTTGCAATTCTAATGGGTACAATTGCCCCTATTTTTTTACCACCAGATTTATAGATGAATCGTTCGTGTCCTATCACCTAATACGGCACATACCTCTGAATAAAACACATACTGTGACATCGTTTTGCTTCAAATGTTCCAACAGTCGTCCGCCACTTGCAAAACGTATAAAGCAGCAAGACAGAAAACCACAAATTGTAAGTTAGTTCGGCACGGCAGAATCACGACGTCTGAACTGGGCCTTACTCAACTAACACCATGACAGTTATTCGGACTGGCTAACAGAACGGCGAAGTCGTGGAATTTTCAAAGGTAGCGAAGTCTGGAAACTTTGTAAGGAAGAAATCTGGAAAGCGTAGTGCGATTGGCGAAGAAGCATTTGTGGTTTTCTGTCTTGCTGCTTTAGATATGCACTATGAGCTACCCAAAGTATATTGATAGAAATCATCGCGTTGATCTGTACGAGGAAAAGAAAATGCACGATTTTGGGCCATTTTCGGCGGCGGCAGGCAGGTAAAATGGCCATTTTCGGACTTTCCTCGATTTGGAGAAAACTAAAGCGCTTCATGATCAGGATCTTTGAATGGTATTTTCGAAAACAACTCACTATAGAGGTCATTTTGGCAAAATATGAAGAAATCCGAAATTTCGCGACTGTCATCTCATTACTGGTATTTACAGGAATTGGCTCTTAAATGTGAAGTGATGTATATAATTTTATTTAATCACGGTCTTACCGTAATGTATATTTTTCAACCGGAGGCAGCGTGGCCGAGTGGTTTAGGACACTGGTGTTGTAATCCGGAGGTCTCGGGTTCAAGGCCTCCTTCCTGTCACTAAAGAGATTTGTTTTTCGGTAGTCCCGAGTTCAAATCCTCGGTCACGCTTTGCAAATACCCAACTGGTCTGCCCTCCGCCAGTTGGGATTTAACTATGTTACGTTTATTTGAAATAGTTGTTTCCTTTGGTTCAGTGGCATGCCTGTAAACTAGCAAAGCTTCGTGCTTGGATAGCTAAGTGCCTGAACACTATACATAAGATTTACATTTCAATTTTTTACATGCCTTACAGCCATAAGCAATGCAAGTGATGACACTTCAGCCACTATTGAGATGCTTATGAGTGCCACCTCCAAACTGTCCTGAATTTCATCGTGGTCAGTGACAGAAGGGTGTTTATACGTCAACTCTCTCGTATCCTAACAAAAAATCAAATTAACCAGAAAATTTTCCACGAGTTTTGCTTTTTTTGTTTCTTGTTGAAAAAGGCCTTAAAGGAACTAAAAAAAAAAAAAACAAACGGTGTTCATGGGTGAATGAAATCGCCTATGCCAAGAGATTTGATGCTTTTTTTTTTTCTTTTTTGCGTTAATGCATGGTGCATTCATGTATTGGTAGCTGGGTGGGTTGATAGGTTGGTATGTTGGTTGGTTGGTGGGCCTTGGTAGGTCGGTATATTGGTAGGTTGCATGTTGGGCCATGGTAGTTTTGTAGTTTGGTAGGTGGGTAGATTGGGCGGTGGGTAGATGGGTATATTCGGTAGGCTGGTAGGTTGGTAAGTAAGTATGTAGATAAGTTGGTAGGTAGATTTGCGGTAGACTAGACGGTTAGAATGGTTAGACCAATGGATATTAATGGAAAATTTGAAGCTTATTTTATTTTATTTTATTTTATTTCATTGTAAACCTATACACAAAGGGCGAGTTATAGTAAGGAGTCATCGAGGAGGCGTGGGTGTAATTAACATACCTTATCTATAGACACCATAAAGCAATTGTGCGACTCCAGAAATTGCTGATTGGGTGACTTGTCTGACTATTGAAAAAATATATTACTGAGTAAAAATAGTCAATCCGAGTATGATTTACATGATAAAGCAGTATTGAATTTAAAAAGATTGAGTCACTACCAACTTGGAGGAAGAAAATTTCATTACAGGCTTGAGATGAATGAATGAAAATGAGAAAGAGGACTCACTTCTTTCGTTTTTTTTTTAAACATGTCTTGTAAAATATTATTCTTTACATGGCATGAACCCACTACTTTGCTTTCCTTTCATCAATTTTTCTGAATTATGCAACACTGTAATCAAGTTAACGTTGTAACGACATGGTTAGCACTTTGGAGTGGCCCTAACCTCGGTCGAAGTGCTATATTTTGCTTTAACGTAGTAGCTGAGATTGCTGACTATTTCTCTCACAATTAGCCTCCAATAATATGCGGCGTACAAGAAAAAAAAAAAAAAAGCAATACACACTATGAACTTACGCTGCCATCCATCATTGGCGAGGGACTACTGCCACGAATGCTACCTTTCGTAGTTTCCGTGTCCCAGGGTGTTGCGGTGTTGTCATGCGGAGATACATCGACGCCGTTCACTCGTTGAGTAGAATCAGCATTGTTTTGTGTTGTGGTGTTTGTTGGTGGAGTCACATTGACACCGTCTACATGAAGTATATTTCCTTGGGTAGTAGACATGTTAGCATTACTGCCTATTGACGGATGGGTGTTCTCACGTTGAGTTACATCGATGCCATTTATGGCTTGTGTAGAATCACCATTACTTTGCGTTGTAGTGTTAGTTCGTGGAGTCACGTTGACACCGTTTACAGGAGGGAAATTCCCTTGGGTAGTGGACGTGTAAGCATTACCGTGTGTTGTTGGGTGGGTGTTCTCACGCGGAGTAACATTAATATTGTTTGTATCACCGTTGTTGCCAGCATTACTGCGTGTTGTACACGTGGTGTACATGCTGGGATCATGTGTCACTTTCAATATCCTCTTTGTAGTTGTTGTCCGTTTCTTTGGTGATTGAGATGTCAATCGCACACGGCTTCTCCGAACTCTCCTTCCCCACATACCCGAACCAAGGCTACCAGTGTACCCCTGGGCTCCTGAAAAAAGGTTTTTTTTTATTATTATTACTACGGGATTTTCCTTCTAAGAAATACCGAGGTAGAGGATCTAACGTAAAAAAAAAAAAAAAGAAAAGAAAGAATTTGATATTAAACTGCCGAAACCAAAAGAAATAATTTTCCTGGTAACCTCCGAGATTGATTCGCGCTAACCTAAACCTGACACGTACAGGTAGACATATATAAGTTACCAAATGTGCTTGTTGTTTCGGGGGACGTTTTAAGTTACCTAGCTAAGTTTGAAATAATCTGAGACGGAGAATTTTGACTAATGGATTGTGTTGTGTGCGATGAGTATCTCAATAGGTCTACCTTCTCGCATGTTGGTACAAAAAATAATGATAACACTGACCTTCTAAAAGGAAGAAGACGCCAACTGCCAAATACAACAAATATTGTCTTCTCATGGTGGAATCGCTGCTGACACACAAAGGTAAATATCTTAGTTTATTCTTTTTTATCTCTCAGTGAAAATTATTGCTTGGCTGAAGATATGTAGTTTTTATAGTATAACTTTCCATAAATTTAAACAAGGTTCTAACTAAAAATGACTGGATGTTAGGGGAAAAAACACTTTCTGTTTCATTACTGAAACGGAGTAATAGTAAAACGCCGATTCTGTGATTAAACCAAATTTTAAAAGATACTAAGGAAAAATCTAGGCTGAGAGTCACTAGAGGAAATGTATTTTGTTAGCCTTTTCGAAAGAAATATGGATACTGGTAAAGTGTAAGATCGTACAGGACAAGAACTTACCAGAAAATGTGTGTTGTTAGACCTCTTTAATTCCCCGTGAGCCTCATATGTTTTTGTCTAAACTAATAAGTGCAAAATTCGGTTCTGTCCGTCAGTAATTATCATTTCCTGTCAGCTGTTTTGTTTGTGCGATGTTTTTAACCTTGGGTAGTATTAAAATGAACTTGGAATTCTTAGCAAGAAGCGTATTGAAGCGGCGAAAGAAACTATACAAACCTTGCGTAATGTTAAATCGGATATGCATGAGGAAATTCCGGATAAACGAAAATAAAAGAAGATACTTTTCGTACACCTGGACTGAAGATAAACAACACTGGCCGGTTTGTTTTTCACAATATGTCCTGCTATCGGTAATGACTTTCAATTTAGTTATGTCAATTTCGATTTCCGGGCGCTTACAGCATTTGGGATATTTTGCCGGAAACGAGACAGGCTTCCAAATCATTGTACTTGTAGGTAAGCCGTGAAAACAACCAAAGCAGTTACGAGTGCCGTATAATCGCTTGAGCTTTATAGTTGTAAGGTTCTCCTTTCATGGAATGAAATAGTGTAAAGGGACGCATCATTTGCCATCAATGAATAGTCAATACAAATGAATATATGAAAGTTCATATATTTGAACTGCGAAGAATGATATAAAGATATGATTGATCATCGCAGTTATGCACACAACTTTTAAAGCAGTTGTGAAATTAAAGCCTGAAAAACTTCAGGCCTGCGATGATCAATCATATCTTCAATGAATGGTCAAGTCGCGTAAGGTCAAATCAATTTTACCGACTCTCTATTGATAGCAGTTTTATTTATAGAGCTGACAGAGTTACGTGCAAAAGTGAAGGTTTACTTAGTTACTTAAGTACAATTAGGAGAAGACCAAAACGGAAACAGCATAAACGCAAAGCAAACATAATATAATGGTTAAATGCTCTCTGTTCGATCAGCTGGACAAACATTTTGCTTAGCTCAAACAACTAAAGCTCAACAAAGGATGTACCAGCATTGCAAATTTTGGATGACAGTACTTGCTTAACTTAGTGTTCATAATTCCTGTTTGCCCTTTTTTTATTATTTTTTTTCTTTCAATTAGAAATCTGACAAGCATGGAGTTATGATATGTAAAAAGCTGAAAGTTGTACGGTGGCAGCTGTTGAAAGCCAATCACTGAACTTTTGTACAAGTTGCATGTAAGATGTGAACATTGTCCAGTTTGTAATTTAAGAAGTACAAGTAGAAATCATTATATAATTTTGTTTCGATCGAGATTTAATAGAATTTTACTTGCACACTAATGCAAATTCTGAATGGCTATGATAACGCAAACAATCAGCCAATGGCTGGTGGTCGTGTGCAGAAAAGCGAGGTTTTTTTTTTCCTCTGGGCTTTCTCGAATAACTAGTTATTGACAAGCGTAACTGACAAGTGCTGTATTGACTGAGCTTGTTCACTGGACGACAAAATTTAATGTCACTCCAAGGTTTGGAGAAAAATGGTCGAGGTAAATCCCGAAGCCGCTTTATTAAAAAATGCAATTTTGACTGTATTTTTTAATAGTGCTCCGGTGACGAAATTCGTATCATTCCTATCTGAGCCATTTTAAAACATAAAAATTTAGTCTGTATGAGACGGAAAAGGTTGTTTACTATTTTCAAATATCTTTTTTCGTTCCAGAGATATTCAAGTTTTTAAAATATGCAAATTAGCCAAGCGATGACGCCATCACTCAACCAAATTTTGATCAACTCTAGTCGAACGTTTATTAAGCGGCCACTCTTGGGGATGAAACAACTGGCCGCTTACTAGAGGTGGCCGTTTAATAGAGGTTCACACGAAAAACAGCGTTGGGCGTGGTCCAGTTTTCAGTTTATCAAATATCAGTACAAACAAATGCAATCGGAGAAAAAGTGGAACAATGATGGTTATAATACAGTCCATAACGCTAACAAAAGCCAAAGAAACAATTACGTAGTAATTATGCAGTAAAAACAAACTAAAACTAATCAAATACTGCTAAATATGTGTTTTTACAGTATTCCACATTGTCATTCTTTTAACTTCAACTGGCTAAAAACATCCAATTTCAAATCTTCCTGGCCGTAATAGAGGTATAAAACAAATCAAAATCACCCTTGGGACGGCAAGAAGCTGGCCGCTGCCGCTTAAAACAGGTAGCTGTTTAATAGAGGTTTCTATTACAGCGTATAGCTGACAGTTTTTCCGGGACCGTTTGCCCTGTGGCGATAATGTTGTGCTTTTCTAATAGCTTTAGACAGCAAAAAGCTTTAGTCACATCAATTTTGACTTAGAAAAATCTGTTGTACTGTTGAAATGCTATTTTCCCGCTCAATGAAATGCAAGTACATCCGAGACATTGTTAGTTTGAATTGCGAGCAAAACATGGTTACGAACAGAGTCAAGAACATCAGGTCAAATTTGCTTTTATGCTTGATCTAGCACATCGTTTATCTTCGCCTTGGTCACATTTTTACGACGAATGTGACTGTTTGAAGACAGTATTCTCACGTTTGAAGTATCCCAAACACCTCCTTAACTCTACCATCACAAGTTTCGTTGACTCAAAGGTTTGCGACCAGCAGCAGCCTTTATCACCATCTATAGAGACAGATGACACGGTTTGAGTAATTTTGCTATTGAAAGACCAAATCTCAGCAGATATTGTGAGGAAACAACTAAAGGATCTGAGCCTAAAAGTACACACCACCATCCAGCCTGTGTTTGTGAGCCGAAAAATTGAACGAGAACTAAATGTGAAAGAAACAAAGCCACTAGTTGTAAATCAGCAGTGTGTTGTTTATAGTTTTCAATGTGACCTGGGTTATGTAAGTTACACACGTGGACATTAACATAATCGTGTAAAAGGACGTAAACAACAATCCTTCGCCATGACCAAAAACTACAAGATCGTGCACGGGACGATGCCTCGGGACCTGTTAAACCGTTTCGAAGTGTTTAAAAATGCAGGAACAAATTTGACTGTTTGGTGATAAAAATGCTTTTTATAAGAGCTTTAAAGCCAAATCTCAACGTGCGATCAGACTCCATTCGTGCGAGAGTATTTTCTTCCCTTTTATGTCAATTCTTTTGCGCCAAAATCGCTTCAACTGCTGTAACTTGCATGATCTGATATATTTTTTCTTGATAATGGAGTCATGACTACTACGAAAAGTTGGATTTTATCATTCGGTTTTACCGTTTTATGTTTAAAAGAATAACGTAAGATAGAGTATTTTACCTGCTATGAAACAAAACTTGTGCTAGCTTAAAAGAAGTAAAGACAGACTTTTTAATTATTTACTACTGATTAGTATCACCATAATTAAAACTAATTGTACATATACCGTTAGGTATAGTAGATGTTATGTGTATCTCAGTTGACGTTTTATGAAAATAAGTGTGCTTTGCTGACATGGTTTGGATTTTTTGTCACAAATGTGCGATTAAGGTGATCTACATTATAAATGTGGATCTAACCGTATTTGTAACAATTTTAACCCTCCTTAAAGTGTTTCTTAACATCTTTACAACTCTTTAGGAGCTGAAAGTTAACTCTTCAACCATTATTTGTACCTTTAAAACCCAAGTCGGGACCGGCAAATTGTCGATCCTGGCCTGACTTCTGATGCGGCGGGCTCGATTGGCCGGCCGCACTTCGAAATGGAAAATAATATATACATCGCAGCCTTCCTAATCGTAGCTAGACTCCGAATAGGCCATTTTACAGTTGTGTGCTTAGTTACCTGGCCTATGAATGCAAGCGAGGCTGAAGGTGACCTTGCTTTGATACAGACCTCCCTGCTTTTCCTGCCAACTAGTTAGCACAAGAACAATTTGATTTACACAACAAAAGCAAGAAGGTCTGTATCGAAACAAGGTCACTTCCAGCCTCGCTGCCATTCAAAGGCCAGGTCACTGAGCAAACGACTGTAAACAGTCTATTTTAAGGCTAAATGATACAGTTCTCTAACTGAAAAGTCTTGTCCATTTTTAATGACATATGAATCAATACGTCTCTTGAGTGTTATAGCCCGGTTTCCGAGGTGACGTCACTAGTGGCTTGACCCAGATCCCACAGGTTCTGAACAGAGCAATTACAAGTTCAAACGCCTGTAGAAACGCAGGGATTTGATCAATCGAGATATTTTTTCGCTGAAGTAGTTGGAGGACTGACTGGTAGATTTTATTAAAGGCAAAAAAATTGGGGGGTTTATGGCTTTAATTTAATAGGAGTCTCAATAAGACACAGATGTCCCCCGCACAAACAATAACAACTGCATGAACGGCAGAGAAAGCAAACGACCGCGAACGGCCGAAAACAGCGCAACTGAATAAACAGAAGGTCAAAAGTGCAGAGAGACGCTCCCAGCCCAAGCAACTAAAGGGAATTTGAGCAACAACGACAAAAACACTTTGAAAAACGTCTACTAAAATACAATTTAATACATTTAACCTACGAGTTGAATTGAGTTGAGTTGAGCTGAGTTAAATTGAGTTGGGCTGGGTCGAGCGGTGTTGGATTGACAGGACATACTTTGTTTCTTTGTGGAATAGTTATGTTGCCGCCGCATTCAATTCTTTTGTTATTTTTTCCTGTTCGTATGCCCATTCTTTCCGTTTTCATCGCATTCTTTTCGTTTATCTCACTTTCACGTAATGAATATTCTGTTAGGCTTTTTCGCATAATTTCATTTTTGTTTTAATCCCAGACCTTGTTGCATGCATTTTTCTAATATATTTGTTCATTTCCATTGCAATGTTACAGTCATTCAGTTTTAATTTACCGTCTTCACTGCTTTCCTTTGAGTATCGTTTACCTTTGTCTCGTTATTTCTATTTCTTTTATTGTATTCGTTCATAACTTGTAATTTATTTTGTTTGTAGCAACTACTCGCTTTTCATCACTTTGATCGTCTTTCACCGCACTCTATCGTTTAAACTGTACATTTTGTGGCTTCGATTAACAGTAGCAAATTATGTTTTTACCATGTATTATGATAAAGTTTCCATATAGCGCGAGCTCTGATTGGCTGAAACAGCGTGCTTTATCAGAGAACAGAGCACGGATTGATGACGGTAAGCTGGCTTTCAAATTTTTGCCCCAGAATTTTGACAAATTTCACCCAAATTAAACATTTCCTGTGACTCGATTTAAACGAGCTCTATGCCCGCAGTAAATATGGCTCACGGAGACCATTGTTAGCAACAGTAGTGTACAACTGTACTAAAATAACAAGCTTTGTTAGATTCCCGCCGACAAAACGCGTAGCGAGAAAAACAAATTCTCAACCTAACCAGTGCTTTAATAAAAGACATTTTGTTTGTTAAGAGGGCAAAAAGTATGCTTAAGAAGTAAAACAACGACAGAAAACAACAATTGAGCTATCTCTGTTTATGATGAGAAGCTATATTTTTGTAAAAATGCTCAATTGCTCAAACAACATTTACATGCAGTTGAGTAACGCTTGTTCTCCGGTCATCTCAGCGAAGTGAATCGAGGAGTGGTCAGTTTAAAGCTTGCTCTGATATTATCTTCTGTGCTCGGAATAGAACCAGTGGGAGCAGTTTAGTCTTTCTAACTTTTTACGCTAGTTCGCGCAATCTTGCTGCAAGCGGCTGCGAGCCGTAAATAGCTGTAGCTCCTTTCAAATTCAACTCAGCATTTCACATCTTCATCCGCGAGCTCTGAGCTTGTTTCGTAATTTCCACTGGAAAAGTGCACGTTTTCATGAACCACAATACGTCCGGATTCCTCTGGACTACAAACCTTTACCTGCCTTTAATTGGATCCTTATATAAAAATTATCTAAACAGCGAACTTTGAAGGCATCGTTCTTCTGTCGAAAGCCGCTCGAAACTAATCGAAACTGAAAGCTTGGCTGAAGTCCAGTTTCTGATTGACAGCTGTCGCTTCGTTAGCCAAACAAAGTATTTTGAACAATTCCAACAAGGATTGTGATTGGCTTATTTTACCGTGCGTTATCAGATTATATAATAACCCAAGTTATTCTCGCGTTTTGATTGGTTCTCGCCTATGACCTATTAGAGGACAGATGCACGACTGACGTCATCATTTCAAAGTTTTTCCCCCTGTGTTTTAAAATGGCGGAAAGTTTTGAGAGTTTAGATAATATTTTACATGACTGGGCAGACGATAAGGTACAAGAAAGTCTTGTCCAGGCATTGAACAGCTACCAGAAGCATAGTCCGGCAGAAAGAAGAAAGATAAAGCCGTTTCTGTTTTAGAAAATGACTCAGAAAAAATGCTCGAGCAGTCTCAATCGGCAGTCGAGCGAGACTAAACCAAACACAAATTAAAAATTAGCCTTGGTAAGCCGAGAACCATTGCTTTATCTCGAATTTAACAAACCCAATAAACAAAATGTTTATGAGATTAATTTATT